>ERZ832317.2791-NODE-2791-length-19383-cov-7.984841_pt1 | contig 19383 bp, 19 predicted proteins | sample MGYA00519695_ERZ832317 | MGnify/ENA primary metagenome ERZ832317 (study PRJEB31850, sample SAMEA3708726) | human gut metagenome | biome: human gut; feature: human-associated habitat; material: faeces | place: China | collected 2014 ...
ATCTGCCGCACCTCGCTCGCCGTATCGGCACTTAGAATTATGCGGTATTGCCTAAGATAAAATCGGGAAATCCCCTGCACGGGCAGGCCATTGTTACAGCCTGGCGTGCGGGGGATTTTTTGTATTTTGTAGGGGGTGCCCATGTGGAAGCTTGTGATGGATAATGGTGCAAAATATACGGCAAGGCCCGGTGTGCGGATTGTCACAAATTTTGTAATGCGCAGCAGGGCAAGGTTGCGGCGTGGTGAGGGCACCCCGCCCTACAGCGCATTTTAACGCTTGCCACGCATTATAAAATACTCTGTAGGGAACGGTCTTGACCGTTCCGGGGCGTTGGGGACGCCGCCCTGCTTACCGTTCAAAGGTGGTGCACAACGTGGTGGACCAGGTTTCGCCGGGGTGCAGGGCGGCGGCGCAGGGGCGGTCCTCCCAGGTTAGGGGGCCGTTTTCCTCGCCGGGCAGGCTGTGCCACGGCTCAATGCAGACAAAGCGGTAGGGCTTTTCCGGCTTGGACCAGATCAGCACATAGGGATAGCCCTCAATATTGCAGCGCACGGCGCGGCCGGTATCCTTTTCCACAATGGCAAGGGTCTTGCTGCGCAGGTTCAGCATGCAGTGGCTGTCGTAGTCAAACAGGTCATCCGTCAAGGGCACGGTGCGGGTATTGCGGGCCAGATAGTGATAATCGGTACCGTTCAGCAGGCCGTTGGGCAGACAGCTCACGCACAGGGGGCTTTCCAGCTCGTCAAAACGGAACTCATAATCCGCATGGGTGTGGGCATCATCAAACGGGATGGCAAATGCCGGGTGGTAACCAATGCCGAACCTGAGCTCCGGTTCGCTGGGATTATACACCGCCAGGGTGTGGCGCACCGTTTTTTCCACCAGCTCAAAGGTGGAGCGCAGTTCAAACTCATAGGGCCACTTGGTGCGGGTCTCCTCGTTTGCCTGCAAAACCAGGGTCAGGCTTGTCTCGGTTTTGCCCACCAGGGTGTGCTCCACATCGCGGGCAAAGCCGTGCTGGCCGCCGGCATACTCTTTGCCCTTGGCGATCATTTTGCCGCCGGTCAGCTTGCCGGTATAGGGGAACAGGATCGGCGCATGGCGGCCCCAGACGGCAGGGTCCCCGCACCAGAGCATTTCGGCCCCGGTAGCCTTGTTGACAACGCTCACAGCCTCGGCACCATGGGTATCCACCGTCAGGCGCAGGTATTCGTTTTCAATGGTATACTGCATAATATTCCATCCTATTCTTTGTAAATTTTTACCGCAGGAAGGTCTTATCTGTATTATACAGCGCCCGCCACAAAAAGGAAAGAAGATTCTTGACCGGCTTTTCTGCACCGTGGTTTTATGGTATGATGGTAGCAGAAATTTCGCCCCGCAAAGGAGGTGCGCACCATGCTGCCCAAAGCCAAAACCGTTTATTTCCATGTAGATGTCAACTCCGCCTTTTTGTCTTGGACGGCCATCCAGCACCTGGCCAACGGCGAAACGCTGGACCTGCGCACCGTGCCCGCCGTGGTGGGCGGAGATGAGGAAAAGCGCCACGGCGTGGTGCTGGCCAAGAGCATTCCCGCCAAACGGTACGGCATCCAAACCGGGGAATCGCTGTTTATGGCGCGCAGCAAATACCCCAATTTGATCGTTGCCGCGCCGGATTTTGACTGGTATGTAAAAAACAGCAAAGCTATGATTCGCATTTTTGGCGATTACACGCCAGATATTGAGCAGTACAGCATTGACGAAGCCTTTTTGAACATGACCGGCAGCGAGGGATTGTTTGGCCCGCCTTTGCAGGCGGCGCAGACCATCAAGGACCGCATCCACCGGGAGCTGGGCTTTACCGTAAATATTGGCATTGCGCCCAACCGCCTGCTGGCCAAAATGGCATCCGACTTTGAAAAGCCGGATAAAATCCATGTATTAACGCAGGATATGGTACCACAGAAATTGTGGCCGCTGCCAGTGGGCAATCTGTTCGGCGTGGGGCCAAAGTCCGTCAAGCGGATGCACGAGATTGGCATTTATACCATCGGGGATCTTGCCAATGCGGACGCGGACATCCTGCGCGGGGTGTTCGGCGTGCGGGGGCAGGTGTTCCGGGATTACGCCAACGGCATTGAAAGCGAGCCGATGACCCGCAGCGAGGTGAAGGACAACAGTTACGGCAACAGCGTAACCACCCCGCAGGACCTGAAGCGCCCCGTGGAGGCCGATGCCACCATGCTGGCGCTGTGTGAATCCGTTGCCGGGCGGCTGCGGATGGACGGCAAGACCGCACGGGTCATCACGGTGCAGCTGGTGGATAACGCCTTCCGCCGCAGCAGCCACCAGGTAACGCTGAACAGCCCCACCAACTCTACCGATGTGATTTACCACACCGCACGGGAGCTGATGCGCCAGATGTGGCCCGACCGCCCAGTGCGCCTTGTTGGGGTGAGCGCCGAAAAGACCGGCACCGACAATTTTGAGCAGCTGGATTTTTTCACCGATCCAGCCAAAACCGATAAACAGGAAAAGCTGGACCGTGCCGCCGATGCTCTGCGCGCCCGCTTTGGCGAGGGTGCCATCCTGCGCGCCAAGCTGCTGCACCCGGACGAGAAAACCACCGCCCCCAAAGCCCTTGGTGCCGCCAAAGCAAGGGACAAGCGCAAGGGGGAACTGTAAAGCAGGCGGATACTCGGCAAGAGAAAAGGTGTTTTATGGAATTTAATGAAAAGCTGCACCGCCGCATCCGCTGGCCGGCTGTTCTGCACATTTTTCTTCCCCTGCTGGCGGCATTCACCGCCCTTATGGTTGTGGGGCGGCTGATTTCCGGCGTGCACTGGCTGAGTGATATTATCGGAAGCATTCTGCTCAGTGCCGGGCTGGTTTTGCTGTATGCCGGCTGCCAAAACCGATTGACTGCATGAAAAAAGCAGAGTATGCGCTTTTTGCATACTCTGCTTTGGTTTTTGTTCAACGATTTTCCGGTCAATTACCCGTGCAGAACGCTGCGCAGCTGAGCCAGCAGGGTTGCCTGGTATTCGGGGCTGAAAGTGCCGTGCAGCAGTTTGGGCAGGGCTTCTTCCTGCAAACGGCGCCAGCTTTCGGCTTCGCGGCCGGGCAGAATGGGCACAAAGGAAACGCCGTTTGCAGCGGCTGCCTGGGCATCACCCATGGCATCGCCCACCATGACCACCTTGCGGCTTTCATACCCGCAGGCCAGCATGGAGGCAATGGAGTTTGCCTTGCTGCCAACCTCCTGGCCAAAGATCACATCGGCATGGGTGGCAAGGCCGTAACGCGCCCACTCGCTGGCGATAGCGCTTTCATTGGCGGCGGAAACCACCGCCACATCGGCCACGGTGTGCAGCTGATGCAGGCTGTATTCCACGCCGGGGAACGGCTTAAAGGTAGGTTCCAGGGCCTGAATGCGGCGGTTGCAGGCGTTATTCCACTCCTGCAGCTTGCGCAGGGCCAGGCTGCCGCTGCGCAGAACTTCCTGCTGCAGGCTTGCGGTGGAAAGTTCCGATGCGGTGGAAACCCACGCGGCGATATCTTCACTACCGGGAACATCGATGCCACGGTTTTTCAGGCGGTCAAAAATCAGCACCGCACTTTCAAAGCGGGAAATCCCGCGGGTGATGCTGTTCAGGTTGATCTCTTCCCACGCGGTGGTAATAAAATCAGTGTGGGCTTCCAGGCCAAACACACGGATCAGCTCTGGGCAGAACACCGAGCAATGCTTGATGCGCACCGTATCCATGACACAGCCGTCAGAATCCATACAGACAAGAAAATCCCGTTTGCGGATAAAATCAGTCAATGCGTTTGCCATACAAGAACCCCCTCTATGTTATCAATCGCAAAAACCCACATGCGGCATGCGGCGCTTTCCCGCGCTCTGCCGTCAACTCTTATCATACCAGAAAGCAGCAAATTTTTGCAAGCGTTTTTGTAAGGTTTTACACTTTTATGACAATTTTCTTTCAGCGACAAATTGCCTCTCCTTCCCCCTCGGTCTCACTCAGTGCCTGGCCGATGGGCTTGTTTACCAGCAGGGTTGCCATACCGTCCGCCGGGGTGGGCTGCTTGTTGATGACCACCAGGTCATCCCCGCGGAAATAGCGGATCAGCCCCGCCGCCGGGTAAACGGCCAGGCTGGTGCCGCCCACAATCAGCATATCCGCCCTGCGGATGGCGCTCACCGCACCCTCAATGGTGGCTTCGTCCAGGCCCTCCTCATACAGGACCACATCCGGTTTTACAATGCCGCCGCAGTCCGTGCAGCGGGGCACACCGTCCCCCTTGCCGCCGGCTTCCTCGATAAAGCTGACGGGGTAGAACTTGCCGCAGCGGGTGCAGTAGTTGCGCAAGGTGGAACCGTGCAGCTCATACACGGTTTTGCTGCCCGCTGCTTAGTGCAGGCCATCAATATTCTGGGTGACAACGGCTTTTAATTTACCTTCCCGCTCCAGTTTGGCCAGCCGCAGGTGGGCAGCATTAGGCTTGGCCCCATGCACAATGAGCTTTTGGCGGTAGAAATCAAAAAATTCTGCGGTGTGCCGCTCATAAAAGCTGTGGGAGAGCATCGTCTCGGGCGGATACTTGAATTTCTGGTGATACAGCCCGTCCACCGAGCGGAAGTCCGGGATGCCGCTCTCGGTCGATACGCCTGCACCGCCGAAAAAGACCATGTTTTTTGTGCCCGCCAAAATTTCTTCCAATGCCGGAACCATGCAAAACTGCCCCTTTCCCTTTTTTTATAAATGGATTATACTGTACCTATTATAATACATTTGCGGAGGGATGCAAGATGCAGCGCGAGATCACACAAGAGCTGGTAAAGCAGCTGCTGCCGGTGCGCCGGGCAGACAGCAACAAGGGGAGTTATGGCAGCGTGCTGGCTGCGGCGGGCAGCATGGCCTACCGCGGCGCGGCTGCGCTCTGCACAGAGGGGGCGCTGCGCGGCGGGGCCGGGCTGGTCTTTCTGGCCAGCGTGGAGCCTGTTGTGCAGCTGGTGCTGGCCCGCACGCCCGAGTGCTGTGCCTGCGGCTGCCGCACGGCGGCAAACGGCGGCATCCACCCGCATGACGCCGCCGCCCTGCGGGACTGGTTTGCCGACAGAAGCGCCGTCCTGCTGGCCGGCCCCGGGCTGGGGGAGAGCGCCCCCGAGGTGTGCCGCGCCCTGCTGGGCAAAAATGCCCCTTGGCGCGGGGCCGTGCTGGACGCTGATGCCCTGAACGCGCTGGCCGCCGGCAGGCTACGGGGCGGATTGCCCACAAACACGATCCTGACGCCGCACCCCGGCGAGGCCGCGCGGCTGCTGGGCACAACCGTGGCCGAGATTCAGGCCGACCGTGCGCAGGCCGCGCGGCAGCTTGCGGAAAAATACGATTGCATCGCCATTTTAAAGGGCAGCGGCACGCTGGTGGCCAAGCCGGACGGCACGCTCTGGCACAACAACACCGGCAACGCCGGGTTGGCCCGGGGCGGCAGCGGGGATGTGCTGGCCGGGCTGACCGCCGGGCTGCTGGCCGCCGGGCTCGGGCAGGGCCGCAGCCCCGAGGATGCCGCCATCGCCGCCGTATGGCTCCACGGGGCCGCTGCCGACCGCTGCGCCAAGCACCGCAGCATGACCGCCATGCTGCCGACGGATATTTTTGCGGATTTAGGAGAGCTTTTGGCGGAGATGGAGATGTAAGGGGCGGCTTCCCCAAAAGCCCCTCCGGCCTCGCAGGCTCGGCCACCTCCCCGCTATGCGAGGAGGCTTTCACGCAGGCAAAGCCCGCGCAAAAAGGCTCCCCACATGTGGGGAGCTGGCCGCGAAGCTGGCCTGAGGGGCTTTTGCAGCCGTCCCCCTCGCTCCGAGATTCTGCGTACAATCGTCACCATACCTCTTGCCCTCTCCCTTTATAGGGTGTATAATAGGACTATATATGTTTACAGCCGGAAAGGAGCCGTTGCTATGCCGCGCAAAGAAGGCCAGAAACGCAAACTGCTTGTCCTTTTGGACATCCTCGCCCGCGAAACGGACGAAAAGCACCCCCTGAGTGTCCCGCAGCTGGTGGAGCGCCTGCAGGAGCGCGGCGTTGTTGCCGAGCGCAAGAGCGTCTATGATGACCTGAACACGCTGAACAACCTGCCCGACTCCCCGTATGAGATCGTACAGCAGCGCGGGCGCGGCGGCGGCTATTATATGACCGAGGCCCCCTTTGAGCTGGCCGAGCTGAAGCTGCTTGTGGACGCCGTCTACGCCAGCAAGTTCATCACAGCGCGCAAGTCCAAGATTCTCATCGACAAGCTCGGGCAGTTCACCTCCAAATACCGGCAGGAGGAGCTTGACCGCAAGGTCCTTGTCAGCGGCCGGATCAAAAGCACCGACGAAAAGATCCTGTATACCGTTGATGCGCTGCACTCTGCCATCACGGCCGGGCAGCAGGTGCAGTTCAAATACTGCGACTGGAACCTGCAAAAGCGGATGACCCCCCGCCATGACGGCCAGCTGTACTGCGTCAGCCCGTGGGTGCTGGTGTGGGAAAACGGCAACTACTATCTCATCGCCTATACGGAAGGCCGCCTGAAGCACTACCGCGTTGACAAGATGCAGAATGTCCGCCCCCTGCCCGACACGACCCGCGAGGGCGCCGATGAGTACGCAAATTTTGATGTAAACGCCTACATGCAGCAGATGTTCGGCATGTTCAACGGCCCCCTCAAGCGGGTGACGCTGCTGTGCGAAAACCGCTTTGCCGGGGCGATGATCGACCGCTTCGGCACCGGGCCGGTGCTGGTGCCCTGCGCAGACGGCGAGCATTTTACCATGACGGCCGAGATTCAGGTCAGCCCGCAGTTTTTCGGCTGGGTGGCAGGCTTCGGCACCGGCGTTGTCGTGTCCGGCCCGCCGGAGGTTCGCGCCGAGATGAAAAAGACCCTCGACCAGCTGCAGGAATTGTACCGCTGATTTGCAATAGCGGCAAAAATGTGATAAAATAGATTGTTAAATCTTTTGTACCCAACGCTCTGCAGAGGCAGGCTATGCTCCGCTTCTGCGGCACAGTATTTTTCGTTTCAGGGAGGGCACCCCAGGTGCTGGAAAAAAACCAACGCATCAAAAGCCTTTTGTATCTGCTGCTCGATGCAGCGCTGCTTTTTATCGGCTTTTTGCTTGCCAACTATATCCGCTTCAACTTTGTCCGGTTCTTTGAGCCGGGCGGCGCCGGCCCCGCACTGGCCGTAGCGCGCGACCCCCGCAACATCCTTGCCGGGCTGGGCACCTCACTCGTGCTGGTGCTTATCTACTGGGTCGCGGGCATCTACTCCAACGCCCGCCTGCACGGTCTGGCGGAGCGCTGCACCAAAATTGCCGTTATCAACGCGGCAGGCATCATGATCTTTGTCGCCGCGCTCTACCTGATGCACCTTGACGATTATTCCCGCATCGTGCTGGCGCTGTTCTATCTGCTGGCCACGGCCGCCGTTGTCTTTGAGCGGATGGTCCTGCGCTGGATCGACCGCGCCCGCCGCCGCAAGGGGCTGGGCCTACGCCACATCCTGCTGGTGGGCGGCGGCAAATCGGCCGCGCTTTATCTGCGCGCGCTGGAGCATAACCCCTACTACGGCTTTGTTGTGGACGGCTATCTGGCCAGGGTCGAGGAGCCGGGCCTGGGTGTAAAATTCCTAGGTGGGTACGACAGTCTGGCCGCCAGGCTGGATGAAATGGCGGTGGACGAGGTCGTCGTTGCGCTGGAGGCAGACGAGATCGAGCTTTTGCCCCATGTCTTTGCCGCCTGCGACAAAAACGGCGTGCGCATCACGATGGTGCCGTTCTACAGTGACTATCTGCCCGCACGCCCCACGATCGATGTGCTGGACGAGTGCAAGCTGATCAATGTGCGGCAGACGCCCTTTGACAACCTGCTCAACGCCGCCGTCAAGCGCGGGCTGGATATTATCGGCAGTCTGATTCTGATTATCCTGACCAGCCCCATCATGCTGGCGACCGCCATCGGCGTCAAGCTGTCCAGCCCCGGGCCGATCATCTTTAAGCAGGAGCGCATCGGCCTGAACAAAAAGCCCTTTATGATGTACAAATTCCGCTCGATGCGGGTCAATGTACAGCAGCAGACCGGCTGGTCCACCGATTATGATCCGCGCAAGACCCACTTCGGCAGCTTTATCCGCAAATGCAGCCTTGACGAGCTTCCGCAGTTCTTCAATGTGCTGAAGGGGGATATGTCTCTGGTCGGCCCGCGGCCCGAGGTGCCCTACCATGTAGAGCATTTCAAGGAGGAGATCCCGCGCTATCTGGTGCGCCAGCAGGTCCGCCCCGGCTGCACCGGCTGGGCGCAGATCCACGGCCTGCGCGGCGATACCGACATTGCCGAGCGCATCCGCTACGACATCTGGTATATCGAAAACTGGACCGTAGCGCTTGACATCAAGATCATCTTCCGCACGGTGTTCGGCGGCAAGATGGTCAATGACGAAAAATTGCAGTAACGCATTCTGCGTTATCGGACAGGAGTGTCTGTAATGAGCAAAAAGGAGCCCAAGGTCGCCATTGTGCATGACTGGCTCGTCGGCTATGCCGGCGGCGACCGCGTGGTCGATGCCATGAAGCATGTTTTCCCCAATGCTGTCATCTACACCCTTGTGTACGATCCCAAAAACATGCCGGAGTGGTTCAAAAGCTACGACATCCGCACCAGCTGGTTCCAGAAGGTGCCGTTTTCCAACAAGCTGTACAAGGCCATGCTGCCGCTGATGCCCGGTGCCTTTGAGGCGTTCGACCTGACAGAGTACGATCTCGTGCTGTCATCGTCCTCCTCCTGTTCAAAGGGCGTCATCACCCGCCCGGATGCCGTGCATATCTGCTACTGCCATACACCCATCCGCTATGTGTGGGATTTTTACTACACCTACCGCGCCAATGCCAACTGGCTTGCCCGCCTCGTCATGCCGGGGCAGATGCACAAGATGCGCGTCTGGGACAAGTGCGCCGCCGACCGGGTGGACTATTTTATCGCCAACTCGCATTATATCGCCCAGCGCATCAAAAAGTACTACCGCCGCGACAGCGATGTCATCTACCCCTGCTGCCATATCAACGAAAGTCCCTTTGTCGAAAAGGAGGACTTTTACCTCACAGTCGGCCGCCTTACATGGTATAAGCGGGTCGATCTCGCCGTGCAGGCCTGCACCAGACTGGGCAAGCACCTTGTCGTCATCGGCGGTGGGGGAGAGCTGGACAAGCTCAAGGCTATGGCCGGCCCGACCGTGGAGTTCAAGGGCGGCGGCCTGTCCGACGAGGAAGTGCGCAGCTACTACCTGCGGGCCAAGGCGTTCCTTTTCCCGGGTGAAGAGGACTTCGGCATCACGCCGGTGGAGGCCCAGAGCGCCGGCACGCCCGTGCTGGCCTACGGCCGCGGCGGCGCGTGCGAGAGTGTGCGCCCCGGCAAGACCGGCTATTGGTTCAAAGAGCAGACCGTCGAGAGCCTTGCCGACTGCATCGAGCGGTTTGAGCGCGACGGCGTGGCTTATTCTAAAGAAGAAATCCGTGAGCACAGCCGCTCCTTCAGTGAGGAGCGCTTTGAGCGCGAGCTGAAGGAGTATTGCGAACGCCGCATGGCCGACTGGCAGCAGGAGCTGCTGGACTGCTCCCACTGGGAGAAGGAGGAACTGGATTGAACCCCATCGTCATCAACGGCACGGTGCTGTGCGACAACATCACCGGCATCCCGCGCTATGTCTATGAAACTGTGGTGCGTCTGGACAAGCTCATCGAGGGCACCGGTCTGGATGTCCGCATCGCCTACCGGGACGACGGCCGCCCCATCCACCTGCCGGAGCTGAAAAATATCCGGCTCGTGCCGCTCAAGGCCGTCAAATATTTCTACAATCTGGCCGTGCTGCCCGCCTATCTGCGCCGCACCCACGCCTTTTATGTCGGCCTTGCCAGCGATATGCTGCTGACAAAGCGCAGTGTTGTGGTGCTGCACGACATCCGCCCGCTCGTCATGGATACCGACAAGGGCTTTTTCCGCTTCAAGTTCTGGGTGCACTGCCTGTCCACCAAATGGTTCGCACAGCGGGTGTTCACCGTCAGCGACAACCAGCGCCACCTCATCAGCGAGAAGCTGGGCATCCCGCTGGACAAGATCGGCATAACCTACAACGGCTGGGAGCATATGAAGGGCGTCACTCCCGACGAGAGTATCTTTGACAAGATGCCCGGCGTTGTAAAAGGGGAGTATTATTACGCGCTCGGCAGTCTGGCGAAGCACAAGAACTTCAAATGGATCCGCGAAGTTGCCCGCCGCAACCCCGACAAGACCTTTGTGGTCGCGGGCGGCAAGGATCTGCGCGCCTTCGGCGATGACACCGAGGCCAAGGATACCCACAATGTTTTCTACCCCGGCTATGTCTCGGACGCCGAGAACGCCGCCCTAATGAAGCACTGCAAGCTGTTTTTGCACCCTGCCGTGTTTGAAGGCTTCGGCATCCCGCCGCTGGAGGCACTGGCGCTCGGTGCGCCCATCGCGCTGGCCAACGCCACCTGCCTGCCCGAGCTGTACGGCGATACGGCGCGGTATTTTGACCCCTATGACTACGACACCGACCTTGACAAGCTGGCCGCCCAGCCCGTGGCCGCCCCTGACGAGGTCCTGCAGAAATACAGCTGGGACCGCACCGCCAATTTCTGGCTGCACGAGATCGAAAAGTACGCGAAACAGTGATAAAAGCCTTCCCCCCGAGGGGGAAGCCTTATTCACACTGAAAGGAGCCGACTGCGCCCCATGTTTTTCCTGATAACGATCTTCCTCACGGCGCTTGTCTCTGCGCTGTTCGGGCTTTTGCCCGGAAAGCTTCAGCGACGCAGCGTCATAAAGCAGGACATCGTCTGGGCCGTCGGCCTATGGCTGGCCACCTGGCTGTTCGCCGGCTTTGCCTACCACCGCCCCGGGCTGACCATCGGCTTCAATGCGTTCCGTCTCGTGGCCGTCACAGCACTGAACGGCTGGGCCGGGTTTGTCACCGCCGGGCTGCACAGCTTTGGCCGCAAGGGGCTGAAAGCCGTTGTGCCGCTGTTGCTCGTCACGGCACTGGGGCTGGAAGTGTTCGTCGGCAACATCGCCTACTTCAACACCCACAGCTATGAGCCGTTCCAGCTCGTTGACTACCTGGACGAAAACATCAACGTCGGGCGTGGGCTTGGTACGATCTCGCTGGACGAGGGGCGGACCTACCTGCGGTTTTTGGACATCGACCACCCCATCTACAACCTGCGGTTTGACGGTCTGGTCAGTGACGACACAGACCCGCTCCACGCGGACAGCGCCGTCACTTTCACCATTGAGGGCACCGACGCCGCCAACACCGAGCTGACCCGCTTCGGCAGCTGGCAGATCGGCTTGCAGGCCCCGCGCACCCACACCATCAGCCTGGACCTGACCGGCAACGTCGGCATGATGACGCTGACTGCCGCCGGGTACAGCTCCACCTACGCGCAGTTCCCGGTGGCGCTGACCTTCAGCGGCATCACGGCGAACGCCCCGCGGGCGCTGGATTTCTCGGTTCTGCGTTTTATCGCGGTATTTCTGGCTTTGCTGACCTTGTATGGCCTGCGCCCGGCCAGCGGGTTATGGCACCGCCGCTGGCTGGCAGGCAATGTGTGCGACCGCGCCGCAGCCGCCGTGCTGGGCCTGGTGCTGGCCGCCTTTGTGGTGGTCGTGCCTTTCTGGGAGCCGAGCAACACCGGCTTTGCCACGAAAGATTACAACACCGCGTTCTGGGACGGCAAAAGCACCGTCAGCTTTGTCTACCAGCAGTACGGCGCGCTGGCCCACAGTCTGCTGAACGGCCGCTTAGATTTGGAGGCCGACCCGCCCGCCGAGCTGCTGGCGCTGGAGAACCCCTACGACGCCGGGGCACGGGATGCGGCGCAGATCAATGATATCCACTGGGATCACGCCTTCTACAATGGGCGATATTACGTCTATTTTGGTATCGTACCGTGTCTGTTATTCCAACTGCCGTTTGAGGCACTGACCGGTATCCAGAACTTGGCTTATGCGCCCTGCATGGTCGTTTTGGGGCTGCTGCTTCTTGCCGCCTGCTTCGGCTTGGTGGGGCAGGCCGTGCGCCGGTGGTTCCCGCGGACTACCAGCGCCGCGTACCTGCTGGCCGTGGCCGCCGTTGTGCTGGGCGGCCAACTGTATTACCTGCTGGTGCGGCCCTACATTTATGAGTACGCCATCCTCTGCGGTGCGGCACTGCTGATGCTGGGGCTGTGGCTCTGGCTTTCCGCTGCCAATACCCCAGTGGAAAAGCGCGGGGCGCTTTTAGTCAGGCTTGCCTTTGGCAGCCTGTTTGTAGCGCTGGTGGCCGGGTGCCGCCCTCAAATGGAGCTGTTCGCCTTTTTGGCCGTGCCCATCTTCTGGCAGCGGTACATCGGGCAAAAGCGGCTGCGCAGCCGCGCCGGGGTAGGGGAGGCCGCCGCCTTTATCCTGCCGGTGGTCGTAGTTGCCGCCGGGCTGATGTGGTACAACGCCGCGCGGTTCGGTTCTCCCTTCGACTTCGGTGCCAACTACAACCTGACCGGCAACGATATGACCCAGCGCGGCTTCAATGCCGTGCGCATCGGGCCTGCTGTGTTTACCAGCCTGTTTGAGCTGCCCAGCTGGCAGGGCGTGTTCCCCTTCCTGCGGGAGACGGACGTCCAGACGAACGCCGTCATTCGCACCATCAGCGAGAAATTCACCGGCGGTATGCTGGCCGCCACGCCCTACCTGTGGGTGCTGGCGCTGCCGCTGCTGCCCGCGTTCCGCCGCTGTCTGCACCACCGCCGCGCTGTGGCGGGCATTGTCTACGGCGGCATCGCCGCCATGGTCGTTATGACCGTTGTGGACTGCGAAATGGCCGGGGTGCTCTACCGCTATCTGATGGATTACAGCCCGGTACTGCTCGTCGGGGCGGCGCTGTGCTGGTTCTGTGCCGAGGGCGCACTCAGCCGCCGTACCGCCGTGGGGGATGCCACCGCCGCTGCCGCACTGTCTGCGCTGCGCGTGGTCATGGCTGCCGCCGTGGCATACACCGCCGTTTACCGCTTCTGCACGCTGTTCGCCATGGAGCCTTGGCTGCAGGGCATGAATCCGTCCCTTTATTACACCGTCAGCCGCCTTGTTCAATTCTGGATGTAAATTTCCCGGAGGAGTATTATGGATAAAATCGCCGTATTGATCCCTTGCTACAACGAATCCAAAACCGTCGAGAAGGTCGTCACGGATTTCCGCCGCGTCCTGCCTGACGCTACGGTCTATGTCTACGATAACAACTCTACCGATGGCACGGCCGAGCTGGCCGCCAAGGCCGGGGCGGTCGTCCGCCATGAGTACCAGCAGGGCAAGGGCAATGTCATGCGCCGCATGTTCCGCGAAATAGACGCGGAGGCGTACATCCTTGTGGACGGCGATGACACCTATCCGGCTGAGGCTGCGCCCGAGATGGTTGCCGCCGTGACCGAGCGTCAGGCAGACATGGTCGTGGGTGATCGGCTGTCCAGCACCTACTACACCCAGAACAAGCGCCCGTTCCACAACTTCGGCAACGATCTGGTGCGGTTCTGCACCAACCATCTGTTCGGCGGCAAAATCAAGGACATTATGACCGGCTACCGCGCCTTCAGCTACCAGTTCGTCAAGACCTATCCGGTGCTGTCCCGCGGCTTTGAGATCGAGACCGAGATGACCATCCATGCCCTGCAGCGCAACATGCAGGTCGAGAATGTCGTTATCGACTACCGCGACCGCCCCGAAGGCTCCGAGAGCAAGCTGAACACCTACTCAGACGGCTTCAAGGTGCTGGGTACGATCGGCCGGCTGTTTAAAAACTACCGCCCGTTTATGTTCTTCGGCATTTTGGCGGCCATTCTGGCGGTGTTCGGCATCGGCTTTATGGTGCCGGTGCTGAGTGAGTATTTCCAGACCGGTCTGGTTCCGCGCTTCCCGACTTTGATCGTCTGCTGCTTTGTGCTGGTGGCGGCGCTGCTGTTGTTTATCTCGGGCATCATCCTGTCGAGCCAGCTGGCCAAGGATGCCCGCGATTTTGAGTTCCAGCTACAGACTGTGCACCACTGGCGCACCCACAAAAAGGACTGACCCATCATGCGCGGGCGTACCTTCGCACAAATGCTCCGGCAGCATCCGCTCTTTGCGGGACTGCTTACACTGCAGTCCCTTTTTGTCCTTTTACTGCTGGCTGCCCTTGCCCGCTGAAAAACTTTCACAACCGCCCGCAGAGCCGCATTGCGGCAGCTCTGCGGGCGGTTTGTGCTTGGCGGCCGCCTTGCTTTTTGGCTTGTAATGGGATATAATACCCTTATATGTGCGCACTGCACAGGAATTTGTGGGAACCAGTTTATATAAGGGAGTTAATTGTATCATGACGAAAGTTGCCGCTTCGATTTTGTCGGCCGATTTTGCCAACCTGCACAAGGACTGCACCCGCCTGCTGACGGCCGGTGCCGATGTAATGCATTTTGATGTGATGGACGGCCATTTTGTGCCGAACATCAGCTACGGTGCGCCGGTGCTTACCTGCCTGCACGCCGCCCTGCCCGATGTCTTTTATGATGTTCACCTGATGATCAGCGACCCGGCCCGCTATGCGGCGGATTTTGCCAAGGCCGGCGCCGATCTCATCACCTTCCATCTTGAGGCCGTGCCTGACACGGTGGAGGAGGTCATCGCCGCCATCCGTGCCACCGGCTGTCAGGTCGGCATCAGCATCCGCCCCGGCACCCCCGTGGAGGCCGTCTTTCCGTATCTCGGCGTTGTGGATCTGATCCTTGTGATGAGCGTGGAGCCGGGCTTCGGCGGGCAGAAATTTCTTCCCACCACCCCGGCCCGCATCGCCGCCATCCGTGCCGAGCGTGCCCGTCTGGGCTGCAACACCCTGATCGAGGTGGACGGCGGCATAAACACCGTGACCGGCCCCCAGTGCATTGAGGCCGGTGTCGACTGGCTCGTAGCCGGAAATTCTCTTTTCCGCGCTGAGGACCCCGCTGCTGTGGTGCGTGTACTGCACAGCAAGTAAAGGAGCTTTTCCCCATGCCCAAACGTATGAAAGTCGAGCGCAGCCCGAATTACAGCTACTACAGCGATATTCTCTGGTGCTCGCTCCCGCTGGTCGGGATGTCATGCTATTTTTACGGTCTGCGCCCGGTGCTGCTTTTTTTGGCGGCGTTGCTGACCGCTTACCTGTGCGACTGCGCGCTGGCACCGCTGCACGGCACGGGCTACCAGTCCCATGAGCCGTCCAGCGAGTGCTTTGCCGCGCTGATCGTGCTGATGATGCCCGCCAGCATCTCTTATCCCATCGTCATCGCCGCCGTCATTGTTGCCGTGCTGGTCAAGGAGGCCTTCGGCGGTGAGGGGCACTATCCGTTCCACCCGGCTGCCGTCGGCGTTGTGGTCGCCGGCATCTCCTGGCCTAAGAATGTCTTTTCCTACCCTGTGCCCGGCACCCAGCTGCCGCTCTTTGGGGAGGTAAACACCACTCTGGTCGAGGGCATGAACGCGACCCTGCGCGACGGCGGTCTGCCCAGCGCCAGCACGATGAATCTGCTGACCGGCAATGTCTCGGCCGCTGTGGGCACCAGCGCCGCGCTCGTCCTGATGGCGTGCGGCCTCTTCCTGCTGGTGCGGGGCCGCATCAGTCCTCTGGTCGTCATCCCGTTTTTTGTGTTTGTCATCGCTCTGCCGTGGCTTTTCCCGAACCTGAACGAGCTGCCGACCTTCTCCCTCCCGTGGGAGTATATCCGCCAGCGCGTCTATCTTGAAAAATATATTGTGCTGTCCGGCACAGCACTGTTCGGCGGCCTGTTCTTGATCTGTGAGCCGGTCACGATGCCGGATCGCCCGATGAGCCGCATCGTCTACGGCACGATGCTCGGCATCATGACCCATGTGTTCCGCACCTTCAGTCCGTATGAGTACGCCGTCTGCTGCGCCTTGCTGATCACAGGCGCCATTCCCGAGTGGCTGGATCTCATCAGCCACCGTACCGAGCGCATCCGCTTTATGAGAGAGGAGGAGCAGCGTCTTGCCAATGCAGCAAAAGCCGAATAAGCGCCGGGGCGAGGAACGCTCCGAGACGCTGATCATCCCGCATATCACTAAAGAGATGGTGGAGACTGCCCGCCGCATGGCAGAGCAGGGGGCCACCCGCGCCGAGATCGAGCAGGCCATCGCCGCCATGCAGGCCGGGACCGCCGTGCCCCAAAAGCCGATCGTACAGCCGCAGGAGCAGCCTGCAGCGCCCCCGCGCAACACCGCTGCCCACAATGATACCGTCATCATCCCCACCAGCCGCCCGCGCTACACCCAGGCCGAGCGCCGCGCCATGCTGGAGGAGGTCCAGCGCCGTCAGGCCGAGCGGGAAGCTGCCCGTCAGGCCGAGGCCCGCGCCGAGGAGGCGCATTTCCGCACCTACCGCGACAGGGAATACGGCAACCCCGGCTTTACCCCGGCAGCGCCTGCACCCGCAGCACCGGCACGGCAGACCGCCGCCGAGGATACCCGCACCCTGCAGATGCCCGCCGTGCAGCCCACGGCCCCCGCACCGCAGGCAGCCACGCAGCCGAAGGCCGCAGCGCCGCAGCCTGTCCAGCCTGTCCAGACTGCCCCGCAGCCCGCTGCCGCCCCTGCGCCAAAGCACAAACGGACCGCTCCGTGCAACAGCTACAAGGAGGCCGAGGCCGCGCTGAACGAGCGTATCCGCGCCGACCACATCCTGCTCTCCAACCCGGTTGTTGTGCGCGGGCTGGGTCTGGCCCCGGTCATCGGCGCCGCACTGGACGGCCAGCGAGCGCTGATGCTCTGCATCGCCGCGCTGATCCTTGTCACCTTTACCCGCGTGCTGGCTGTGGCAGTCTGCCACCTGACCGGCAACCGTTTCCGCCCGGTCATCTACTGCTATACCGCAGCGCTGCTCTACATTCCCACCTATGTGCTGCTCTACGCGCTGTTCGGCGCAGATCTCACACTGCTGGGCATCTATCTGCCGATCCTTGTTGTGGAGCCTGCCATCGTCAAGCGTATGGAATTTTCCGAGCTTGAGCCGGTGAAGGAAGCGCTGCGCCACGGCTTCAACAATGCGCTCGGCATGTGTGTCGTGCTGCTGCTGGTCGGCTGCCTGCGTGAGCTGCTGGCCACCGGTGCCGTGTTCGGCCATGTGGTCATGCACAATGCGCTGCTGCCGCTGGCTGCACTGCCCGCGGGCGGCTTTGTCATTCTGGGCGTTATGGCCGCCTGCTGGTGCGCCGCCGCCAACCTGTATACCGATTACAAGCATGAGGAGGTGCGCCGCCTGTATGCAGACCGTAAACATTGAGCTGCAGCCGATCCTGAGCGGCGTGCTGCAATTTGTCAGCTACATGGTGCTGGCCGTCTTTGCGGAGAATGTCGTTCTGGCCCGCGCGCTGGGCGTCAGCCGCCTGATAAAGCTGGTGCCGGATCACCGCACTCAGGTCTGGGATTTCTGCCTGCCGCTGCTGCTCGTCATGACCCTGTCCGCACTGCCGGGCTGGGCCGCACACAACCTGTTTTTCCCATGGCTGCGCGACTATCTGCCGGACTGGCTGCCGATGTCGGCCCTGCGCCCCGTTGTCTACCTGACCTGCGGCGTGGCGGCCATGGCTGTCACATGGCTGCTGCTGGGGCTGCTGCCCCGCCGCCTGCGCCACAGCTGCCGCAGCCAGCTCAGTCTGGCCACCTGCAGCACCGCAGTGCTGGGCACCATGCTCGTCTGTGCCAACCAGAACTATACGATCCTGCAGTGCATCGCCTTTTCCCTTGGCAGCGGGCTGGGCTATGTCTTTGCTGTTTACATCGTCCGGGAGGGCCGCCGCCGTCTGCGCAGTAAGGCCGTTCCCTCGATCTTTCAGGGCCTGCCCAGCTCGATGATCTACATCGGTGTGCTGAGTCTGGCCATCTACGCCCTTGTGGGCCATACCGTCGTATTGTAATTTTGCTTTTGTGAGGGGGTCGTTATCATGTCCGAAGCCTGCTTTACCGCAGCCGATATTTTACTGCCTGCCGCCGGTGTTCCGCTGGATCCGTGGGCCTGCATCGCTGTTGACCAGTTCACCTCCCAGCCGGAGTATTGGCAGCGCGCCGAGCAGCGCGCCGAAAACAAGCCCAGCACCCTGCACATCGTCCTGCCGGAGGCCTATCTCGGCACCCCGCAGGAGGACGCGCGCCTGCAGAGCATCCGCCGCACGATGGAGGACTACCGCCACACCGTTCTGACAAGAAAAGTACATGGCTATGTTTATGTAGAGCGCACCCAGATGGACGGCACCATCCGTCAGGGCCTTGTGGGCGCCGTGGATCTGGAGGCCTACGACTACACCAGCGGTGCCAAGCCCGCCATCCGTCCCAGCGAAAGCACCGTTGTGGAGCGCATCCCCCCGCGCCTGAAGGTGCGCCGGGGTGCCGCGCTGGAGACCCCCCATGTCATGATGCTGGCTGATGACGCCGGCTGCACCCTGATCGAGCCGATCGGTCAGATCAAGGACACGCTGCCCCCGCTCTATGACGGGGAGCTGATGCTGGGCGGCGGCCGCCTGCGCGGCTGGGCCGTGGAGGACCCGGCGCTGATCGCACAGGTCGATGCCGCGCTGGCTGCACTGGCCGACCCCGCCGCCTTTGCCCGCCGCTGGCCCGCCGCCAAAGGGCAGGAGCCGATGGTGCTGGCCGTTGGCGACGGCAACCACAGCCTTGCCACCGCAAAAGCCTATTGGGAGGAGCTGAAGCCCACCCTGACCGAGGAGCAGCGCCGGACCCATCCGGCCCGCTGGTGCTTGGCCGAGGTCTGCAATGTCCACAGCCCCGCTATTGAGATTGAGCCGATCCACCGCGTGGTGTTCGGCGTATCCGCCAAGGAGCTGTACGCCGCGCTGGATGCGTGGGACCGCCAGCAGGGAAGCAGCACCACCGCCTCCGACCAGCGGCTGCGTCTGGCTGACGCCTGCGGCGAGTCCGCCGTGGCGCTGGCCAACCCGCCCGCACCGCTGACTGTCGGCAGTGTTGAAGCCTTTCTGGCCGATTATCTGCCCCGCCACCCCGGTGTAACGGTCGATTATATCCACGGCGAGAGCGTTGCGATGGCATTGGCTGCCGACCCCGCCAAGCCCGCCACCGCCATACTGCTGCCCGATTTCGCCAAGGCCGACCTGTTCAAGGGTGTTGTGCTGGGCGGCGTACTGCCCCGCAAGACCTTCAGCATGGGCCATGCCGAGGAAAAACGATACTACAACGAATGCCGTGTCATCGGCTTATAAGGATCAGGTGAATTATGGAAAAGCCCGCCCAGACCCCGAACGGTGCCCCGCAC
>ERZ832317.2792-NODE-2792-length-19377-cov-18.722648_pt1 | contig 19377 bp, 9 predicted proteins | sample MGYA00519695_ERZ832317 | MGnify/ENA primary metagenome ERZ832317 (study PRJEB31850, sample SAMEA3708726) | human gut metagenome | biome: human gut; feature: human-associated habitat; material: faeces | place: China | collected 2014 ...
CTGTTCACCTTCCGCTTTCTGTGGAAGCACAGGCAGAGTGCCGTTTCATGCTGCTCTCTCCGAACAACCTGTTAAAGCCGTCTGACGGTGGACTGGTAGCCGTTCCTTCACAGGATATGGTGCTTGGTATTTACTACCTGACACAGGAGAGACCGGGCGCAAAGGGAGAAGGCAAATTCTTCAAGAGTGTCAACGAAGCAATCCTCGCCTATGAGAATGGCGCGGTAACACTTCACTCCAGAATCAAAGTTCGCATGAGCAAGACCATGCCGGATGGAAAAAAGATTACCGGAATCGTAGAGTCCACGCTGGGACGTTTCATCTTCAACGAGATTATCCCGCAGGATCTGGGCTTTGTAGACAGAAGCATTCCGGGCAATGAATTAAAGCTCGAGGTCGATTTCCTCGTAGCAAAGAAGCAGAATAAGCAGATCCTTGAGAAAGTCATCAATATTCACGGCGCAACCAGAACTGCCGAGGTGCTGGATGCTGTTAAGGCGATGGGTTACAAATACTCCACCAGGGCGGCAATGACCGTATCCATTTCCGATATGACCGAGCCGCCGGAAAAGCCGCAGATGATCAAGGACGCCCAGGATACCGTAGACCGCATTACAAAGCAGTATAAGCGTGGTCTTATCACAGAGGAAGAGCGTTACAAGGAAGTCGTAGAGACATGGAAAGAGACGGATGAGCAGCTGACACATGCACTTCTCTCCGGACTGGATAAGTACAACAACATCTTCATGATGGCGGATTCCGGAGCCCGTGGTTCCGATAAGCAGATCAAACAGCTTGCCGGTATGCGAGGACTTATGGCAGATACAACCGGTAGAACAATCGAGCTGCCAATCAAGTCCAACTTCCGTGAAGGTCTTGACGTACTGGAATACTTCATGTCTGCGCATGGAGCGCGAAAAGGTATGTCCGATACCGCTCTTCGTACCGCCGATTCCGGATACCTGACCAGACGTCTGGTAGATGTATCACAGCATATGATCGTTCGTGAGTCTGACTGCTGTGAGGGAACAGGCAGAGAGATCCCTGGTATGTGGGTAACTGCATTCATGGATGGCAAGGAAGAGATCGAGAGCCTTCAGGAGCGTATTACAGGACGTTTCTCCTGCAATACCATCTGCGATGCCGAGGGCAATGTCCTCGTGAAGGCAAATCATATGATTACACCGAAGCGCGCAGCACTTGTTATGAGCAAGGGTGTGGATGAGAACGGAGAACCGCTTACAAAGGTGAAGATCCGTACCGTATTATCCTGCCGTTCCCACATGGGTGTGTGTGCGAAGTGCTACGGCGCCAACATGGCAACCGGTCAGGCGGTACAGGTTGGTGAGGCAATCGGTATCATCGCGGCACAGTCCATCGGTGAGCCTGGTACACAGCTTACCATGCGTACATTCCATACGGGTGGTGTTGCCGGTACCGATATTACACAGGGTCTTCCGCGTGTCGAGGAAATTTTTGAGGCAAGAAAGCCGAAGGGACTTGCGATCATTACCGAGTTCAGCGGTGTTGCCAATATCAAAGATACCAAGAAGAAGCGTGAGATCGTTGTGACAAACAATGAGACTGGAGAGAGCAAGGCATATCTGATTCCTTACGGTTCCAGAATCAAGGTTATGGACGGTGCAGTCTTAGAGGCCGGCGACGAGCTGACGGAAGGTTCTGTCAACCCGCATGATATCTTAAAGATCAAGGGTGTGCGTGCCGTTCAGGATTACATGCTTCGCGAAGTACAGCGTGTATACCGTCTGCAGGGTGTTGAGATCAACGATAAGCATATCGAGGTGATCGTGCGCCAGATGCTGCAGAAAGTTCGCGTGGAGACAAACGGAGATTCCGACATGCTCCCGGGAACATTAGTAGATACGCTTGACTTCGAGGATACAAATGAGCTTCTGGAGAAAGAGGGCAAGGAGCTTGCAGAAGGCAAGCAGGTACTGCTTGGTATCACAAAGGCTTCTCTTGCAACCAACTCCTTCCTGTCAGCAGCATCCTTCCAGGAGACCACAAAGGTTCTGACGGAAGCTGCCATCAAGGGTAAGGTTGATCCGCTCATTGGTATGAAGGAGAACGTTATCATTGGTAAGCTGATCCCGGCTGGTACAGGTATGAAGAGATACCGCAATATCAAGCTGAGTTCGGATATTGATGAGAACGAGGAGATTGCATTCGATGATTTCGACGATTTTGATGACACCGATGTGGCAGATGAGAATTACACATTAGAGGAGAATGCGCCGGAAGAGTCCGAGGATACAGAAAAATAAAGCGCAGATTATATCTGCATTACAGAATGGGGCGGCCAGACAATGTTTGGCTGTCCCATTTTTTTAGAAAAGATGTTAAAGAACCGTGAAAAGATGTCGATAAAATAGATAAGGTATAATTTAGAGTTTCATAAAATGGGACGAACGCTAAAGGGATAGATCAAAGGAGATGGCGCGTATGTACAAGGATGTATGCAAGAGAATTTCGGCGTTTATGCTGACAGTATGCCTGATTGTGACGATGGTGGAATGGCCGACGACTGTCTGGGCAGGACAGGGAACGGTAAACACCTATCGGAACGGAGACGGGGTACTGGCGGGAGCACCGTGCGAGACCCAGGCTGTAGCTGCGGTATTTACAGCGAACCGCAATGCGGATGGAGCAGAGCTGTTGGACAGTATTGACTTCTACGCACATGTGGATGACGGCAGCAAGGCAACGGCTACCGTGGAATATTACAAGGATGTAAAAGGCATGGCGCCGGATGCGGGAACGCGCATTTTCCAAAAAGAAGTCAGCGTGAAGGAAGGAAAGAATACTTATTCCGCAGGGCTGGCGAATCAGGTAATGGAGAATGGTTCCAGGTTTTCTGTGATCGTCCGGTTGAGCGGGGCGTCCTTTTATGTATATGGCGGTACGGCAGAAGGAGAAAGCTATATTCTCGGCAATGCCGGCTGGCAGGATATGTATACAGTGAACGGAAGCTGTGCGGCGATAAACGCATACACCTATGATGTGACTGCAGCATCCGGGAGAAGTTCCTCCAATGCTGCAAAACAGGTGGCACCGCAGAGCAGTAATGTGAAAAAGAGCGCCGCCGTAGCACTGAACAAGAACAGCATGACCATCGGTGAAGGATGGACGGATCAGGATCTCACACTGCAGAATGCCACGGGAACCGTAACGTGGGTTTCCGGCAATGAAGCGGTGGCAAAAGTAAGCAGTACAGGTAACCCGGCAACCATTGAGGGTATTGCCGCAGGAAGTACGACGATCACGGCAGCCTATGCCGGAGAGAGCTACACCTGTAATTTGACAGTCACACCGAATCTCTCAGAGGATGCGGTGACAGTCAGCCCGGAGAATCCGGTATACAACGGCGGACAGCAGATCCCATCCGTTGCGGTACAGGTGGGAGATACCATATTAAAAGAGAACGATCAGTACCAGCTTTCCTATGCACAGATGGTTGGTGGCGCGGCAGCAACGTTTGATCCTGCCACGGACACAACCGCGCTTGTGAATGCGGGAACCTATTACCTGTACATTACAGGACAGAACGGTTACAGCGGAAAGATTCAGAAGGAATACGTGATCGCACAGAAGGATATATCAGACGTGGCAGTGGAAGTGACACTGCAGGACGGTATTAACTGGGATAAGGTGCTGGCTGACGCGGCGGCAGATCCAGATAATGCATCTGCCACACTTGCAGCCTGCATCCAAGAGGTAAAGGATACGGCGCGTGCAGATGCGGATGCCGTAGACGGCGTGAAGAATCTGGTTGAAGGAACAGATTACACGATTTCCCTCAGCAAGACAGGAAGAGGAATTACACTGACCGGTACCGGCAACTATACCGGAGAGAGATATTGCGGTGCACCGCGCAATGCGGCGGACGCGAATGTTGTTTTTGACAAGACTTCCTATGTATATACCGGAAGTGAGTGGACGCCGGCATTCCAGCTTCTGGTGGACGGGGAGACCATTTCCCAGGCGGATTACGATGCGGTATATTCCGATAATGTCAATGTCGGACAGGCCACGTTGACGATTACCGGAAAGAATTCCCTTTACGGAACAAAGACGGTAAATTTTGAGATCAAGGCAAAAGATATCGGCAACAAGGATCAGGAAGAAGTCGGTATGGCTGTGACTGTGACGGCTGCTGCGGCAGGAGGAGCGGACAAGGAGCCGGTCATCACTGCAACCTACAACGGCATGACGCTGGAAAAGGGAACGGATTACACCGTCGGAACAGATATTATCAATGCCGGAAACGGAACCTACCGCCGTGTCATCACCGGTAGCGGAAACTATCAGGGAACTTACACCGTGGAGTATCAGGCGGCAGGCGCTGATCTCTCAGATCTGATCCAGAAAGTGACGGCAGCGACAGTCACTTATAACGGCAATGCACAGACACCGGAACCGGACATTACGTGGAAGAGTGGCAATAACGACCTGGGACTGGTTGAGGGAACGGATTACTCCGTTACTTATGCAAGCAACACGAATGCAGGAACAGCAACCATTACGCTGCAGGGTATGGGAACATACGGCGGCGCTGTGACCGGTAAATTCACAATCGAGCAGGCGGACATGTCAAAGGCGGTATGCTACTATGTGGATACGGACGGTTCCGAGGTAAGCACTGCAAACTATAAGATGGAATATTCTCCGGACGGCGCGGACGTGAAGCCGAAGGTGGTTGTAAAGTTTGCGCAGGGCGCGGACATGGTAACGCTTCCGGAGTCGGATTACAAGCTGACCTACTCTGCAGATACCAAGATATTTGCAGGTACGGCGAGCGTTGAGATCGCGCCGAGCAACTCCAACAGCAATTTTAAGGCCGGTACAACGAAGCGTCTGACATATACGATTGCCCAGTGCAATCTTACAAGCACGAAGATTACAGCCAGCATTGACAGAGAGCTGTTTGATTATACGGGAGCAGAGATTGCGCTTCCGACAGAGAGTGTTGTATATCATTCCGCATCAAAGACAGATCATACACTGAAAAAGGGAACAGATTATACGGTGGCATGCTCACCGACAACGGTAAAAGACATCGGTACCTACACGATGACGATTACCGGAAGCGGCAACTATACAGGCGTTGTTACCAGGACGTTTGAGGTTACAGCGGTAGATATCCAGACACTGATCAACGACAAGAACCTTAAGGTAACCAACAGCGCGGATCGGATGGTGACAGGATATGACGGACCATACTGGGCAATGCTGTGGTATTCCAGCAATAAAAACGATAACCAGCTTGAGATTTCACTCACAGATAACCAGGGCAATACGCTGGTAAAAGGAACTGATTACGAATTAAAGTATGACGGCATCAAGGATATTTCAAAAGAAGGAAGCACGGCTTCGGTAACGATTACCGGAAAAGGCAAATTCTACGGCAAGCAGGAGATCAAGTATCTGCTCGCATCCAAGCTTGATGAGGATTATGATGTATCGGTAAATCCGGCAGAAAACCCAGTATACACAGGAGATCCGATTACGCTTGCTGCGGATGAGATTTCGGTATCGGACGGCGGATTCGGACCCTGGAAGAGCGTCCTTGAGCAGGGAACAGATTATACGGTCAACTACAGTGATGGAACCAATGCGGATCAGGCGATCAATGCTGGGGAGGCGACGGTTACAGTAGAGCAGATCCCGCTGGAGGATCAGCCGACGGCAAACGGATGCTATGTGTACAGCGACGGCGCCACAAAACTGAGTGCAACCTTTACGATTCGTCCGAAGGACATTGCAACCGGTGTTTCCTACGAGGCGATCAAGAAAGCGTACGACGGAAATGCAGTGACCCTTACAGAAAGTGAGATAAAGCTTACTTATAATAAGAAGACATTGACTGCGCCGACCGACTATTCGATCGTGGCTGGCAGCTACGCGAACAACGAGAAACCGGGACCGATGGCAAATGTGACCATACAGGGTAACGGCAACTACACAGGAACGAAGATTATTGTATTCACCATCAGCGGAAAATCTCTGGATGAGATTATCAGCTGGAAGGTGGATGAGAACGAGACGACCTACACCGGCGAGCGCCTGTACCCGAAGATCACCGAACTGACATTGAGCGATGGAACAAAGCTTACGACAGCCGATGAGATCGAGAAAGTGATCGCGTATGATGAGTCTTCCTACGCGGACAACCTGAATGCCGGCGAGGCATCCATCACTGTTTCCGGTAAGGGAGACTACTACGGAACAGATGACAGAACATTGACATTTGCGATTCTGCCGAGAAGCCTGGACAACAACTGCACGCTTGGCGGATTAAAGTCCAGCTATACATACACTTCGGAAGAGATTACACCGGTACCTGCGGTACAGTGCACAGATCTGAAGAAAAAGCTCGGCGAGGATGATTACAAGATTTCCTACGAGAATAATGTAGATGCCGGGACCGCAACGATGACGATTACCGGAAAAGGAAATTATCAGGGAACCTTTACGAAAGATTATACGATTGCGCCGAAGAATCTGGCAGAGCCGGAGGTAAAGATCGCACCGATCGACGCGCAGGAGTACAACGGAATGGCTGTCACACCGGCACCGTCGGTAAGCTACGAATTTGGAGACGGAACCTATGCGTTAAGACCGGTCAACGATTATACGGTGGCTTACGCGAACAACAAAGGAACCGGAACCGCAACGGTGACAGTGACCGGAACCGGCAACTTTACCGGAAGCAAGACGGCAGAATTCAGAATTGGCCAGCTCATCACAAACGAGAGCAAATTTACGATCAGCTGCCCGGCACTCACCGACGGCACACAGTATGTTTATGACGGAAGTGCATTTGAGCCGGAGGTAACGGTAACACGGATCGAGGGCAACAAAAAGCTGGTAAAAGATTCTAACTACTCCGTGACATATACGGATAATATCCACGCGGGAACCGCAACGGTAAGCGTGGAAGGTCTGGGAGGATACGTCGGTGTATGGCAGAAGACTTTTACGATTGCACCGAGAGATCTTACGGACAGCAGCGTAGAGCTTTCTGTCGGCGGAGTGACCGATGGAAGCTATCAGACGCAGTATACCGGAAGCCCGGTAGAGCCTGAAGTGGCGCTTACTTATGACGGACAGAAGATCAGCACGACGGATTACACGGTATCCTACGGGGCGGATCATACCAGCCGCGGAACCGTGACGCTGACGGCAACGGCAAAGGACGGTACGGACTTTACAGGATCGAGAAGCACAACCTTTACGATCACACTTGCAAGTATTGGCAATGGCGGATATACACCGGCAAACGGCTTTAAGATCGGAGCGATCGAACCGCAGCCGCTGGTGGACGGAGCGGCAACACCGCAGCCGAAGCTGTACTATAACGGAACAGAACTTGTCATGGGTACGGATTATATCTGTACTTATGAGAAGAACGACAGCATTGGCTCCGACGCGGTTGTCATTCTCAAGGGAATCGGCAATTACACAGGAAGCGTGAAGAAGACCTTTAAGATCTGCGCAAACATTGCGGACGCCGAGATTACCGTTCCGGATGAACTGTGGTTCAAAGATTATGTGAATGCCGGAGAGACGGACATTGCAATCGGCGATAAGGACATCACGTTTGACGATCAGATCAGTGTTGTGCTGAACGGAACAACGCTTCAGAAAGATACCGACTATACGCTGGCCTATGCAGACAACAGCTGGGTCGGCAACGCAGTAGTTACCATCAAGGGTATGGGAAGTTTTGCGGGAAGCGTGGAGAAGACGGTTCCGATCAAAGCGGATCTTTCGGAGGCAGGCATCCAGGTGGCAATCGGAGATCAGCAGTATACCGGAGATCCGGTGGAGGCAATCCCGAGCATCAGCTACTACGGAACAGAACTGACATCCGGAAAGCACTTTGTGATCCATACATATGAAAACAACGTGAAGATCGGTGATAAGACCGCGAGCGTGACGGTAATCGGAAATGAGAAAAACGGATTTACCGGAACACTCACAGAGAATTTCAGCATTGTTGCAAATGCGGGAATTCTGGAGGTAAGCGGTGTAGAGAGCAGCTACCTGTACCGCGGAACACAGATCCGCCCGCAGGTTACCGTTAAGATAGGGAACAAGACACTGTCCACGTCCGATTATGATGTGACCTACGGAGAGAATATCAAGGCGGGAACAGACGGCGGAAGCATTATGGTAAAGGGTAAGAACGAGTATGCTGGTCTGATCAAGCTGGTAACCTTTGATATTAACCCGCTTCAGATGGACGACCTGAAGGTGCTGGACGGAACGCAGAATGCGATCGGAAGCAGAGAGTACACCGGTAAGGAGATTGTGCCGGAGTTCTCATTGAAGGCAACCATCGGATCAACAGATTACATTCTGCCGGCAAGAAGCTATACCATTGCAAAGAAGGCAGATGCGGATAATACGAATGTAGGAACCGGTACAGTCGTGATTACCGGTGATGGAAGCAACGTAATCGGAAGCCGTGAAGTATCCTTCCAGATCGTGGCGAAATCATTGGCAAAACCGTCATCCGGCACCGACCTGATTGCGGTAGAAGTGATTCCGGACAGCTTTTCTTATGACGGAACGGAAAAGAAGCCGACTGTTCTTGTGACATATCAGTACGGAACAGAGGTTGAGGTACGTCAGCTGACAGAGGGAAGCGATTTTACCGTTGCATACAGCAACAATATCCATGCAGGAACAGCGACAGCGGTGATTTCCGGTATCGGAAATTATACGGGATCCCGCACCGTGGAATACACGATTACGGAGAAGAGCTTTGACGGAGCGATTGTCACGTTCCCGAACGGAACTTCCTATCCGTATATGGGAAGCGGCAACGGGGTGGAACCGGAAGTGCAGGTAACACTGGACGGCAATGTACTCACAGCGGGTACGGATTATGAGGTATCTTATCAGAACAACAAGGCGTGCGGTACTGCAACTGTGACCGTGACAGGGAAAGGAAGCTATGCGGGAAGCGTAACGGCACCGTTTACCATCGTAAGCCACGATATTGCAGCGGCGGATGTTACGGTGGATCCGATTCCGAATCAGGCATACACAGGTCAGCCGGTGATTCCGGAAGTCAAAGTGACCTGCGGCGATTACACCTTAAAGCAGGGTGAGGACTATACACTGAGCTTTGACACGGACAACACAGAGATCGGCACTGTTCTGATGCGGATCAACGGAACCGGCGGATTTACGAATTACCGCCAGACCACATTTCATATTGCGAGCGACATCAGTCCGGCGGAGATTGTAGGACTGCGTGACAGTTACCCGTTCACGGGAAGCGCTTATACGCCGGATGATCTGGGCATTACAGAGGTACGCATCGGCGAGACGGTTCTGACAACAGACTCCTACAGCTTTGCATTTGACGACAACAGCGATGGCATGAGCGCTGGAACGCAGACCCTTCTTCTGATCGGTCAGGGAAGCTACGGCGGAACCAAGAAATGCACCATCGAGATTACACCGAAGGACATCACAGATGAAGATGTGGTGATGAGCGGATTTGAGGACACGGTATCCTACTCAGAGCAGATTACACAGAACGTAACATTCCAGTGGGGTGAGATCGCACTCGTAAGAGACACCGATTATACCGTGACATGCAGACCGGCAGGAGTGGCAGGAACCTACGAAATGGAGGCTGCCGGAACCGGCAACTACACAGGAACCGTTACAAAGCAGTTTACTGTAGACCAGACGCCGATCGACGGACTGGAAGTGAAAGGTCTTTCTTCTACTTACACTTATACCGGAAAAGCAATCACACCGGAGCCGGAAGTATGGGCAGACGGTGTGCAGCTGGAAAAAGATAAGGATTACACGGTATCCTATGAAGACAACATCAACGCGGGTGTAGCGAAGCTGGTAATCACAGCAAGCGGAACCCATTATGCAGGTACTAAGGAACTGAGTTTCCAGATTCTGCGTAAGAGCATACATCTGTGCGACATCGGTTCGATTCAGACACAGGTATATACCGGATCTGACATCAAGCCGACCGTGACGGTGGAAGATGACGGCAAAGCCCTGGAACTTTTAAGTGACTACACACTGATGTATTCCAACAACCGCAAGGCAGGTACCGGTGTGGCGGCAGTTGCAGGAAAAGGCAATTACACGGCAACAAAGAACCTGACGTTTGACATCAGACCGTGCGATGCAGGCGCGGCGGTTGTGACAGGTGCATCCGCAGACAGTCTGTCCATCAGCTGGACGGGCGACGGTGCCGTGACGGGATACGAAGTATACCGTGCCGGTGCAGACGGAAAGTGGCAGCAGATAACACGTACCAGAGACGCTTTCTATACCGATAAAAAGCTTGCGGCAGAGACAACATACTCTTATAAAGTAAGAAGCTACCTGGTGGCGGACGGCGAGACTTACTACGGTGAGTTTACCGCGGCAGTTACCGGAACAACCACAAAATAAAGACAGAGAGGAGGGAGAGCGGTTCCGATCATGGCGGCATATAAGATAGGGAATTTTACATTTGACACAGAAGAGGAATATGCCAGAGGACTCGAAGATGCGAAGAAAATCGAAAAGATTAAGAGCACCGTCGATCTCAATGAACCGGAAACCGCTCTACGCCTCTATTGGCTGATCCGAACAGGGAAGATTAAGTTCGGCAGCAAAGTCGGCAAGAAATTTTTTCTTGATATTGCAGATGCCGTGGCAAAATCCGCGGCAAAAAATATAACGCAGGCACAGGCACCGGAACAACAGGCGGGGGAGGAACCCCGGCAAGGGGCGCAGGACCGCAGCAGAAAGATTCTCGGTGCGGTGTGTGTGACAGCCGCATTTCTATGTTTTGGCTGGTATTTCTGGTCAGATTACACGAATCACCGCGGCAGTCAGGCGAATGAGTATTTGAAGATGTTAAAAGAAAATCCGACAGAAGCTGCAGAGATGGTGGACAATGACACCTTTTTTTCAGAGGACGCACCGGAACTTGCGGCGGGCTTAGACCAGACGGAGCGGGAGAACGAACCGCCTCCTCCGGTTCTGCCGGAATATGAAGCCATCGTGGCGCAGCACAGTGATTTTGCCGGATGGATCACCATTGACGGGACGAAGATTGACTATCCGGTCATGCTTACCCCGAATGACGGGGATTATTATCTGAAGCGCAATGTAAACGGGGAGGACGATATCAACGGAACCTTGTTTATGGATCCGAGAACGGATCTGGTGCAGCGCAGCACCAATATTATTATCTACGGACATAACATGAAAAGCGGTGCGATGTTCGGAAGTCTCAAGAAGTATCTGGATGAAGATTACTGGAGGGAGCACGCGCAGATCAGATTTGATACAATTTATGAGAAAGGCACCTATGAAGTGTTTGCCGTCTGTCTGGCAAAGGTGCAGTACCGGAATTCACAGGAATTTCGTTATTATGATTTTATACAGGCGGATTCCGAGGAGGCGTTTAACGACTACCTCGATCATATCATACAACTCTCGGTGTTTACCGGAACAGATCTGCCGGTCTACGGGGATGAGCTATTGACCCTGTCGACCTGTAACAATTTTACAGAAGACGGAAGACTGTTTCTGGTAGCAAAGAAATGCAGGGAAGCAGAGTAAAAGCGTGGGATCGCGCGTGAGGTTCACGGGCGGGGGCTGCGTCGAAATAAAGGATGATGGGAGAGAGTGCTAATGAAATACCGGATAAAACGAAAAATAGGCTATGTGCTGGTCGTTGCCATGCTTGTGGTGATGATCTATCCAGGAGAGCTCAGTGCAGCGTCCGGTCAGGAGGACGGATTTGTCATAAAAGGGACAACCCTGCAGGGGTATGTCGGAGCGGAGAACGCGGTTGTCATTCCGGAAAATATTACAAAAATTGATGATGATGTATTCCTCAATACGACGATCACATCGGTGGAGATTCCAGACAGTGTGACAACCATCGGAGATAACGCATTTGCAGGATGTGAATATCTGACCGAGGTTACGGTTCCGGACAGCGTGACAAAGATCGGAGACAATGTGTTCTACGGCTGTACCAGTCTGGAAAGTGCAACATGGGAGAGCAAGGAAGGGATCGGCGACGGCACATTTGCAGAGTGTGCGGGACTGACGGACTTAAGTATTTCCAAGGGACTTCCATCGATCGGAAAAGAAGCATTTAAAAATTGTGAGTCCCTCGAGAGCATCGTGATCCCCGAGGCAACCAAAACCATTGCGTCGGACGCATTTGACGGATGTGTCAATATGCAGTCCATTGATGTGGAAGAGGGAAATACGTACTTTATGTCATACGACAATGCGCTCTACACGGCGAACGGGGTTACATTGTACCGTTGCCCGCAGGGGGCGAGAACCATCGAGGTATATGACGGCACCAAGATGATCGGTGAAAATGCATTTTACGGCTGCAAGCTTGGAAAAGTGACACTTCCGGAGAGCGTGACAACCGTGGAAGACGGCGCGTTTGACGGCAGTGAGATTCAGACGCTCTGCCTTGGCAAAGCCTTAGAAACGTTTGGCGAGCAGAATACTTCTTTCAAGATCCACTCGATTGAAGTGCCGGGAAGCGCTCCGGCTGCACCGAAGCTGGTGGAGACATACGGTGCGATTGTGGTGACGGATTATAAGCCGGACGACACCGAGGATACGGAGAAACCGACCGAGGACACGGAAAAGCCGACGGAAGACACGGAGAAACCGACCGAGGATACAGAAAAGCCGACGGAGGATACGGAGAAGCCGACCGAGGACACGGAAAAACCGGCAGATGACAATAACAACAATAACAGCGACAACAACAATAACAATAATAACAGCGATAACAACAATAACAGCGGCGACAACAGCAATAACAATAACAATAACAGCAGTAATAACAATAGCAGCAATAACAGCAGCAACACGAGCAGTGGTAATAACAGCAGCAGTACGGGCAGCGGAAGCGGCAGCAGCGGAAAGAGTAACGGCACATCATCTGGAAGAGGCAGCAGAAGCGGCAACGGCAGTGGAAGAGGCAGCGGTGCGGTAAAGGGCAGTGCCGGAGCGGCAGGCGCACGGAGCAGCGGTACCGGATCGGCGGCAGCGACGACGGCGGAGACACAGGGAGATGTGCAGCCGACAGCGGCGGAAGTGCCTGCGACGACCAGATTTGCAGAGCAGGGAACCGCATATATCACCGGAAATGAGGAACTGAAGGGCTGGGATGCGATTTACACGCAGATGACGGTGGCGGATCCAGGTTCAACGATCTATATTACCATGAACGGCACCACGGTTGTGCCGAAGGATATTCTGACACTGGCGGCAGATAAGCAGCTGACGCTGGTTCTGGATATGGGAAATGGAATCTCATGGACGATTGACGGAAGCAGCATTGACACAAGCGTTGTAGCAGATACGGATTTTGGTGTGGAACTGGGAACAAGCAATGTGCCGGCGAACCTGCAGAGCACAGTAACCGGAAGCGGCTGGTCAACGCAGATGCATCTGGCGCACGACAACCTGTTTGGCCTGACGGCGCAGCTGACCGTAAATGTCGGTGCAGCGAACGCCAATAAGCTGGGCACTTTGTTCTATTATAATGTAGATAATCAGATCCTGGAGTATATGGGACAGTCCGATACAGATGCAGACGGCAATGTGTCATTTTCCTTTGTGCATGCGTGTGATTATGTCATCGTAGTGGATGAGCGTCACTCGGATTCAACGGCGCAGGCAACCTCCGGATTTGTGATTACACCGGCAGGCGGAAGCCAGGCGGAAAGCCAGCCGGCAGAGACGACGGAAGCGGCGGAGACGGAGCAGCCGGCTGATAATGCGCAGGCGGCGGATGACTCGCAGGTAAAGGATGAGACGCCGAAGACCGGACAGTCGTTAAATCCGAAATATGTTCTGTGCATCGGTGTGATGCTGCTGGGAATCTATATGATTCTGACCAGTGAGAGACAGGAGAAGCAGAGAAAACGGGCAAATGGCTGACCGTTTGGTATAAACATGTAAAAATGTGGAAGAATAGATGGAAGATATTCGTTGGGAGTTTTCCATCTTTTCTTTTTGCATGCAGAACTCTTGTTTACCCGCGTATTCCGCGAAATTCAAGGAAATTTTGGAAAAGAACTTGACAAAAAAAGATAGGGTTAATATAATGATTTAGCGTGCATACGTACGCCGAGATCAATTTATGATCTCATACAAATAAAACAGGAGGTGAAAATAATGCCAACATTTAACCAGTTAGTAAGAAAAGGACGTCAGACATCTGTTAAGAAGTCTACAGCACCTGCACTTCAGAGAGGTTACAACTCTTTACAGAAGAAGCCAACCAATACTTCTTCCCCGCAGAAGAGAGGTGTATGTACTGCTGTTAAGACAGCTACTCCTAAGAAACCTAACTCAGCTCTTAGAAAGATCGCCAGAGTACGTCTTTCCAACGGAATCGAGGTTACAAGCTATATCCCGGGTGAGGGACATAACTTACAGGAGCACAGCGTTGTTCTGATCCGTGGTGGTCGTGTTAAGGATTTACCAGGTACAAGATATCACATTATCCGTGGTACACTTGATACTGCCGGTGTCGCTAACAGAAAGCAGGCTCGTTCCAAGTACGGCGCTAAGAGACCAAAGGCTGCAAAATAGTAGCGTAGAGTTACTGTAATTCAGCGAACCAATAGTATCACATGGTAAGTGTTGGAATTGTTTCACACAGAGATATATTTCCGCACGAACACGAAGGGGCAGATACCTGCCACTACATTGTGAGTACCGTTGAATTAATCGAAATGAAGTCCTCCGGATCCAGAGAATGGAGACCGGGCAATGCAGACAGAGTTCTGTATAGTAAATTATGATTAAGGAGGGAAGAACCGTGCCACGTAAAGGACATACTCAGAAAAGAGACGTATTAGCAGATCCAATTTACAATAACAAAGTCGTTACAAAGCTTGTCAACAACATTATGTTAGATGGTAAGAAAGGTGTAGCACAGAAAATTGTATATGGAGCTTTCGCAAGAGTAGAAGAGAAAACAGAAAGACCTGCTCTTGAAGTATTTGAAGAAGCCATGAATAACGTTATGCCTGTTCTCGAAGTAAAGGCTAGACGTATTGGTGGTGCAACATACCAGGTACCAATCGAAGTTAGACCAGACCGTCGTCAGGCTTTAGGACTTCGTTGGTTAACAACTTTCTCACGTAACAGAGGTGAGAAGACCATGGAAGAAAGACTTGCAAATGAAATCATGGATGCAGCTAACAACACAGGTGCATCTGTTAAGAGAAAAGAAGATATGCACAAAATGGCAGAAGCAAACAAAGCATTCGCTCATTACCGCTTCTAATATCATTTGCCATATGAATAGATACCGGGAGCAAAGCAACTTTGCTCTCAAGTATTATAAAAATGTTCTGCGCATATCGGCGTAGTAAATTAAGGAGGAAAAACCTTGGCTGGAAGAGAATATCCATTAGAGAGAACCAGAAACATTGGTATTATGGCTCATATCGATGCGGGTAAGACCACATTGACCGAGCGTATTCTGTACTATACCGGTGTTAACTATAAGATTGGTGATACTCACGAGGGTACTGCTACCATGGACTGGATGGAGCAGGAGCAGGAGAGAGGTATCACCATTACATCAGCCGCTACGACCTGCCATTGGACTCTGGAAGAGTTCACAAAGCCGAAGCCGGGTGCTCTGGAGCATCGTATCAACATCATTGATACCCCAGGACACGTTGACTTTACGGTTGAGGTAGAGCGTTCACTCCGTGTACTGGACGGCGCTGTCGGCGTCTTCTGTGCAAAGGGTGGTGTTGAGCCTCAGTCAGAGAATGTATGGCGTCAGGCTGATACCTACAACGTACCGCGTATGGCATTCATCAACAAGATGGATATCTTAGGTGCGAACTTCTACGGTGCTGTTGATCAGATCCGTACAAGATTAGGTAAGAACGCAATCGTTCTTCAGCTGCCGATCGGCAAGGAAGATGATTTCAAGGGAATCATTGACCTGTTCGAGATGAAGGCATATATCTACAACGACGATAAGGGTGATGATATCACCGTTACCGATGATCTTGGAGATATGAAGGACGACGCAGAGCTTTACCGCAGCGAGCTGGTAGAGAAGATCTGCGAGCTGGACGATGACCTTATGATGATGTACCTCGAGGGTGAAGAGCCATCCGTTGAGGAGATGAAGAAGGTCTTAAGAAAAGCTACCTGTGAGTGTACTGCAGTACCTGTATGCTGCGGATCTGCTTACAGAAACAAGGGAGTGCAGAAGCTGATCGATGCAATCATCGAGTACATGCCGGCTCCGACCGACATCCCGCCTATCAATGGTGTTGACTTAGATGGCAATGAGGTAGTAAGACACTCTTCCGATGAAGAGCCGTTCTCCGCACTTGCATTTAAGATCATGGCTGACCCGTTTGTAGGAAAGCTTGCATTCTTCCGTGTATATTCCGGTACAATGAACTCCGGTTCTTATGTACTGAACGCAACAAAAGACAAAAAAGAGCGTGTTGGACGTATCTTACAGATGCATGCCAACAAGCGTCAGGAGCTGGAGAAAGTTTACTCCGGAGATATCGCTGCAGCCGTTGGATTCAAGTTTACAACGACAGGTGATACCATCTGTGATGAGCAGCATCCGGTAATCTTAGAGTCCATGGAGTTCCCGGAGCCGGTTATCGAGCTCGCAATCGAGCCGAAGACCAAGGCTGGACAGGGTAAGATGGGTGAGGCTCTTGCAAAGCTTGCAGAAGAGGATCCTACATTCCGTGCTCATACAGATCAGGAAACTGGTCAGACAATCATCGCCGGTATGGGTGAGCTCCACCTGGAGATCATCGTAGACCGTCTGCTTCGTGAGTTCAAGGTTGAGGCGAACGTTGGTGCACCTCAGGTTGCTTACAAAGAGACATTTACAAAGCCGGTTGATGTTGAATACAAATATGCAAAGCAGTCCGGTGGACGTGGTCAGTACGGACACTGTAAAGTGAAGTTTGACCCGATGGATCCGAACGGTGAAGAGACATTCAAGTTTGAGTCTACCGTAGTCGGCGGTGCGATTCCGAAGGAGTACATCCCGGCAATCGGCGAAGGTATCGAGGAAGCTGCTCAGGCAGGTATCCTTGGTGGATTCCCGGTACTCGGTGTTCATGCGAACGTATACGATGGATCTTACCATGAGGTCGATTCCTCCGAGATGGCATTCCACATTGCCGGATCTATGGCATTCAAGGAAGCTATGCACAAGGCAAACCCGGTATTGCTCGAGCCGATCATGAAGGTTGAGGTTACAATGCCTGAGGAGTACATGGGTGATGTTATCGGTGATATCAACTCCCGTCGTGGACGTATCGAGGGTATGGATGATATCGGCGGCGGTAAGCTTGTAAAGGCATATGTACCGCTTGCAGAGATGTTTGGTTATTCTACAGACCTGCGTTCTAAGACACAGGGTCGTGGTAACTACTCGATGTTCTTCGAGAAGTACGAGCAGGTACCGAAGAGTGTACAGGAGAAGGTATTGGCTGACAAGACCAAATAAGCTTTCTGTATGCAGTTTGTAAAAATCCCGGATTTTCCCATAAACAGGGGAAATCCGGTAAGAAATAGCTTGAAAAACCGCTGATTATTTTATATAATCAGAGTTAGCCGAGTTATTCTTATATAATAACTATAGCCCGCAAGGGGCATCATTTTAAGGAGGATATTCAAAATGGCAAAAGCTAAGTTTGAAAGAACAAAACCACATTGTAATATCGGTACCATTGGACACGTTGACCATGGTAAAACAACTTTAACAGCAGCTATCTCCAAAGTATTAGCTGCAAGAGTTGCTGGTAACACAGCTACAGATTTCGAGAACATCGATAAGGCTCCGGAAGAGAGAGAGCGTGGTATCACAATTTCTACCGCTCACATCGAGTACGAGACAGAGAAGAGACATTACGCACACGTTGACTGCCCAGGTCATGCTGACTATGTAAAGAACATGATCACTGGTGCTGCACAGATGGATGGTGCTATCCTCGTAGTAGCTGCTACTGACGGTGTTATGGCTCAGACAAAAGAGCACATCTTACTTTCCCGTCAGGTAGGTGTACCTTACATCGTTGTTTTCTTAAACAAGTGCGATATGGTAGACGATCCGGAGCTCATCGAGTTAGTAGAGATGGAAGTTACCGAGCAGCTTGAGGAGTACGGCTTCGAGGGATGCCCGATCATCCAGGGTTCTGCTCTTAAGGCTCTTGAGGATCCAATGGGCGAGTGGGGCGACAAGATCATGGAACTCATGGATACAGTTGATGAGTACATTCCGGATCCGCAGCGTGACACAGATAAGCCATTCCTTATGCCAGTCGAGGATGTATTCACAATCACAGGTCGTGGTACAGTTGCTACCGGACGTGTTGAGAGAGGTACATTACATCTGAATGATAACCTTGAGATCCTTGGTGTTAAGGATGATGTTCAGACAACCGTTGTAACCGGTATCGAGATGTTCCGTAAGCAGTTAGACGAGGCTCAGGCTGGTGATAACATCGGTGCATTACTTCGTGGTATCAACCGTGATCAGATCGTTCGTGGACAGGTTCTTGCTAAGCCAGGTACTGTTACCTGCCATCACAAGTTCACAGCTCAGGTTTACGTTCTGACAAAGGACGAGGGTGGCCGTCATACTCCGTTCTTCAACAACTATCGTCCGCAGTTCTACTTCAGAACAACAGACGTAACAGGTGTTTGCAACCTTCCGGCTGGCACAGAGATGTGCATGCCTGGTGATAACATCGAGATGACTATCGAGTTAATTCACCCGGTAGCTATGGAGCAGGGTCTTACATTCGCTATCCGTGAGGGTGGTAGAACTGTAGGTTCAGGCCGTGTTGCTACTGTCATCGAGTAATTAAATATTATTCAGTAAATTTAAGGCTCCCAGGGTTTTCCTTGGGAGCCTTTTTTACATTAAAGTGGGAAACTGTAGCTGCCGGGACCTGGATCGGCGGTTGCCGGAGAAGGAAACTGTAGCTGCCTGAGTTGAGGATAACCGGTCATGAAACCGAGAGACCGAGGGCAAGAGGCACTCGACGGAGCGTAGAATCCGCACAAATTCACCATATTCTACGCTGCGTGTGTGTGAAAGCCGTGGTAGCGGGAACATAATGAGACCAGAAAGGAGGAAGACATGGACCAGATTAAGACAGGAAAATTTATTGCAGATGAGAGAAAGAAAAAGGGTTACACGCAGAGACAGCTGGCGGAGCAGCTGGGAATCAGTGATAAGACGATCTCAAAATGGGAGCGCGGAGTTTCCCATAGTTAAAGATACCACACCAAATATGATGAACCCACGCTTAT
>ERZ832317.2802-NODE-2802-length-19317-cov-16.204132_pt1 | contig 19317 bp, 17 predicted proteins | sample MGYA00519695_ERZ832317 | MGnify/ENA primary metagenome ERZ832317 (study PRJEB31850, sample SAMEA3708726) | human gut metagenome | biome: human gut; feature: human-associated habitat; material: faeces | place: China | collected 2014 ...
GGAATCGAACCCCTGTTTTCGCCGTGAGAGGGCGACGTCTTAACCGCTTGACCAAGGAACCGAACAAATGCTATTATAACAGGCTTTCAAAAAAAAGCAACCCCTTTTTTGAAATTTTTTTAAAAAGCTGAAAATTCTGTACAATTCGTGGGAAAAGGAGTATGGTGAATTGTGATAGAGTAACGCAGTAAAGTGCAGGAGAGTAAAAGCAGAAACGATACTTCCTGCCGCAGAAAGAGAGGTTTGTGCGATGTCGCTGGAGAGAGCAAAGGCATATTTAAAAGAATATAAGATGGAAGATCAGATCCGGGAGTTCCCCGTCTCCTCGGCAACGGTGGAACTGGCGGCGGAAGCGCTGCACACGGAAGCAGGGCGGATTGCAAAGACCCTGTCTTTTTTGGTGGACGGAGAGGCGGTGCTGATCGTGTGTGCGGGAGATGCCCGGATTGACAATGCAAAATACAAGGCATTTTTCCATGCGAAGGCGAAGATGCTTGCGCCGGATGAGGTGGAGGAACGGATCGGACATGCGATCGGAGGCGTCTGCCCGTTTGGAATCAAGGAAGGCGTGCGAGTGTATCTGGACGAGACTTTGAAAAAATATGAGACGGTTTTTCCGGCGTGCGGGAGCAGCAACAGCGCGATTGAACTGACGATACCGCAGTTGGAGCAGCTTGCAAAACCGGTGTGCTGGGTAGATGTCTGCAAACTGCCGACATAAAAGCCTGTATTTTCAAGAAAAAGCTTGCATTTCCCATAAAAAAGTGCTACTTTAATATATGATAACACGATGACTTGATTGAGAGAGGACGAAAGCCCTCTCTCAATTCACGTTTATGCCCTGTAAAGTCTGTGTAAAGGCCGGGTGGGCAGTTTGTTACAATTAAAATTGAATATGGAGAAAGAAGGTGTACACATGTCAAAGCGTGAAACATACGAAGCGCGCACCGAAGAACTGATTACTCCGATCTTAGAGCGCATGCATTTTGAACTCGTGGATGTGGAGTATGTAAAAGAAGGCGGAACCTGGTATCTGAGAGCCTACATCGACAAGGAGGGCGGGATCACCGTCAACGACTGCGAGGCAGTGGCGAGAGAGATGAATGAGATTCTTGACCGCGAGGACTTCGTGGAAGATTCCTACGTGTTCGAGGTAAGTTCCCCGGGACTTGGCAGACCGCTCAAGAAAGAAAAAGATTATGTCCGGAGCATGGGAAAGGAGATTGAGATCCGCACTTACCGTGCAATCAACCGGGAAAAGGAATTTTATGGTATTTTATCTGCATATGATGAAAGTACTGTGACAATAGAGACAGAAAACGGAGAGAAAATGACGTTTGAGAAGCCGGATATCGCGCTGATCCGTCTGGCATTCGATTTTTGATAAAATATATGCTAATAACCACTAAGGAAACAGGAGGATAATAAAATGAGTAGTAATAATGAGTTATTAGAAGCATTGAATATACTGGAACGTGAGAAGAATATCAGCAAGGAGACACTGCTTGAGGCAATCGAGAATTCACTGGTGACCGCCTGCAAGAACCATTTCGGTACATCCGAGAATGTAAAGGTGACGATGGACCCGCAGACCTGTGAGTATCATGTGTTCCAGGAGAAGACCGTAGTAGAGCAGGTGGAGGATCCGGTAGAGCAGATCAGCCTTGTCAATGCCAAGATGGTGGATTCCAAATACGAGATCGGAGATATCGTGAATGTCGAGATCCAGTCCAAGGAGTTCGGACGCATCGCAACACAGAATGCCAAGAATGTCATCTTACAGAAGATCCGTGAAGAGGAGCGCAAGGTTTTATACAACCAGTATTACAGCATGGAAAAGGATGTTGTGACCGGTGTGGTACAGCGTTACATCGGAAGAAACGTGAGCGTCAACCTTGGCAAGGTGGATGCGATCCTGACCGAGAACGAGCAGGTGAGAGGCGAGGTATTCCAGCCGACCGAGCGCATCAAGGTCTATATCCTGGAGGTGAAGGATACGTCCAAGGGACCGAAGATTCTCGTGTCAAGAACCCATCCGGAGCTGGTAAAGCGCCTGTTCGAGTCTGAAGTGACCGAGGTGAGAGAGGGAATCGTTGAGATTAAAGCGATCGCGCGGGAGGCAGGAAGCAGAACCAAGATTGCCGTCTGGTCCAATGATCCGGATGTGGATCCGGTGGGCGCATGTGTCGGTATGAACGGTGCGAGAGTCAATGCGATCGTCAACGAACTGCGCGGTGAGAAGATTGACATCATTACCTGGAATGAGAATCCGGCAATGATGATCGAGAACGCATTGAGCCCGGCAAAGGTTATTTCTGTTATCGCGGATGCGGAGGAGAAGTCGGCGAAAGTCATCGTTCCGGATTATCAGCTTTCTCTGGCGATCGGCAAGGAAGGACAGAATGCGAGACTTGCGGCAAGACTTACCGGCTTTAAGATCGACATCAAGAGCGAGACACAGGCCAGAGAGTCCGGCGACTTCATGGATTATGAGAGCGAGTACGAGGACGACGAGTATTACGAGGATGACGAGTACGCAGAGGACGGCGAGTATGCCGAGGACGGATATGCTGAGGATGCGGATGCCGAGGGAGAATACGCTGAGGAATCCGAACTTGCGGATGAGACAGACACAGAGAATGAAGAAGAGTAGGCAGGGGTTGATCAGAGAATGGCAAACAAAAAGATTCCAATGCGCCAGTGCGTGGGGTGCAGAGAGCTTAAGCCGAAAAAAGATATGATCCGGGTAATCAAGACGGCGGCGGAAGATGAGACCTCCTCACAGATTGTACTTGATGCCACGGGGCGGAAAAACGGCAGAGGCGCTTATGTGTGTCCGAACAGTGAGTGCCTGCGCGCGGCAATAAAAAACAAGGGTCTGGAACGATCATTAAAAATGCCAATTCCAAAGGAAGTCTATGATACACTGACAAAGGAGATGGAGAAGTTTGAAACCAGATAAAGTGTTGTCGATGCTTGGCATTGCAGCCAAGGCGGGCGGTGTGGCAAGCGGAGAGTTTTCCACAGAAAAAGCGGTGAAGGATGGCAGGGCATGGCTTGTCATTGTCGCGTCGGATGCGTCTGAGAATACACAGAAGCATTTCCGGGATATGACGACTTTTTATGAAGTTCCAATGTATGTGTACGGAGAAAAAGAGACATTGGGACATTTCATTGGAAAGGAATTCCGTGCATCGCTTGCAGTGACAAACGAAGGGCTGGCCCATTCGATCGAAGATAAATTGAAACTGACGTTAACAACTGAATAATGGAGGAAACAGGATATATGGCAAAAATGAGAGTTCATGAACTTGCAAAAGAGTTAGGAATAGAAAACAAACAGATTATTGAATTTTTAAGTACGACGGAGCATGCGGTAAAGTCGCACAGCAGCAGCATTGAGGATGATGCGCAGAAAATGGTGCGCGACAAGTTCCAGAAAAAGGCAGCACCAAAGACGGAGGCAGCACCAAAGGCGGAGGCAGCTCCGAAAAAGGAAGCAGCACCGAAGGCAGAGACTGCACCGAAGGCGGAAGCGGTACCGAAGGCTGCTGAGAACGCGGAGGGCAGACCGGAGCGTCCGAAGAAGAAGTCCAGCATTACCGCGGTATTCAATCCGCAGTACAGCAAGCAGGGAGGCGGACGCCGCCCGCAGGGAGACCGTGACCGCCGTCCGATGAACGGGGACCGTCGGTCGATGAATGGAGACCGCCGCCCACAGGGAGGCAGACCGGAGCAGCGTCAGGCAAGACCGGCAAACAGCTTTGATGTCAAGAGAGCATTTGAGCGCGCAATCAACCCGGAGGCTGCAAAGGCAGCCGAGGAGGCAGAGCGTCAGGCGGCGGAGCGCGCAAAGGCGGCCAGAACGGCAGCGCCGGAGAAAAAGCCGCAGGAGACAGCAGCAAAGCAGCCGGAACGCCGTGAAAATGTATACGAGAATGTGTATGAGAACGTATATGCACAGAATCCGCAGGCACGCCCGCAGGGAGACCGTGACCGCCGTCCGATGAACGGGGACCGTCGTCCGCAGGGAGACCGCGACAGAAGACCGGGAGCAAACGGAGACCGCCGTCCGATGAACGGGGATCGTCGCCCGCAGGGAGACCGCGACAGAAGACCGGGACAGAATGGATACGGCAACCGCGGCGGCAATAATGGCGAAGGAAGACCGTACGGCGGAGGAAGACCTGGTGCAAACGGTGGTCAGGGAGACAGAAACGGAGGCCGTGGAGGCAATGGTTACCGCGGTGGCAACCCATCCGGCAGACTGGATCGTGAAATCGACCGTATGAACAAGGAGACTGCAGCATCCACAGAGGAACTGCGCGGCAAGGAGTCAAGAGAGCGCGAGAAAGACCGCAACAAAAATGGCAGACAGAGAAGCGATTACGATGCACTTGGCGGCAAGAAGCAGGAGCGCTTCGTAAATCTGGAGAAGAACGGCGGCAAGAAGAAGCCGAACCAGCAGCCGCAGCCGAAGCAGGAAGAAGATGTGATTAAGACACTCATTCTGCCGGAGAAGCTGACGATCAAAGAACTTGCCGATAAGATGAAGGTGCAGCCGTCCGTGATCGTGAAGAAGCTTTTTATGAAAGGTACAATGGTAACGGTCAACCAGGAAGTGGACTATGAGACGGCAGAGGAGATCGCACTCGAGTTCAACTGTATCTGTGAGCCGGAAGAGAAGATTGATGTGATCGCAGAACTCTTAAAAGAAGAAGAAGATCCGGAAGAGACACTCGTGGCACGTCCGCCGGTTGTCTGCGTCATGGGTCATGTCGATCATGGTAAGACGTCCCTGCTGGATGCGATCCGCTCCACCCGTGTGACAGACAAAGAGGCAGGCGGTATCACGCAGCATATCGGTGCATCTGTTGTTTCGATCAACGGTCAGAATATCACATTCCTTGATACACCGGGACATGAGGCGTTCACGGCAATGCGTATGCGTGGAGCAAATTCCACCGATATTGCGATCCTGGTAGTCGCTGCAGATGACGGTGTCATGCCGCAGACGATCGAGGCAATCAACCATGCGAAGGCGGCGGGAGTTGAGATTATCGTTGCCATCAATAAGATTGATAAGCCGAGTGCCAATATCGAGCGCGTGAAGCAGGAGCTGTCCGAGTACGAACTGATTCCGGAAGATTGGGGCGGAAGCACGGTATTTTGTCCGGTATCTGCACATACTAAGGAAGGTATCGAGAACCTTTTGGAGATGATCCTTCTGACCGCAGAGGTACTTGAGTTAAAGGCAAATCCGAAGCGTAATGCGAGAGGCCTTGTCATTGAGGCTCGTCTGGATAAGGGACGCGGTGCAGTTGCCACCGTTCTGGTACAGAAGGGTACCTTAAAGGTTGGTCAGCCGATTGCATGCGGAAGCTGCTACGGCAAAGTGCGTGCAATGATTGACGACCAGGGAAGAAGAGTCAAGGAAGCGGGACCGTCCACACCGGTGGAGATTCTCGGACTTTCCTCAGTACCGGAGGCAGGCGAGACATTCGTTGCCATGGATACGGAGAAGGAGGCAAGAGCATTTGCCGAGACCTATATTTCCGAAGGCAAGAACCGTCTGATCGAAGATACCAAGGCGAAGATGTCGCTGGATGATCTGTTCTCGCAGATTCAGTCCGGTAACGTCAAGGAACTGGATATTATTGTTAAGGCAGATGTACAGGGTTCTGTGGAGGCTGTAAAGCAGAGTCTGGAGAAGCTGTCCAACGAAGAGGTGGTAGTAAAAGTAATTCACGGCGGTGTCGGTGCCATCAACGAGTCCGATGTCAGCCTTGCATCCGCATCCAATGCGATCATCATCGGATTCAACGTTCGTCCGGACCCGATGGCGAAGACAACAGCGGACAAGGAGAACGTCGATATGCGTCTCTACAAGGTCATCTACAATGCCATCGAGGATGTAGAGGCAGCAATGAAGGGAATGCTCGACCCGATCTTCGAGGAGAAGGTGCTCGGTCATGCGGAGGTGCGTCAGATCTTCAAGGCATCCGGAATCGGAAATATCGCAGGTTCCTATGTGCTTGACGGTGTGTTCCAGAGAGGCTGCAAGGTTCGTATTTCCCGCGCCGGAGAGCAGATCTTCGAGGGCAATCTGGCATCCTTAAAGCGTTTCAAGGACGATGTGAAGGAAGTAAAAGCCGGATACGAGTGCGGTCTTGTCTTTGAAGGCTTTAATGACATTGCAGAGCTTGATATCGTTGAGGCATACACGATGGTGGAGGTACCGCGTTAACAGACGTTTTGCGTGTATGGAAGGAGCTAGAAATTGAGAAAAAACAGTATTAAAAATACCCGGATCAACGGGGAAGTGCTGCGCGAGTTGTCGAATATCATCCGCGGGGAGATCAAGGACCCGCGGATCAATCCGATGACCAGCGTGGTCACCGTGGAGGTTGCACCGGATCTGAAAACGTGCAAGGCTTATATCAGCGTGCTCGGGGATGAGGAATCCCAGAAGGCAACGCTCGCAGGTCTTAGAAGTGCGGAGGGTTACATCCGCAGGCAGCTTGCCCACAGCATCAACCTTAGGAATACGCCGGAGATCACATTTGTGCTGGATCAGTCCATCGAGTACGGTGTGCGCATGTCCAAGATGATTGACGATGTGACAAAGGATATTCCTGACCGGATGGATGAGGCGGAAGAGGAAACAGAAGAATGACGAATTTTGATGATTTTCTGGCAGAGGTTCATACGGTTGCCATCGGCGGACACATCCGTCCCGATGGTGACTGTGTGGGCTCCTGCCTTGCTACTTATAATTACATTAAAACATGGTATCCCGACATTGATGTGACGGTTTATCTGGAGCCGATTCCCAATATTTTCAAATTTATGGCGCGCTCCAATGAGATCGTCTCCGATTTTTCCGGGGATACGGTATACGATCTGTTTATCGCGCAGGACTGCGGGGATACGGGACGTCTGGGCGGTGCAGCGCATTTCTTTGAGCAGGCGAAGCATACCGTCTGTGTGGATCACCACATCAGCAATCAGAGCTTTGCACAGGACAACTACATTTTCCCGCAGGCAAGTTCCGCGTCGGAGCTTGTCTATGAACTGCTTCCAAAGGAGCGCATCACAAAGGAGATTGCCGAGTGCATTTATACCGGAATGGTACATGATACCGGCGTCTTCCAGTATTCGTGTACGTCGAGAAAGACGATGGAGATCGCCGGAGCGCTGATGGAGTGCGGGATCAATTATCCGAAGATTGTGGATGATACCTTCTACACAAAGACATACAACCAGAACCGCATTATGGGGCTTGCCCTGCTAAAGAGCAGGCTGCACCTGAACGGAAAATGTATTTCCAGCGTGATCACGGAGGAGGAGATGAAGCAGTACGATGTGCTGCCAAAGCATCTGGACGGCATTGTGAATCAGCTCCGCGTGACCAAGGATGTGGAAGTGGCAGTCTTTTTGTATGAGACGGGAGACGGCACGTTTAAGGTGAGCACCAGATCCAGGGAAGTGGTGGATGTCTCGAAGGTGGCGGTAAAGTACGGCGGTGGCGGACACATCCGGGCAGCCGGATTTTCCATGACTGGCGATGCAGATGCCATCATCGAACAGATTGTTTCGGATCTGGCAGAACAGATAAAGTGAGAAAAAAGCAGTATGATGAATGGAATTATCAATATCTATAAGGAAAAGGGATTTACCTCGTTTGACGTCGTGGCTAAGCTTCGGGGGATCTTAAAGACCAGAAAGATCGGACACACGGGAACGCTGGATCCGGATGCGGAGGGGGTGCTCCCGGTGTGTATCGGCAAGGCGACGAAGATCTGCGAACTGCTGACGGACAAGACGAAGGAATACGAGGCTGTCATGCTGCTTGGAAGAACGACGGACACGCAGGATGTGACGGGCGAGACCCTGACGCAGCAGGAGGTGCGCTGCAGTGCAAAGGAAGTGGAAAAAGCGGTTCTCTCGTTTGTAGGTGATTATATGCAGGTGCCGCCGATGTATTCTGCCTTAAAGGTTGACGGCAGGAAGCTGTGTGATCTGGCACGGGCCGGCGTGACCGTGGAACGTGCGGCGCGTCCGGTTCATATTTTTTCCATCGAGATCCTTTCGATCGAACTGCCGCGTGTCAGGATGCGCGTCTGCTGTTCCAAGGGAACGTATATCCGCACGCTCTGCCAGGATGTGGGGGAGGTGCTCGGCTGCGGTGCGTGTATGGAATCGCTGCTCCGCACGAGAGTCGGAGAGTTCGCGCTTGCGGACGCCATAAAGCTGTCCGAGGTGGAGGCGTACGTGATTGCACACAGGTCGGATGCAGCGGAGACAGAAGAGATGCAGCTTCCGTTCCTTCAGGCGGTGGATACCGTCTTTCTAAAATATGGGAGCGCGACGGTGGACGGACAGTTCCGCAAGTATTTATATAACGGAAACCGGCTGCGCCCGGAGATGTTTTTGGAGGAACATGAGAGCATGAGAATGGCGCCGGTCCGCGTCTACGACGATGAAGGCGCATTTTTCGGCATTTATGAATATCAGGCGGAAAAGGAAGACTATAAACCATTAAAGGTGTTTAAGTAGATCATGAAATATATCAGGAACACAACGGATTTTTATATAGAAGAGAATACGGTGCTTTCTCTCGGCAAGTTTGACGGAATTCACAGGGGACATGAGCAGTTACTGCAGTATTTTGCAAAGAAAAAGGACGAAGGTCTCGCGGGAGCGATTTTTACCTTCGACATTCCGCCTCGCAGAAATGTGCAGAATGTGGAGGCGAAGGTGCTGACCACGAACGAGGAAAAAAGACACATGTTTGAGCGCCTGGGGATTGATTATGTGGTGGAGTGCCCGTTTACGCAGGAGATCATGTGTATGGAGCCGGAGGATTTCATCGCAAAGATTGTGCGGCAGCTTCATGTAAAGTGCATGGTTGTGGGGGAAGACTTTCATTTCGGACATAACCGCAGGGGCGATTACCATATGCTGCGGCAGTATGCCGGAAAATACGGATACGAAGTGATCGTTGTGGAGAAAATAAAAGAAGACAGCCGGGACATCAGCAGCACGTTCGTGAGGGAAGAGATTGCAGCCGGGAATATCGAGAAGGCAAATCATCTTCTGGGATACCGTTACTTTGTGACCAGCAGAGTCCTGCACGGCAACCAGATCGGAAGAACGATCGGGATTCCGACCATCAACCAGCTGCCGCCGAAGGAGAAGCTGCTGCCGCCGAACGGTGTCTACGTGACGGAGGCATACATCGGAGACCGGTGGTACCGCGGCATCAGCAACGTGGGGTGCAAGCCTACGATTGAGGGAGAGTATCCTGTCGGGGTGGAGACACATCTGCTGGATTTCGCGGAAGATGTCTACGATAAGATGGTGACGGTGGAGTTCTTAAGCAGAGTCCGCAGCGAGCGGAAATTTGCGTCGATTGAGGCGCTCAAAGAGCAGATGCAGAACGATGTTGCCTATGGCCGTGCCTATTTTGAAAAACACAACTCACAATAATTATTACATAAATGTTACAAAAATATGTTGACATCGTAAAAAATCGTTGCTATACTGGACGTTAGATTTAAAAATGAGCACAAACTTGAATTGCGCAGAAGACGGCGCAAGAATGGAGAGTCATATGAAAGCACGATTAGCGAGAATCGCAGGTTTGGTCCTGGCGGGAACTCTGGTGGTTTCCACAGCGGCAATAGATCAGAAGTCAAAGAATACAGATGCGGATACCAGTGCAACCGTGGCGTCCGGTGTTACCAGCGCACTGTCCGGAAGTCTCAGTGACGCGGCGATGGGCGTGGCCGGAGTTTCCGGAATGGACATTGCAAGAACGGCACAGGGACAGGAAGCGGTTGAAGAGGGCACCGAATCAGCAGAGGCGGGTGTGGATGTGGATGCATCGACGTCTTCTGCCGCTGCCGGAGTATCGGCAGAACTTGCAGATGCAGCAGCCGCGGCCTCACAGGCGCAGGACGAACTTACAGAGACGGAGAGCACAGAGGAGCAGACAGAGAGTACAGAGCAGGATGCCGCACAGCAGGCGGCGAGCGCTTACGGATATACCAATCTCGGTGTGGCGAATGTTGAGGGCAATCTCAACGTCCGTGCAGCGGCAGGCACTGATGCAGATGTCGTGGGCAAGATGCCGAACAACGCAGGATGTGAGATCCTCGGCGTGGAAGGCGAATGGACACAGATTAAGTCCGGCTCCGTGGAAGGTTATGTAAAGTCGGAGTATCTTCTGACCGGAGATGCGGCGCTTGCCAGAGCGGATGAGGTAAAGCAGACGCTTGCCACCGTGACGACGACAACCCTTTACGTCAGAGAGCAGCCGAACACCGACTGCGCGATTGTCACAATGATGCCGCAGGGCGAGGAACTCGAGGTGCTCGAGGTGCTTGACGGATGGGTGAAGATCAACGTCGACAGTGATGAGGGATATGTCTCTTCCGATTATGTAGAGATCTCGACAGAGCTTTTAAAGGCGATGACCATGACTGAGATCCGGTATGGACAGGGTGTTTCGGATGTGCGTGTATCGCTGGTGCAGTATGCGACACAGTTTGTCGGCAATCCGTATGTATGGGGCGGCACAAGTCTGACCAGAGGTGCGGACTGCTCCGGTTTTGTCATGAGCGTATTTGCCAACTACGGCATTTCCCTTCCGCATTCTTCCGGCGCGCAGTCGAATTGTGGAACGAAGATTTCGGCCTCTGAGGCACAGCCGGGAGATCTGTTCTTCTACGGAAACGGAAGCCGCATCAACCACGTGGCAATCTACATCGGCAACGGACAGGTGGTACATGCAAGTTCACCGAAGTCCGGCATCAAGATTTCCGGTGCCTATTACCGTACGCCGGTCAAAGTTGTGCGTGTGATCAATAATTAAAAAGTTGTTTACAAGCGTATGCAGCTATGCTATAATGCGAGAGTATGAGTTCAGCCCATATTCGGTAAATGGACACTCCAACCTTTTACTGAGTATCATACACAGTCGGGCGATGGGGCAAAAGGGCCCGGTATGGCAGAAGCCATCCAAACAGAATATTATAAGGAGGATCAGAACATGATCGCAAAGGACAAGAAGCAGAACATTATCGCAGAGTATGGAAGAACACCGAATGACACAGGTTCACCGGAGGTACAGGTTGCTCTTTTGACAGCACGTATCGAGGAGCTTACCGCTCACTTAAAGGAGAACCCGAACGATCATCACTCCAGAAGAGGTCTTTTAAAGATGGTTGGTCAGAGACGTGGTTTACTTGCTTACTTAAAGAAAGTAGATATCGAGAGATATCGTGCTTTAATCGAGCGTTTAGGTCTCAGAAAATAAGATGTCCAAAGCGGGCAGACATGCCCGCTTATCAATAGAGCGGAGAGCTTCCCCGCTCTATTTTTACTGTATGGAGGCACTTCCGTGCAGCATGGCAATCTGACAGAAGCGTATCCCCGAGACCACTGAAATATAGATACGTGCAGTGTATGTATTTCAGTAGTTTCGGTGCTTCTGCAGAGTGGTTTTGCGGGATCCTTCCGGCAGAACCGAAGAAGAGAATGAAAGAGAATCAGAAAAGGAGAATTCGCATGTACAAAAGTTTTTCGATGGAACTTGCAGGCAGAACACTTACCGTTGATATCGGAAGAGTCTGCGCACAGGCAAATGGAGCAGCTTTATTAAAATATGGAGAGACGACCGTGCTTTCTACCGTGACGGCATCGGACAAGCCGCGTGACGGCATTGATTTCTTCCCGCTTTCCGTAGAATACGAGGAGAAGATGTATTCGGTTGGCAAGATCCCGGGAGGATTCAACAAGAGAGAGGGTAAGGCATCCGAGAATGCAATCTTAACCTCCCGCGTGATCGACCGCCCGATGCGTCCGTTATTCCCGAAGGATTACCGCAACGACGTGACGATCAACAACATGGTAATGTCCGTAGATCCGGCATGCCGTCCGGAGATCGTTGCCATGATCGGTTCCGCACTGGTTACCACAATTTCCGATATTCCGTTTGCAGGTCCGTGTGCAACGACGCAGATGGGTATGGTGGACGGAGAGTTCATCGTGAATCCTTCCCAGAAGGAGTGGGACAAGGGTGATCTGCAGCTGACCGTGGCATCCACAGCAGAGAAGGTGATCATGATCGAGGCAGGCGCCAATGAGATCCCGGAGGACAAGATGATCGAGGCGATCTACAAGTGCCATGATGTAAACCAGACGATCATCGCGTTTGTCAATAAGATCGTGGAAGAGGTTGGCAAGCCGAAGCATGAGTATACAAGCTGCGCAATTCCGGATGAGATGTTTGCGGCAATCAAGGAACTGGTTCCTCCGGCACAGATGGAGGAGGCTGTATTCACAGACGAGAAGCAGCAGCGTGAGGAGAATATCCGCGAGATTACGGACAAGCTGGCAGAGGCTTTCGCAGACAATGAGGAGTGGCTTGCCGTTCTGGGCGAGGCAGTTTACCAGTATCAGAAGAAGACTGTCCGCAAGATGATCTTAAAGGATCATAAGCGTCCGGATGGACGTGCCATCAACCAGATCCGTCCGCTGGCAGCAGAGGTGGATCTGATCCCGAGAGTACACGGCTCTGCGATGTTTACACGTGGACAGACACAGATCTGCGACGTGGTGACACTTGCACCGCTCTCCGAGGTTCAGAAGATCGACGGACTGGATGAGAATATTACGACGAAGAGATACATCCATCAGTATAATTTCCCGGCATATTCGGTAGGCGAGACCAAGGTATCCCGCGGACCGGGACGCCGTGAGATCGGTCACGGTGCGCTCGCTGAGAAGGCACTTATGGCAGTGCTTCCTTCCGAGGAGGAATTCCCGTATGCCATCCGTGCAGTGTCCGAGACATTCGAGTCGAACGGATCTACTTCCATGGCGTCGACCTGTGCGTCCTGCATGTCCTTAATGGCTGCCGGAGTACCGCTCAAGGCTATGGTGGCAGGTATTTCCTGCGGTCTTGTGACCGGAGATACCGATGACGATTACATTGTTCTGACAGATATCCAGGGTCTCGAGGATTTCTTCGGAGATATGGACTTCAAGGTAACCGGTACGCATAAGGGTATCACCGCCATCCAGATGGATATCAAGATTCATGGTCTGACCAGACCGATCGTAGAGGAAGCCATCGCAAGAACAAGAGAGGCGAGAATCTACATTATGGATGAGGTAATGTCCAAGGCAATCGCAGAGCCGCGCAAGCAGGTGAGCGAGTATGCACCGAAGATTGTCCAGATCCAGATTGATCCGGAGAAGATCGGTGATGTGGTTGGACAGAGAGGCAAGACGATCAATGAGATCATTGCCCGCACCGGCGTGAAGATCGACATCACAGATGACGGTTCCGTATCCGTATGCGGTACGGAAGCGGAGATGATGGATAAGGCCATCGAGATGATCCGGATTATCACGACCGATTTCAAGGAGGGACAGATCCTTACCGGAACGGTAGTGAGCATCAAGGAGTTCGGCGCATTCTTAGAGTTTGCACCGGGCAAAGAAGGCATGGTTCACATCAGCAAGATCGCAAAGGAGCGCATCAACCATGTGGAGGATGTACTGACCCTTGGCGATAAGGTGAAGGTGGTATGCCTTGGCAAGGATAAGATGGGAAGAATCAGCTTCTCCATCAAAGATGTTCCGGCGGAAGCATAAAGCAGTCATGTACCGGTAATTGCATAACAGAAATGAAGTGCCTTTTCTATGGCTTTGCATAAGCTATAAGAAAAGGCATTTTTTTATGAATCGGGTCAGAAAAATCATCCATACGGATTATGCATATAAAGCAGGTTTGAGCGGGAAAAATGTAACCGTGGCGATTATGGATACCGGAATTGTTCCGCATGTGGATTTCGGGAACAGGATCCGCTATTTTGGGGATTTCTGTGAAGGAAAGACGGGACTGTACGACGACAACGGCCACGGCACGCATGTGTCCGGAATCGTGGCGGGCAGCGGCGAGGCATCGAGAAAAGAATACGGGATGCCGGTTTGCCACGGCATTGCACCGCAGGCGGATATCGTGATGTTAAAGGTGCTAGACGCCAAGGGGAACGGAAATACCAGGGATGTTCTGGCGGGAATGGAGTGGATTGCAAAGAACCAGCAGGAATATCAGATCCGCCTGTTGAATATTTCCGTTGGAATGCTTCCAAGCGCGGGAGAGCGGGAACAGCAGGAACTTCTTAGCGCGGTGGACGATCTCTGGGACAGGGGGATCATGGTTGTCGCGGCAGCCGGAAATAACGGCCCTAAGGAAAATTCGGTGACCATTCCCGGAATCTCAAGAAAGATTGTAACGATCGGAAGCAGTGACGACGGAAAGAGCGAGCCGGGGAAGCGGGGGCTTAAGACGGGGTACAGCAGCAACGGTCCGACGGCATGCTGTATTGTAAAGCCGGAAATCCTGGCTCCGGGCACGGCAATTAAAAGCTGCGGCAGGGAAAAAAACGGATACCAGGTAAAGAGCGGGACTTCCATGGCGGCGCCGGTTGTCACGGGTGCACTGGCGCTTGCATTTCAGAAGTATCCGTATCTGTCGCCGGCGGAGATGAAGCTGCGCCTGTACGAGAGAGCGTATCCGCGGGGAGAGCAGCTTGGCAGAAAATGCTGGGGAATGATTCATGTCGACCATCTGGTGAGAGGCTGAAGAGGAGCGGGAGGCTGAAGAAAAAAGAATGCTGCAAGACGGAAAGGAAGGGAAGGGAAGGGGAGGTGACGTGACGGGCGGTTGACATTTTATATGAAAAAACGTAAGATAAAAAATACGGTTTTGAAAGGGAGGAGACTTATGAAGAAGATTGCACACCTTCTGATGGGAAGACTGACCATTGTCGGGGTTTCGATATTGCTGCAGATCTGCTGGCTGTTTCTGGTGCTGTGGAAATTCAGCTATCAGTTCACCTATGCGAACCTGATAATCCGCGCTGCGGCGATTGTTCTGGTGCTTGTGATTGCGAACAAGTGGGAGAATCCGGCGAATAAACTTTCATGGACGTTTCTGATTCTGTTGTCGCCGATCCTTGGAATCATGCTGTATTTCCTGTTTGGACGCTCCGGTCTGACGAAGCACACCAGAGAACAGATGGATGCCGTGAACCGGGAAGTGGATGCCTGCATGCCGGTAGACGAGGAGGCGGTCAGGCTGCTGCAGGAGGCGGATCCATCGGTCTTACGACAGTCAAAATATATTGCGGACTGGGGACATTTTCCGGTCTACCGGAATACCGCCACAAAGTATTATGAGAGCGGGGAGGCGATGTTCCCGGATATGCTTGCAGCGTTGGAGAGCGCGGAACACTTTATTTTTCTGGAGTATTTCATCATCGAGGAGGGACATATGTTCCACCAGATCGAGGATATCCTGGAGAAAAAGGTCAAAGAGGGCGTGGAGGTACGCCTGATCTACGATGATGTCGGCTGCATCGGCACACTGCCGCCGCGGTATTATAAGCAGCTTCAGAAAAAGGGCATCAAGTGCGCTGCCTTTAATCCGTTCCGGCCGCTGCTCTCGGTAATCATGAACAACCGGGATCACCGGAAGATTTTTGTGGTGGACGGCGCGGTCGGTTTTACGGGCGGGATCAATCTGGCAGATGAATATATCAATGAGGTAAAACGGTTCGGCTACTGGAAGGACACCGGCGTGCGCATCGAGGGCGAGGCGGTCTGGAGTCTGACCAGCATGTTTTTGTCCATGTGGAATTACATCGTCCATTCCACGGAAGATTACAGCCGGTTTATGCCGGCACAGCACCAGAAAGCACCCTTTGAGAATGACGGGTTCGTGCAGCCGTACGGTGACAGCCCTCTGGATCATGAGAATGTGGGCGAAAATATTTACCTGAATATCATAAACAGGGCAAAGAATTACGTCTATATCTTCACACCGTATCTGATCATTGACCATGAGATGCTGACGGCGCTCTGCAACGCGGCGAAGGACGGTGTGGACGTGCGGATTGTGACGCCGGGGATTCCGGACAAGAAGATGATTTTCCTGCTCACGCAGTCCTACTATGCACCGCTCATACAAAGCGGGGTAAAAATTTATCAGTACACGCCGGGATTTATTCACGCAAAATGTTTTGTCTGTGACGATGAGATCGCAACGGTGGGCAGCGTGAATCTTGACTTCCGCAGCCTGTATCTGCATTTCGAGTGCGGCGTTTTCTTCTACCGCTCCGCGGTTGTGGCACAGGTAAAGGAAGACTGCCTGAATACGTTTGTGTGCTCAGAGCAGATGACGGCAGAGTTCTGCAGAAACCGGCCGGTACCGGTACGGCTTCTGCAGAGTGTGCTGCGCCTGCTGGCACCGCTATTATAATAGAAAAAGGTCAGGTCAGAAGATAGAAAAGCGCCATCTTGAAATAATCGCGGTATGAGGCGGCGTGAATATCCGCAGTGTAACGGATATTCACGGAGCCGAGTTCCCTGCCGCCTGCGGAGTAGACAACCCTGCCGGCCACGTCACCCTTTCTGACAGGTGCCGTGACCGTCTCGGGAAGAATCTGCTCTTTTTTTACATCAGAGAGGTCCTCGCCTTTTACAGACAGATAGGAGAAGGGAGAGTCGTAGGCGAGACCGACGGCGGTTTCGGTGCCCTTTGTCACGGGAAGATCGGGCAGAGCGTCCGTGTTTTCATCCGTGTACAGGCGGCATTTTCCGAATCCGTAATTTAAAAGCGTGGTGGCATCTGCAAAGCGCACTTTGTAATCGGGCGCTGCCATGACGACGGCGATCAGTTCCAGACCGTCTTTTTCTGCGGTGGCAGACACGCAGTATTTGGCGAGGCTGGTGGAACCGGTCTTTAATCCGGTGGCATACTCATACTGCCGGATGAGTTTGTTGGTGTTGGTCAGACCGAATTCCGAACTTCCCTTTGCCGTGACATGGGTGATGTTTTCCATCCAGATGGTGCAGTAGTTGTGGATTTCGGGATGGTTTACGGTGAGTTCGCGGGACATAAGGGCGACGTCGTAGGCGCTTGTCATGTGCCCTTCCGTATCGAGACCACAGCAGTTGACAAAGGTGGTGTCTTTCATGCCGAGCCCTCTGGCACGCTCGTTCATCTGACGGACGAATTCGGATTCGGAACCGCAGAGATATTCCGCCATGGCGACGCAGGCATCGTTGGCGCTCGCAACGCTGATACATTTGATCATGGTCTCTACGGTCTGGGTCTCCCCAGGCTCTAAGAACACCTGTGAGCCGCCCATGCTTGCAGCGTATTCCGACACGGTCACCGTGTCGGTCAGGGAGATCTGTCCGCGCTCTATGGCATCGAAAATGAGAATCAGGGTCATGATTTTTGTGATACTTGCGGGATGCCGGATTTCATGTGCGTTTTTTTCGTAGACCACAGTTCCGGTGGACGCCTCCATCAGAAGAACGCTCGGCGCCGAGACGGAAAGGTCGGCTTCGCTGTTTTCCGCCGCAAGAACGGGAGAAGAGAGAGTGAGGGTGCAGCATAACAGAAAAGAAAGAAACTGCTTCAAGGTATTCTCCAGGATTCCTTTTGTTACTATTGTAGAGGAAGAACCTGTACATTATGCAGCGTGCACAAAAAGAAATTGGCATCCCGCGGGAAACGCTCATTTGAAACACTAATTATAGTAGAAAAGATTGTGCGAAAATACTAAATATAGGAAAAAACCTTGAATTTTTCGGGGAAACAATGTAAAATTGATACGTTGAAGATGTGGCAGAGAGGTTCTGCCGCCGGAGAGGATAAGAGAATCAGATGGAAATGACCGTAAAACTGCAGGTATTTGAGGGACCTTTAGATCTGCTTTTGCACTTGCTCGAGAAGAATAAAGTAAATATCTATGATATTCCGATTGTGGAGATCACGAATCAGTATATGGAATACATCGCAGAGATGAAGCGTCAGGACCTGAATGTGGTAAGCGAATTCCTTGTCATGGCGGCGACACTCATTGACATCAAATCCCGCATGCTTCTTCCGGCTCCGGAGACGGAGGACGAGGAAGAAGAGGATCCGCGTGCGGAACTGGTACAGCAGCTTTTGGAGTACAAGATGTACAAATGTATGGCATACGAGCTGCGTGACCGCCAGATGGATGCGGAGCGTGTCCTTTTTAAGGAGCCGACCATTCCGCCGGAGGTGGCAGAGTATGAGGAGCCGATCAACATGGAGGAACTCGTCTCGGATGTAACGCTTGCCAGATTGAATGAGATTTTTAAGTCCATCATGAAAAAGCAGGTGGACAAGATTGATCCGATCCGTTCCAAGTTCGGCAAGATTGAGAAGGAAGAGGTATCGCTTTCGGACAAGATGGCATATCTGGAGAATTACTGCCTGACGCACAGCCGGTTCAGTTTCCGCAGTCTCCTTGAGGCACAGGCGGGCAAGATGGAGATCATTGTCACGTTTCTCGCCATTCTGGAACTGATGAAGACAGGCAAGATATTTATATCACAGGAACACACCTTTGATGATATTCTGATTCAGTCAAAGATTGTGGCATAGAGTTGGAGTTTTCGGGATGAATGAAAAGAATTACGAGGCGATCATCGAGGCGATCCTCTTTACGATGGGAGAATCGGTAGAGCTGGACAAGATCGCCGCAGCCATAGAACTGGATAAAAAAGAGACAAAAGCGATCATTGAGAAGATGATGAAGCACTACGAGAATCCGTCCATCGGTGTGAAGATCATTGAGCTGGACGATGCGTATCAGATGTGCACCAAAAGCGAGATGTACGAATATCTGATCAAGATTGCGAGACAGCCAAAGCGCCATGCCCTGACGGATGTTCTTCTGGAGACGCTGTCCATCATCGCCTATAAGCAGCCGATCACCAAGGTGGAGATCGAGAAGATCCGCGGTGTTTCCTGCGATCACGCGGTGAACAAGCTGGTGGAATACAATCTGGTATGCGAGCTTGGCAGACTGGATGCACCGGGGCGCCCGCTGCTCTTCGGAACGACGGAAGAGTTCCTACGAAGCTTTGGGGTACAGTCAATCGACGAACTCCCGGTATTAAATCCGGTGCAGGTGGAGGAATTTAAGCAGGAGGCGGAAGCCGAGATGCATATGAAGCTTGATATATAGAACATAAAAGAAATCCTGGTGCGAATCTGTGAGAGACGGATAATAAGGAATTGCCGCAACAAGCATAGACCACATTGGGTGATAAGTAATATTATAAGAAACACACTTGGGGATTTCATGTGGAAATGCAGATGGAATATTCGTTAGAGAAAAATGTGAGCATTTCTTCCTGCTGAATGTTTGCATCGGATTCCGTGTCTCTTCCACGTTTGGACAATCCGACGGG
>ERZ832317.2804-NODE-2804-length-19299-cov-12.831896_pt1 | contig 19299 bp, 16 predicted proteins | sample MGYA00519695_ERZ832317 | MGnify/ENA primary metagenome ERZ832317 (study PRJEB31850, sample SAMEA3708726) | human gut metagenome | biome: human gut; feature: human-associated habitat; material: faeces | place: China | collected 2014 ...
ATGAAGATATTGATATCACAAAAGAGGGAAAAGATATCCTCATTGGATTTAATCCGAAATTCTTTATCGATGCACTGAGAGTCATCGATGAGGAAGAGGTTTCTCTTTATATGGTAAACCCGAAGGCTCCATGTTTTATCAAGGATGATGAAGGAAAGTTCATTTATCTGATTCTTCCGGTAAACTTTAACGCAGCCACTAACTAAGAAAGGCAGAAAGATGATCACAGTAAATATCAGAGAGACGGATGAATTTATCAAACTGGGACAGGCTTTGAAAAAAGCAGGTCTTGTAGAATCCGGAGTAGATGCAAAGTTTTTTATTCAGGATGGACAGGTAAAATTAAACGGCGAGACAGAGCTTCAGCGCGGAAAAAAATTATACAATGGAGATGTTGTTTCCTTTAACGGCGAGACAATTCAGATTGTAAAATGATCATAAAGTCAATTGAATTGCAGAATTTTCGAAATTATGAAGATTTAAATATTTCATTTGATGAGGGAACCAATATTTTTTACGGGGACAATGCGCAGGGAAAAACGAATATCCTTGAAGCTGCATACTTAAGTGGAACAACTAAGTCCCACAAATGTAGTAAGGACAAGGAAATGATCCGTTTTGGGGAGCAGGAGTCCCATATCAGAACGGTTGTTGTAAAAAAAGATAAAGAATATCAGATTGATATGCATTTAAAACACAATCGTTCCAAGGGAATCGCAATCAATAAAGTTCCGATCAAAAAAGCCAGCGAGCTTTTTGGAATTCTCAATATGGTATTTTTTTCGCCGGAGGATATGAATATTATCAAAAATGGTCCGGCGGAGCGCCGCAGATTTATGGATTCTGAATTATGCCAGCTGGATAAAATATATTTGTCAGATCTTACAACTTACAATAAAATTTTGAATCAGCGTAACAAATTATTAAAAGATATGGTTTACAGACCGGATTTAAAGGATACACTTCCGGTATGGGATATGCAGCTGGTAGAAACTGGCAGGAAAATCATTCGGCGAAGAAAACAGTTTGTTGATGAGCTAAATGAGATCGTGCATGATATTCACTATCGGATTTCCGGTGAAAAAGAAGATTTGCTTTTGCAGTATGAACCAAGTATTGAAGATATTTTTTTTGAGGATGAACTGTCCAGAGTCAAAGAGAGGGATATGCGGCAGTGTATGACATCAGTGGGACCGCACCGGGATGACCTTCTTTTTTCCATCGGTGAGGTGGATATCCGGAAGTTCGGTTCCCAGGGACAGCAGAGAACTTCAGCTTTGTCTTTAAAACTTTCAGAGATAGAACTGGTCAAACAATCCATTCATGATACACCGGTTTTGTTGCTCGATGATGTGTTGTCGGAACTTGACAGTAACCGGCAGAATTATCTGCTCAACAGTATTCATGATACACAGACGCTGATCACCTGTACAGGGCTGGATGAATTTGTAAAAAACAGATTTCAGATCAATAAGATATTTAAAGTTGTACAGGGGACTGTGGAAGAGAGAAAAGAAATATAATTGCATTGTACATATTTTTTTATGTGCAGAATGGAGGAATAAATGGGTACAGAAAACGAATATGGTGGAGACCAGATCCAGATTTTGGAAGGACTTGAGGCTGTTCGTAAAAGACCGGGTATGTACATCGGTAGTACATCAGCCAGGGGCTTACATCATCTGGTATATGAGATTGTAGACAACTCAGTAGATGAGGCACTTGCCGGATACTGCAAAAATATTGAAGTGACCATAAATGAAGATAACTCTATTACCGTAGAAGATGATGGACGTGGTATTCCGGTCGACATCAATCACAAAGCTGGAAAATCCGCATTGGAAGTCGTATACACTGTACTTCATGCCGGTGGAAAATTTGGCGGTGGAGGCTACAAAGTATCCGGTGGACTTCACGGCGTAGGTGCGTCAGTTGTAAATGCACTTTCCACAAAGTTAAAAGTTGAGGTTTACCGTGAAGGAAAGATTTATTTCCAGAGTTACAAGATCGGTAAACCGGATGAACCGGTGAAAGTGATCGGAGAATGCGGCGAGGACAAGCACGGAACAAAGGTTACTTTTTGGCCGGACGGATCGATTTTTGAAGAGACCGTTTTTGATTATGATACGTTAAAACAGCGTTTGCGTGAGACAGCCTTTTTGACAAAAGGTTTAAGAATAGTGCTGACAGATTTAAGAGAAAACCCGGCGAGAACTCATGATTTTCATTATGCCGGCGGTATCAAAGAATTTGTTACTTACTTAAACAAGAGCAAAGAAGCTTTATACCCGGAAGTCATTTACTGTGAGGGCAGTGGAAATGGTGTCTATGTGGAAGTTGCCATGCAGCATAATGATTCCTACAATGAGTTGACGTTAAGTTTTGTCAATAACATTATCACACCGGAAGGTGGTACACATCTTGCCGGATTCCGTAATGCATTGACGAAAACATTTAATGCTTATGCAAGAGCGAATAAATTATTAAAAGACAGTGAACCGGCATTGACGGGTGATGATATCCGTGAAGGACTGACCGCCATTATCAGTGTCAAGATTGAGGAACCTCAGTTTGAGGGACAGACCAAGCAGAAACTGGGTAACAGCGAAGCCCGCGGTGCGGTGGATTCCATTGTAAGCGAGCAGCTTACTTACTTTTTAGAGCAGAATCCGACGGTTGCCAAGACAATCTGTGAAAAGTCACTTCTTGCACAGCGCGCGAGAGAGGCAGCAAGAAAAGCGAGAGATTTAACCAGAAGAAAAACAGCACTGGAGGGAATGTCTCTTCCAGGAAAACTGGCAGACTGTTCTGACAAAGATCCAAAGAACTGTGAGATTTTCATCGTCGAGGGAGATTCCGCCGGCGGTTCCGCTAAGACTGCGAGAAGCCGTGCAACCCAGGCAATCCTCCCACTTCGTGGTAAGATTTTAAATGTCGAAAAGGCAAGACTGGATAAGATTTATGGAAATGCTGAGATCAAAGCTATGATCACTGCGTTTGGTACAGGTATTCATGAAGACTTTGATATCAGCAAACTTCGTTACAACAAGATTATCATTATGACGGATGCCGATGTCGATGGTGCCCATATCAGTACGTTAATGCTGACATTCCTTTATCGGTTCATGCCGGATCTGATCAAAGAAGGCCATGTATATCTGGCACAGCCGCCACTATACAAGATCGAAAAAAACAAAAATGTATGGTACGCTTACAGTGATGATGAGTTAAATGCAATCTTAACGGAGATCGGACGTGACGGAAATAATAAGATCCAGCGTTACAAAGGACTTGGTGAGATGGATGCGGAACAGCTCTGGGAGACGACCATGGATCCGGAGAAACGAATTTTAAAACGTGTCATGATCGATGATGAGAGTACTTCTGAGATTGATATTACATTTACAACTCTCATGGGAGATAAAGTAGAACCGAGACGTGAGTTTATTGAAGAAAATGCGAAGTATGTGCAGAATCTCGATATCTAAGATTGCATGTGTTAGAAATTATATATTACTGCAAATGTAGTTTGATAAAAAATAGAAAGTTTATTTATAATATAATTGCAAATGTAGTTTAATTAGAGAAATGCAGATTTTTAACCAAAAAGAATTTGCAGGAATGAGGTAAATAGAATGGATGACAAAATTTTTGATCAAATCCATGATGTCGATCTGAAAAAAACAATGGAGACATCCTACATCGATTATGCGATGAGCGTTATCGCCCAGCGTGCATTACCGGATGTAAGAGATGGTTTGAAACCGGTACAGCGTCGTGTACTCTACTCCATGATCGAATTAAATAATGGACCGGACAAGCCACACAGAAAATGTGCGCGTATTGTCGGTGATACCATGGGTAAATACCATCCACATGGAGACAGTTCCATCTATGGAGCATTGGTCAACATGGCACAGGACTGGTCTACAAGATATCCGCTTGTTGATGGTCACGGAAACTTTGGTTCCGTCGACGGTGACGGTGCCGCTGCAATGCGATATACAGAGGCAAGACTTAGTAAAATTTCCATGGAGATGCTCGCGGACATCAATAAAGATACCGTTGATTTTGTACCAAACTTCGATGAGACTGAGAAAGAGCCGACGGTGCTTCCTTCCCGCTATCCGAATCTTCTGGTAAACGGAACAACCGGTATTGCTGTCGGTATGGCAACAAACATTCCGCCTCACAATCTGCGTGAGGTGATTCATGCTGTCGTAAAAATTATCGACAACGAAGTGCTAGAGGACCGGGGGACAGATATCGAAGAACTTTTGAGTATTGTAAAAGGTCCGGATTTTCCAACCGGAGCGATGATTCTTGGAACAACCGGAATTAACGAAGCTTATCGCACCGGACGTGGAAAAATCAGAGTTCGTGCGATCACCAATATCGAACCAATGCAAAACGGTAAAAACCGTATTGTTGTGACTGAACTTCCATACATGGTCAACAAAGCAAGACTGATCGAGAAAATCGCAGAGCTTGTAAGAGATAAAAAAATTGACGGAATCACGGATCTTCGTGATGAGTCTGACCGTCAGGGTATGCGTATATGTATTGAGCTGCGCCGTGATGTAAATCCGAATGTGGTTTTGAATCTGCTTTACAAACATACCCAGATGCAGGATACGTTTGGTGTTATCATGTTAGCCCTTGTGGACAATCAGCCGAAAGTATTAAATCTTCAGGAAATGTTAGGCTATTATCTGGATCACCAGAAAGATGTTGTGACCAGAAGAACAAAATATGACTTAAATAAAGCAGAAGAACGAGCCCACATTCTGGAGGGATTACTCATTGCGCTTGATAATATCGATGAAGTGATCAATATTATCCGAAGCAGTGCAAATACACCGGAAGCAAAAAATCGTTTGATCGAGAGATTTTCCCTGACAGATGTCCAGGCACAGGCGATCGTCGATATGCGTCTGCGCGCACTGACAGGTCTTGAACGCGAGAAGATCGAAGCTGAGTATGCAGAGTTGATGGATCGTATTGCAGAGTTAAAAGCAATTCTGGCAGATGAGAAAAAACTCCTTGGTGTTATCCGTGAGGAAATCCTCTTGATTGCAGAAAAATACGGTGATGAGCGAAGAACTTCCATCGGATTTGACGAGTATGATATTTCCATGGAGGATCTCATTCCGGTAACCAACACTGTGATCGCAATGACAAAACTTGGCTATATCAAGAGAATGAGCCTTGATAATTTCCGTGCCCAGAACCGTGGCGGCAAGGGAATCAAGGGAATGGAGACAATCGATGAAGATTACATCGAGGAACTTTTGATGACAACTTCCCATCATTACATGATGTTCTTTACCAATACCGGTCGTGTATACAGAATGAAAGCATACGAAATTCCGGAAGCGGGCAGAACCGCGAGAGGTACTGCGATCATTAACCTGTTGCAGCTTCAGCCGGGAGAGAAAATTACCGCAGTGATCCCAATCAAGGAATATACCGAAGGACACTATCTGTTTATGGCAACTAAGAACGGTATTGTGAAGAAAACACCGATCACCGATTATGCGAATGTCAGAAAAACAGGACTTGCAGCCATCACACTGCGTGAAGATGATGAATTGATCGAAGTGAAAAAGACCGATAACGAACAGGATATTTTCCTTGTGACAAAATACGGACAGTGTATCCGTTTCAATGAGAGAGATGTCAGAAGTACCGGAAGAACCTCTATGGGTGTGATCGGTATGAATTTGACGGACGGCGATAAAGTTGTCGGAATGCAGATGGAATCCCAGGGCGAATCACTGATGATCGTATCTGAAAAAGGTCTTGGAAAATGCACACTTGCATCTGAATTTACAGCCCAGAACCGTGGTGGTAAAGGTGTGAAATGCTATAAGATCACAGAGAAAACCGGAAATATCGTCGGTGTGAAAGCAGTCAATCAGGATGATGAGATGATGCTGATCACAACGGAGGGAATCATTATCCGTATCAAAGTCAGTGATACGGCATTACTCGGAAGAGTTACTTCCGGTGTAAAACTGATGAATCTTGCGGATGATGTCACAGTTGCAAGCATTGCAAAAGTACGTGAGGACAAATCCCTCATGGAAAATACAGATGAATCTGAACTTGTCACAGAGGAAGAGGAAGCCAAGAGTGCTGCGGCTGCAGCAGAGGCTGCGAAAAAAGCGGCAGGTCAGATGACAGAAACGGATGATGAATTAATGCAGGAATTATTAAGCCGTGCTGAGTCTGATTCGGAAGAGGAATAAAAAAATATTTTGACCGCAGTGATACAAAGACTTCACTGTGGTCTGGACAGTAGGCTGCCACATTTTTATGTAGCAGCCGATTTGTCTATCTAAAAACAAATTATTTTTCATGATAACAAGCCTGATTTGAAAAAAAGGATGTTCAATTTTGATTATTTGAAAAATGAATGATGTCAACACAAAAATGAAAAACAACATATGTTATCAAGAAATCCATAGTGTAAATGTGGATAACGTGTTGCGAAAATCCAACTTCCGTGGAAAAATTTCATTGTCATAGCAAAAACTTTCGTTTATACTTTTGCGTAAATATAGAATATATGAGTTTTAAAATTGTAGTAAAACTCCAATAGAAAGCAGAACAACAGGGGGAATGAAAAGTGCCGCAAAATTTTTATGAGTTAGTATGGATTTTTATTATTTATGCATTTATCGGATGGTGCACAGAAGTATCTTATGCAGCATTGGACCGGGGAATTTTTGTAAACCGGGGATTTTTAAATGGACCGTATTGTCCAATTTACGGATGTGGAGTGGTGATTGTTGTAGCTGCTTTGACTCCGCTAAAGGACAACCTGCTGATATTATTTGCGGGTTCTTTCTTACTGACTTCCATTTTGGAATACATTACAGGATTTATTCTGGAGAAAGTATTTCACAATAAATGGTGGGACTATAGCAATAAGCCGTTTAATCTTCACGGATATATATGTTTGAAATTTTCCATCTACTGGGGACTCGCATGTACATTTATTATGGATGTGATTCATCCAATCATTTACAAAGGAATCACCATGATTCCACATATTCTGGGTGTTGTGCTGCTCTGTATTATCATGTCGGCTTTCGCTGTTGACTGCGGTGTTACTGTTACTACAATTTTGAAGTTTAACAAGCGATTAAAAGTTATGGATGAAATGGCTGCGAAAATACATAAATTATCCGATGAAATCGGTGAAAATATCTACGAAAATGTGACAACTGCAGTAGAAAAATCGGAGGAGTTCCAGGAGACGCATGAGGAACTTCTTACAAAACTTTCAGATAAAAAAGAAAATATAAAAGATCTTCCAGCGAATGCGAAAGCAAGAATCGAAGAATCTGCTGAGTCAACAAGGATGAAACTGGCGGAGACAAAATCATCCACCAGAGAAAAAATAGTACTCTCTGCGGAGGAAAGAAAAGAAAGAATTGCAGAGTCTGCAGAAAATGCAAGAGAGAGATTTGCTGAATCGACCGAAGCAGCAAAAGAGAAAATTGTTGCATACAAAGAAAACAGAGAAGCAGCCCGACTTGCAAAACAGAAAGAAAAAGAAGAGCTCGAGAAAAAGTACAAAGAATTATTTGCAGAGAAGAATTTTGGTTTCAAGCGTCTGATGAAGGCGTTCCCGGATATGACTTCCCGTGAACAGAATGAATCTCTGGAGAAATACAAGAAATACTTTAACATCCGCAAACCGGATCATAAGAAAGATGAATAGGAAAATATATATTAAATTACAAATGTAATACAATTATCGGGAGAAATTAACATGATCAGAACAGTCAATACAGAGGATATCGTAAAAAATATAAAAGAAATGTGTATCGAGGCAAACCATTATCTTTCCAAAGATATGGATAAAGCCCTGAAAGATGCCACCGTTTCTGAAAAATCAGAACTTGGTAAAAAAATATTAAATCAGCTTCAGGAAAACTTGAAAATTGCAGATGAAGAGATGATCCCAATCTGTCAGGATACCGGAATGGCAGTTATTTTTCTGGAAGTCGGACAGGATGTTCATTTTGAGGGAATGGCAGTCGAAGATGCGGTAAACGAAGGTGTCCGTCAGGGATATACGGAAGGCTATTTAAGAAAATCAGTCGTTGGTGATCCTATCATCCGCGAAAATACGAAAGATAATACCCCAGCGGTGATTCATTACAGCATTGTTCCGGGAGATAAAGTGATAATTACAATGGCTCCAAAAGGATTCGGAAGTGAAAATATGAGCCGTGTGTTCATGCTAAAACCAGCTGATGGAATTGAGGGTGTAAAAAATGCAATTCTTACAGCAGTGAAGGATGCAGGACCGAATGCCTGTCCGCCAATGGTTGTCGGAGTTGGTATTGGCGGTACTTTTGAAAAATGTGCGATTTTAGCAAAAAAGGCGTTGACCAGACCGGTGGGCGAACATTCTGCTATCCCATACGTGAAAGAGTTAGAGGAAGAAATGTTAGAAAAAATCAATCGGCTTGGAATCGGACCGGGTGGACTTGGCGGAACAACCACTGCTCTCGCAGTGAATGTGAATACTTACGCGACACATATTGCAGGACTTCCGGTGGCAGTCAATATCTGCTGTCATGTGAACCGGCATGTGGTGAGGGAAGTGTAAGAAAAAACATATCACTACAAATGTAGTTTTTCGAATTTTACAGTCATAAATGAAGAAAATATAAATTTAGAAATGGGAGCGCAGAATATGGACAAGCATATTACAACACCGATCACCGGGGAAGTGACAAAAAATTTAAAGTCCGGTGATTACGTTTACATAACAGGAACCATTTATGTGGCAAGAGATGCTGCACACAAAAGAATGATCGAGGCATTGGAGCGTGGCGAAGAACTCCCGATCGACATCAAAGATTCCACAATCTATTACATGGGACCATCCCCGGCAAGAGAGGGACGTCCAATAGGTTCTGCAGGACCGACAACTGCAACCAGAATGGATAAATATGCGCCAACTCTTTTAGATCTCGGAGAAAAGGCGATGATCGGAAAAGGAAAACGTTCGAAAGAAGTCATTGACGCGATTGTCAGAAACCATGCAGTTTACTTTGCAGCAGTCGGCGGAGCAGGGGCGCTTTTATCCAAATGTATCACAAAATCTGAGATCGTATGTTATGAAGATCTTGGAGCTGAGGCAATCCGTAAGCTTCAAGTGAAAGATTTCCCGGTGATCGTTGTCATTGACAGTGAGGGAAACAATCTGTATGAGACAGCAATCAAAAAATATTGCACGTTGGAGTAAAATGAGAACAAAAGAATAAAAAAATTGGAAGAAAATATAGCATTTCAAGTCACTGGATATGTGGATGGAAAAAGCAAAGGAATTCTGCGGTGCAGTAGAGGTTATGTACGAGAAATAACATTTGAAGCGTAATTTTTTATCATTTTTGGAGGTGTGTTCATGCAGACAGATCCATTTAAAGAATATCTAAAACAGCAGGAGCCAGATAAAAAGTATAAAGGTTATGCATGGCAGACTGCGATTGGATTGCAGGCAGTCGATGGATTGAAGCCGTCCGAATATCTCGTTGATGCAGCAATTCAGAATATTGAAGGTAAAATTACGCTGGATGAAGTAAAAAATTTATTAGATTCTTACTATGAAGAAAAACCACAGAAAAATCATGACAGGACAGAAGAGGCTGATAAAGTTTCCATACGCATTGCGAAAATACTTTCGGAACATGCATTTTCTTTTACACCAAATGAGTATATCTCAATTCACAGAAAATTATTTACCGGAATATATGACCACGCAGGAAAAATCCGTGATTATAATATTACAAAAAAAGAATGGGTGCTGAATGGAGCAACTGTTATTTACGGAAGTGCTTCTGAACTAAGGAAAACGTTAGAATATGATTTTATGAAGGAGAAACATTATAGTTACAAAGGATTATCCATGGATGAAATCATTCACCATCTGGCAGTATTTGTTGCAAATTTATGGCAGATCCATATATTTGGAGAAGGAAATACAAGAACGACAGCCGTATTTTTTATCAAGTATCTTCGAACACTTGGATTTGATGCAACGAATGATATATTTGCGGAAAATGCATGGTATTTCAGAAATGCATTGGTTCGGGCAAATTATAATGATCTGAAACATGAGATTCATGAAACAACAGAGTATCTGGAACTGTTTTTGCGAAATCTGTTGTTGGATGAAAAAAATTTATTACAGAATCGTCTTATGCATGTTGATTATAAGGAAATGCTTGTGAGAGAGCCAAAAATAGAATATAAAACATCAGAAGCGAACATTGAAAATAGAAAAGTGAACATTCAACTGGAAAAAGTGAATATTGGAATGTTTGGAGAGAAAATTTCCGGTATTTCAAAGAAAACAATACAGCATATGGAACAACTGTGTGATTCCTTTGATAAAAATGAAATATTTGGAAGAAGCAGGGTTGAAGAGGTAACCGGGTTAAAAAATACAAGAGCATCATTGTTCTTAAAAGAACTACTCGAGAGAAATATCATCCAAAAAGTAACCGGACATGGAAAAGGAAAATACACATTTTTTATAAAGGAATAGTGAAATCAGGGGGAGTAGAGGTTATGGGAACAGTGGTAGTACGTAATTCTGTGGCAAAGAGAGTGATTGTCACACTCATGCCAGCAATCAGTTTTTTGTGTATGTTTGGTTTGGCGGCAATCAGTGTGAACTTTCTGGAATATGGATCAACAGCAGATAGAATTGTGGGATATATCGGAGTGTCCTGTATCATTCCGATGATAGTTTCAATACCGTTTATTTTTAAAGTAAACAGGGAGAAAACCGTATTAGATATCAATACTTTCTATGTAACGCCATTTGTAGGAAGAACAAAAAATATCCCGGTTCAGGATGTAAAAGTATGCACCATTGGACGAAGAAAACAGATCCGATTATTCGATGAAAAATCAAATCTGATCTGTAAATATAAAAGTACTCAGGATAAAGAGCAGATCATTTTAAAAACGTTGCAAAAAGCAGGAACCTGTACATTTACATTTTCCGTCAGAAACGGAAAACAGGTTGTCGTAAAAGGTAGTGACAGAATTTTTACCGATTATCTTGCAACGGGAGAAGTTTCCAAGACAATCAATAGCTATAAATCGTTATACTACGTGCCACAGACCTCCTCTGTATTGGACAAAAAGCAGGACAGTCAGTTTGACCAGAATATAAAAAAGCAGATTGAAAAAAACAGAAAAATATTCCAGATAGCACAGATTGTGAGCCTGATTATTTTTTTAAGAGGAATGTTTATGCTGGCTTTTAACACTCCTGGTGGAACAAGTGGCAAATTGGCGGTCATTTTCTTTTTCGGTGGAGTTATTGGAATGTTACGGAGTAAATATCTTTGCCGCAGAAAAGAATTTGAAATCACAAAGCCGACGTTCTATCGTGTGGAAGGGACTGCTGTCAATGAAAAAGATTTTGCATTCAGATCTTCCGATTCGGATCGTCACCTGATTTATGAATTTCAGGATAAATATGGAGTGAAACATCAGCGGCCATCGGACAAAGTAAACGCTTCGGACACTGCATGGGGATTGGGTGTTGGCGAAAAGAAAATCTTATGGTACAGTCCGTTTGTTCCATACTTACTGGATCAGGAGCCGTTAAAGTTTAAAATGTTCATGGATAGACGAAGACTTACCCCAGGTGAATGGATCAAACGGCATCCTATCCTGACCGTGGGTTGTATCGCTTTCATTGTATGGATTGGTTTTCGTGGATATAAGTTTGGAAAAGCGCAGATTTTTATTTACACACATGACGGAAGAAACTTAAAAACAGAGTGGACAGCGCGTGATGCTGTCACAGATGAACAGACAAATACAGCGGTGGAGGCTGCAGGAATGGAGCGGGAAGAACTGAAAAAATGGCTGAAACAGTCCTTCTATCCATATTTTTATGTGAACAGTACCAGCTTTGGAGAGTTTGATGCATTTGATGTGGAAAATTATGCGGACGTCATGGGAGAGGATAAGGTGGAAGCTATCCGGGAAAATATCTCCGATTATTGGGGGATTCATGACAGAAAAAGCCTTATGAAAACAACCGATTCCCTGTTACAAAAAGGCGATAAATATACTTATGCACAGACTTTGGAAAAATTAGGGGAAGAGGCGCTGGCATTACCGGAGGACAGTATCTATTATACATACAAATTGTATGCCCCAGATGAAATGTGTAAATATCTGGGAACTTATTACGCATACAATAACATTGGGGATGCCGGAGTGGATGCGTGGGACTATTGCAGATGCATCCGGTTATTTGCATTTGGCTATATATGTGGTTATATTTCGTATGACGAATATCTGATTCATGCCGCACCGCTTGCAGTCTATCTGCAGAATGAATATGATTCCTGGGAAACAATGTATGAGAGTTATTACTACGGTTATCTTATTTTTGCAGGAAGAAATAAAAACTCAAGCAGCAGCGTCATCTATAGTGACTATAGATATTACGAGATCATGGCAGATAAGACAGAGATTCCGTTTCGGACAGAAGAGAGATAATCTCACAACGGGAATACAGGAGTATTATTATGAAAATCGGAATTATTTCAGACATACACAGCAACATTTACGCTTTTAAGGCATGCACAGAGTATATGGAAAAACAGAACTGTGACGAGTACTTCTTTCTCGGAGATTATATTTCCGATACACCTTACACAAGAGAAACCATGGATTATCTGTATGAATTTATGGAAAACCATACCTGTCATCTGCTAAGGGGCAATCGTGAGGAGTACATGCTCACGCAGCAGGAAGCCAGAAAAAAGAAATGCACAGAGCAGATGTGGATAAGTAACTCCGCAAGTGGAAACTTACTCTACACTTACGGGCAGCTTGTGGATAAAGATTTTGATTTTTTTCGGACTCTTCCAATTACATTTATTTATGAGAAAGCAGGTTATCCGTCCATTACCTGTTGTCATGGATCACCGGCGAGCAGCAGGGAACTTTTGCAGTTGAATGAAGATCCGGTAAAACAATGGTTAGAAAAGATTGACACCGATTACATGATCTGCGCTCATACGCATTATCCGGGAGAGATGACATACAAAAACAAACATTACTTTAATTCAGGCAGTGTTGGAATATCCATTGATGATGCCGGATATGCACAGTGCATGTTGTTAGAGTCCGGTGTGGAAAATGGAACAACAATCTGGAAACCTCAATTTCTGAAAGTACCTTATGACAATCAGAAAGTTGCACAGGATATGATCACCGGCGGACTGCTTTCTATAGCACCGTGGTTTGTGAACAGCAACATTCTGACAATCCTTACCGGAATCGACTGTTCAGCCAAAATGGTTGAGCTGGCAGAAAAACTTGCATTAGAGGACAATGTTCAGACAAAATGGCCGCATATTGATGAAAAATATTTTGAAGAGGCAGCCGCATATTATAAAATTCCGGATTACCGTGCCAGAAACAATGAAAAGGAACGTTAGAAAAAAGATAACATTTGCAGAACAAACACCATTAGATATAAATCCGGAAACAAACAGGAGATGATGAAAATGAATATAAGAACTGCAACATTACAAGACATCGACCAGATTGCGGCAGTGGAAAAAGAATGCTTTCCGGCAGCAGAGGCCGCGACAAAAGAAGAATTTGCAAAAAGGCTGGAACAGTATGCAGATCATTTCTGGCTGATGTTCGAGGATGATACATTAATCGCATTTGTTGATGGAATGGTGACAGATCAGGACGATCTGACAGATGAAATGTATGAGAATGCATCCATGCATCATGAGGATGGAGCATGGCAGATGATATTTGGTGTCAATACGCTTCCGGCATACCGGAACCGCGGCTATGCAGGAGAACTTTTAAAAAGAGCGATCGCAGATGCAAAAGACCAGGGAAGAAAAGGTCTTGTCCTTACGTGCAAAGACCGGCTGGTACATTACTATACAAAATTTGGTTTTGGAAATGAAGGCGTTTCAGAATCTGTGCATGGAAATGTCGTGTGGAATCAGATGAGACTGAAGTTTTAAAGTTCAAGTTGAATTCATGTAGATATCAGGAAAGACAGCAGGAGCGGATCAGTATGTTTTGGGAAAAGAAAACAAAAATAAGAAAACATATTATTTTTTATGGCAGAGTTCAGGGAGTGGGGTTCCGTTATTATGCAGTGCAGAAAGCAAACCAGCTCGGACTGACCGGCTGGGTGAAAAATCTGTATGACGGCAGCGTGGAAATGGAAGTAGAAGGCGAGGAACCATTGATTGATGAGCTGATTATTTTTATGCAAAACCGTACCTACGTCTGGATTGAAAATATGGATGCAAAAAGCATCCCACTGGAACATGATAACGGATTTTACGAGAGATAAAAGAAGATATAATATGCAGATGGCAGTTATGCGGATGCATGTTTGATGATAAAAAATTGAAAGAAAGTAAGGGGTGTGACAGCTATGCCATGTACAACAATTTTAGTAGGAAAAAAAGCAAGTTATGACGGATCAACCATAATCGCAAGAAATGATGATTCAGGATCCGGGCATTATACTTCAAAAAAACTTGCAGTGATCAAACCGGAAGAACAGCCGAAAATCTATAAATCGGTCATTTCGCATGTCGAAATCGAGCTTCCGGAAAATCCGATGCGTTATACTGCAATGCCAAATGCAGAAGAGGGCGAAGGTATCTGGGCAGCCTGCGGAGTGAATGAAGCCCATGTCGGAATGACAGCAACCGAAACAATCACATCCAATCCAAGAGTTCTTGGAGCTGATCCGCTTGTAAGATATCAGCCTGCAAAAGACGGAAAAGAAGAAATTCCTGGAGGAATCGGGGAAGAGGATATTGTATACATTGTACTTCCATACATACACAGTGCAAGGGAAGGTGTCAAACGTCTTGGCAGCCTGTTAGAACAGTATGGTACTTATGAAATGAATGGAATTGCATTTCAGGATGCAGATGAGATCTGGTGGCTTGAGACAATTGGCGGACATCACTGGATCGCACGAAAAGTACCGGATGATGTTTATGTCATGATGCCAAATCAGTTTGGAATGGATCAGTTTGATTTTGAGGATGCACTTTCAAACCAGAAAGAATATATGTGTTCCGCCGATCTGAAGGAGTTTGTTGAAAAATATCATTTGAACCTTTCACAGGATGGAACATTTAATCCAAGAGATATTTTTGGCAGTCATGATGACTCTGATCATGTATACAATACACCGAGAGCATGGTATATGGCACGCTGCCTGAATCCGAGTACAATGAACTGGGATGGACCGGACGCGGACTTTACACCACTTTCTGATGATATCCCTTGGTGCATGGTTCCGGAGAAAAAGGTGACGATCGAAGATGTGAAATACGTTCTTTCTTCTCATTTTCAGGGAACACCGTATGATCCGTATGCATCTTATGGAGATAAATCTATGAAAGGTGCATATCGTGCAATTGGTGTAAACCGGACAGATTTCCTGGGAATCATCCAGATGAGACCGGATGCAGGAGAAGACAGCCGGGCAATCGAATGGGTCGCATTTGCTTCGAACGTATTTAATACAACTGCACCGTTTTACACAGATGTAGAGAAAGTACCGGAGTATTTTTCCAATACGACCGGAGATGCTTCGACTGATAATTTTTACTGGGCAAGCAGGATGATCGCAGCCATGGCAGATGCTTCTTATAGTAAATCCATTTTCCATATTGAACGTTATCAGGAAAGAGTCATGTCAAAAGGACATGAATATATCAACCAATATGATGAACTTCTTGAGAAGGAAAGCAACGCAGAAAAACGCATGCAGCTTCGTCAGGAGGCAAACCAGACGATTGCTGATATGGTAAAAAAAGAAACGCAGGATACTTTGAATAAAGTATTATATGAACTTAGTAATCAGATGAAAAATGCATACTCCAGATCAGACGCATAAGGAACGATTATATTTGTTGGAGAGTGGTGAAAAGTTATGAAGTTATTGTTTAAACAAAGGTTGTTTTCATGGTTTGACAGCTATGATATTTATGATGAAGCCGGCAATACTGTGTATGTAGTAAAAGGCCAGTTTTCCTGGGGACATAAACTTGCAATTTATGACGCTTATGGAAATGAAGTAGGAATGGTTGTTCAGAAAGTTCTTACCTTTCTTCCTAAATTCGAAATTTATAAAAACGGCAGTTATATCGGATGCCTGAGCAAAGAATTCTCATTCCTGACACCACATTACAATATTGATTACAATGGATGGCATATTGATGGAACCATTATGGAATGGGATTATAGTATTCTTGACCAAAGCGGTTATCAGATAGCAAAAATAAGTAAAGAATTGCTTCGTATGACTGACACTTATGTTATTGATGTACAGGATCCGGGAAATGCATTAGATGCGTTGATGTTTGTACTTGCAATTGATGCAGAAAATGTTCCAGAAATTAAATGGTTAATTGTGTTGCTGGAGAAAGAAGTAAAAAAGTATTTCAAATCAGAAAAGGAAGAAATAGAACAATCGTTAAGGAAAGAATCGAAGGTGGTGCAAACGAAAAAGCAGTATTGAGACTTTTCATTAACTGCCCTTTCGTTTGCATCAATTTCGATTTTTTCTGGTTGAACAAAGCGCGTCAACTCTATATGGACTTTTAATTCTGACACTCTATTTATAATAGGATAGCGTGTACACATAGAAACACATAGAATTTATAATTCAGTCCTGTATTATGACACCAGAAATAAGCCTCCCTAAGGAAGCTAAAAAAATATACAGTTATGATACGTTAACAGAGCATATGTGGTTTTGGTTTTATAAAATGTTGTTCTGTAGGCAGAGGAATAATCTTACCACCACAGAAAGAACACTTGCATATATCTTTATTATAAAGAAGACGGATAATGGCAGGTGCATCCATATCTTTCAGCTTGGAAATATATTTTTTGCAACCAAGGATGTTTCTGCATAGGGTAATCTTTTTCTTCTTATTTCTGGATGAAAGAAGACCATAGTGCCTGATACGTACAAAACGTTTTGGAGGAACATGCATTAAAAATCGACGGATAAATTCCTCGCCGGATATGGTGATCTCTTTCCAAAGCCCTTGGTTTTTGTAATCTTTAGCAGAAAATGTAACTGTAGATTCTGTCATGTCTTTGATACGGTAGTTGCTGATAGCAATCCGGTGGGTGTATTTTCCAAGGTATCTGATGACAGATTCGGCACCGTCAAATGGTTTCTTGCAATAAGGAATCCATTCCTTTGCATAGCAGGTATTTAACAATTCCTTGAAAGTATAGTAGTTTTTGTAAGGTGCAGCCGATCCATGAAATTCAAGCCTGTCATTTTCCCAGAGCTGCTTAAGTTCAGCCATATATTTTCCACGAAATGTTTTGGAGATCACCTTAATCGGAAGAAAAAAATCTTTCCCGTTGTCTTTCCAATGATTTTTCACATCCAGCCCTCCACCAAGAACAATCGCATGGATATGAGGATGAAAATTCATGGTGCTTCCCCATGTATGGAGGATACAAATATAGCCGATATCAGTCCCAAGATATTTACTATCAGCAGCAAGTTCACTGAGAGTATCTGAAGCCGCATGATAAAGAGCAGTGTATAAGAATTTCTGGTTGCTGTAGATAATGGGATTGAGTTCTTCCGGAACTGTAAAAACCACATGGAAATAAGGAGCATCTAAGATATCCTCACGCCGTGCATCTACCCATTTTTCTTTTGGAAACTCCTGACACATAGGACAGCACCTGTCACGGCAGGAGTTATAGTGGACTGATATGCAGCCGCAGTCCTCGCATACGCTTACATTCACACCAAAGGCACCGGTTTTGCAATTCATGATGTGATAAGCGGCCTTTCGCTGAGCGGGAGAAATACTATGTGTGGATTCAAAAGATGAATAAAAACGATGAAAAACATCCTGAATCGTACAATCCTTACTCATGATTCACCACCTTCCGGGTTGTCGAACGGGCTGCGGATTCCAAGAAGTGTCTTGTTGCTCACATGAAGGTAAACATCTGTAGAGCGAGGATCAACATGTCCCAGAAGTGACTGGATATATTTTATATCTGTGCCACTTTCGAATAAGTGGCTGGCAAAACTATGACGGCACGCATGAGAGGAAACATGACGGTTAATGCCGGCGAGTTTAGCACTTTTCTTAAAGAACTGGTTAACACTGGCTATATCAAGATATCCACCGGACCAGGAACTTGGGAAAAGGATATCTTTAGGGCGACCACATTTGTACCAATACTCTGTGAGAAGGTCTAGAATCGTTTTCATATGAAGAATTAAAAAATTACTTAGCAATTCAAAGGAAAATCAATGAATCATTTCAGAAAGATGTAGAAGAAAGTTACGATTATTTTGAAATGAGAACATAAAAACAAATTTTTTAATGGGGAGGTGGGAAACACCTCCCTATTATTTTTAGCATAGAAAATCTTATTTACAGACTTTTCTTCATAGTCTCTTATTATGGCTTAGCAACAGTCATTACCGCATCCACATCCGCATCCATTACCGCATCCATTTCCAAGTCCGCCACAGCAGATGAGTAATAAGATGATCCACAGGCAGCTATTATTTGCAAATCCGCAATCATTACCGCATCCGCAGCTATTTCCTCTTCTTCCGTCATCGCATCCACAGCCACAGTTTGTAGCGCTTAAATCGCTCATGTTGATTCCTCCACATAAAGAATATTTACACTATATCCTATGTATACGGAGAAAATGTGTGAATAAATTATATCTTTTAATATTGCGCATTACATTAGACTTTGCAGGAAAGCTGTGAGTAATAACATAACATTTTAAGAATGCTTTTGACTTTAGTAGCGCAGCAGTTTCTTCACAGAATGCTGATAGCGGTAAGCCCGGTTCTGCAGTTTTAATTTTTCAATTTTGTTCATATCATTCTTTTCATGATCATCATAAAGCTTCAGAAGATATTCAAGATTATAATTCCGGTTTTGATACCATTTGAACAGAAGCCAGTTCATAATATCCGGATACCAGTATCGTTCCGGAATTTTTGCTTCGCGCAGCAGAATGATATGATGCAGTGCCTGGATCGCGAGTTCACCTAGTTTGGCGGCGTTTTCTCTTTGGCGAAACAGGGCGTTGCTCTGCTCGATGATGTCATATAAGGCACCGGCTGCTTTCCAGTAAGTAACAAATGTAGGATGATCTGGGTCTTCAACTTCTTCAGATTCTTCATAGAGATTAAATGTCTGCATTTTCGAAGGACGGTTTCCA
>ERZ832317.2805-NODE-2805-length-19285-cov-5.726313_pt1 | contig 19285 bp, 5 predicted proteins | sample MGYA00519695_ERZ832317 | MGnify/ENA primary metagenome ERZ832317 (study PRJEB31850, sample SAMEA3708726) | human gut metagenome | biome: human gut; feature: human-associated habitat; material: faeces | place: China | collected 2014 ...
ATCCACCTATGAGCAAGCTCATGTGGATTTAGACCTTTTGACCCTGGCATCATGATATAAATAATCAACACCCATATTCAAGTCAAACGTATGTAAGAGCCGGATATTACCAGTATGAAGGTACTACCGGCTCTTTTATTTTCAATCAGAGGAGAAAAATATGATAACCAGCACCGCAAATCCGCAGATCAAAAATCTGATCCAGCTTCAGAAGAAGAACAGGCTGCGTCAGGAACAGGGAATCTTTATTATAGAAGGAATCAAAATGTACCGGGAAGCACCGACAGACCAGGTAATAAAGACCTATGTATCAGAAAGTTTTTACAAAAAACATCAGAAAGAAGATATCTGGAAAGGGGAAAGCCTGGAAATCGTCACAGACCGCGTCTTTGAGGCGGCTTCTGATACAAAGACGCCACAGGGCGTGTTAAGCCTCGTGAAACGTTTTGAGTATGATCTGGACGATATCATTCAGGGCAGTACACCGCTGATCATGGTTCTGGAGAATATTCAGGATCCGGGCAATCTCGGAACCATTGTGCGTACAGGAGAAGGTGCGGGTATTACAGGCGTTATCATGAGCAACGGAACCGTTGATATCTATAATCCCAAAACCATACGTGCTACCATGGGGTCCATATACCGCGTGCCATTCTGTTATGCTGAGAATATGCAAGCGGTTATGCAGAAATTGAAAAAGTGCAAGATCCAAACCTATGCGGCCTATTTGGAGGGCAGCAGTGTTCACGATGCACAGAATTATAAAGAAGCAACAGCCTTTCTGATCGGAAACGAGGGGAATGGTCTTACAAGAGAACTTGCAGAAAGTGCAGACTGGCGTATCCGTATTCCAATGTGCGGGAAAGTAGAATCTTTAAATGCCGGGATTGCATCAGCGATCCTGATGTATGAGGCTTCTAGACAGAGAAGAAAGGAGTATGAAGCGGATCCAGACAGTCTTGCCAATGTGCTGGCGCTGACCTTGAGTATGCGGGGAGAAGGGACGATTTCCGAGGCTGCCTGGGAGAAAATACAGGCACCGATGGGGCAGATAGAAGAAAAGTGGGGACGACAGGAAATACCAAGACAGGAGTATGAAACGGGGATTATCTCGCTGCTGAAATCAGTTTGGGGAACTGAAAAATAAAGAAAACGAGGGACTGCCGGTGTTAAGGGGCGCGGGCAGTAAAAACGAGGAGGAAGTTTATGGGGGAGTATCGGTACAGAGAGAATGTGAAACGGGGGATGGCGTTTGTACTGGCAATTATATTGGGAGGAATGGCTTTTTTGCCAGGATTCCCGGTTTTTCCGGCGAAAGCGGCACCTGCGAGTGGTCAGCAGACAACACTGACGACAGCCCATGGCGATACGCTGCTGGGACACAAGCTTTATTGTATCGATAAGGGCGGTTATGCGATCTGGGGAATTGCAGAAAAAGGGGATCTCTATGAAGCACACCGTCCCTCCCAGGCATCCGTTCCGCTGAGCAGTCAGGAACAGAAATATGTATTTTGGGCGATGCTCTCGCTCAAAGCCGCGCTGGGGGATGAAAAGGCAAATACATTTATCCGGGCGATCAATGTGGCAGCAAAAGCACAGGGAAAACCGGAAATTATCAAGATGGTGTCCGAGGAAGATCTGAAAACAATCCTCTATGTTCCAGCTGTGCGGGCAAAATATCCGTGGCTGGAGGCAGCTGCGTCAAATAGTGAGGCGTACATGCAAATGGGAGGAATGCTGTCTGGCGGAGGCAGCGGAAAGGAAAATACCGGTGTCGGCGGCGGAAAGATTCCAAATGTGATAGCTTCCAGCACCTCGCTGGGAACGGCAAAACAGGTAGATGCGGCGACTCTGACGCTGTCGTTTGCGCCGGATGGCTCGGATTGGGATTTTATCCGTTCTGTACCGCTTGAATTTTCAAACAATGACGGTGTTTCATTCAGCCCGGTTCCGACCGATGGATGGACATATACAAAAACCGACTCGCAGATCATATTTAAAAATCCAAATCCAAAACCGTCGAAAGCCCTGATTCGTTTCCGGGTGGAAGGAACCCCATACGCTTCGGGCGGCGGGGGATATGCTTCGGCGGAGGAGGCGATTGACCAGTCGCTTCAAATCTGGGAGTGTGTGACCTGTTCGGGGACACATGGAGGCGGAACGCCTGCCAAAAGTGATCCGTGGATTCATCAGCGGATGGCATGGATGGAGCTCGGAATGGTTCCGGTCAATTATTTTGCTGCATTGGCGGGCGATCCAACCCCGGTACCGGAGCAGGGAGGCATTCAGTTTGAGGTATTTAGGCATGAAGAGGATTTTACTTCCACCTATAATCTGCAGATGTATAAATACGATCATGAGACAGGGAAAGCGCTGGAAGGGGCGCGGTTTGGCTTCTTTGAGCGCTTTGACGATAAGAACAGGGTAAATACTGAGCGGGACGGAGCTGCCGAATTGTATGAGGGCGGAGAACCATATGCCAGCCATTATCAGGATGAGCCGGTTCTCTGGGATGGTTTCAGACAAGCGGGTTCGGTGGTAACAGATGGCGATGGCTACGCCTCCCAGACAGTGGAACACGGTTATCACTATGATAAGACGTTCTGTGACGGTCATCCGGCACCGGCCTTTGTACCTGTTCCAGAGGAAGAGGAGGACGAAGAGGGAGAAGTCATCAATGAGGATGAGATTGAGGCGGCGCAGGCAGAAAATATCCGCCTGGCAAATAGCTGGCTTTTGTGTGAAGAGGAATGTGAAGGAAAGGCGGGCGGAGACTTTGAGGGCGTCCATTTCCACTGGATAATGGAGGAGGTCGATGCAGGGGAGATAGAAGGTATCGCGTCAGACGGCGGCTCCGAGGGAGAAACACCCGATGCGGGACCGACGACAGGGGCAGACGAGGAAACTTCGTATGCAAAGTCTGGCTGCCAGGAGGACTGTGGGCAGACGTATGAGAAGTTCATTTCCATGAAGTACAGTTATACCTGGAAAGAATTTAAAGCGCGGGATGGATATATTCTGCATGATAAACATGCAGATGACCTGCCGATTGAGATTATCACAACCGATGCATCTGAGCATGGGGCAAATGCAGCCTTTGGAGGCGGATATTCGCGTGATGTGGTGCTGGGAACGAAGAGTGTGAGAAAGAGTCAGGGCATCGGAGAGGCTTTAGAAAATCGGAATGAAGAAAGTGCGGGGAAGACAGGAATTTCTGGAAAAAATGGCTGGGAGCGTCGAAGTGCGTCTGGCTGGACAATCCGGGAAAATTTAGCGGCTTTTCTGGGGGAGAGTCCTGTATTTCCAGGGCCGTTAAAAATGCGTGTTTTGCCGCAGCGGATCGTTTTGTTTACGGCATTGGATGCAGCCCTTCTGGGGAAAGCGACACCGTCGGAGGCGGAGATAGGAGAAAAACCGCAAGATACAGGAAGCAAAGCGGGGAGAAATAGGAGTAAGACAAGTGAAAACGAACAGGACATAAATGAAAAAGGCAGAAAATTGACACAGGAGAAGAAGGATGCAACTGCCTCGGAGCTGAAAGTATCTATTTCGGACCATCTGGTAAATCGTGTCCAGAAAGGGTTTGTGTTTATTGATGAAGCGGATGATGATTTAGAAGAAGCAGAAAAAGCGGAACGTGAAAGTATTCGGCGATATATGGCAACCGGCTCAGATTTATTGACAACCGAGGCAGGTTTTTATACAAGCTGGCATTCACCTTCTTCGTTGTATCAAAATCCGCAGTTGTCACAAAGAACGGAAACACTGGCGGGGGCGGCAGCAGAGTCACTATTTTTCCTTGCCTATGAAGCGGCGCTTGTTTCCGCGAGTGTGGGTTCAGCGATAGAGCCGGGAAGTGCTGGCAATTTCAGCCATTGCAATGGGGCAGACGGCGAGAAAGATGCCTGGAGGATCTACGATCACCGGACAGAGGGCGAGGTACATATCAATAAAAAGGATCTGGATCTGAAAAAGGGCGAAAATGAGTCTTACAATGCGCTTGGGGACGCACAGGGGGATGCAACGCTGGAAGGTGCAGTGTATGGCTTGTTTGCAGCAGAAGATCTGCTGCATCCGGACGGGAAAACAGGGGTAGTTTACCGGGCCAATCATCTGGTGGCGGTGGCGACGACAGACAAAAATGGAGATGCCTCGTTTCTGGCATGTACAGAGGCGCCGGGGCGAACCTATGATTATTCGAAAGGGTCGATTGCGGATGCAGCAGATGGATGGCGAAAGAAAGCGCCGGGAAATCTGTATACACAAGATGCGGCGATAGATGATTATACGGCAGATAAAGCCTGGGAGCGGATTTATTATAACAATACGTCAAAGAATGGGAATGCCTGGATTGGACGCCCACTTCTGATGGGGGAATATTATGTCAAGGAATTAAGCCGATCCGAGGGCTTTGAACTTTCGGTTGGAAATAAACTTCACGCAGTTACAAACCTGGGACAGGATCTGGAGGCGGCGGCCCTGGAACCGGGAGAAGGATATGCCCATATTTCCATGCAGATGTATGGGGAAGAGCAGGCAGGCGATGGCGGAGCTGATACGAATGAAATTTTCTTTTCGGCAGAGTCAAAGGACACGAAAGAGGGAGTTTATGAGATTGTGGTGTCAGGGCTGCCGGAGGGCGTGAGCTTTTATCGAAAAGACGAGGGAAAAGGAACGGTTTCGGTGGAAGCTGGGACAGGTGAGTATGAAAAAGTTTATACCGGGGAACTGGCAGTGGCAGAGAACGACTATCAGTATCCAAAGTACAATGCGGATGGCACGCCGATGAATAAAAAGGTTCCGATTGAGTATGCGGCGGGGTGGATGCGCCAGGTCCGGGTGCAAGAACTTGTGCCGGAGACAGTGGAAGCAGTTCTTTTGCAGGCAGAAACGGGAATGACCGAGGAAGAAAATGCGGACAAGCTGGCAAAGATATTTGATGTGGATGACTTTTGTTATTTGAAAGGGAAAGCCGAGCGGGTACTCCGCAGACATGCGAAAATAACGCCGAGAACACCGGGAGCAGGAGAAAATGCATATTCCAGTATCTATACCGGCGTATTTGACCGGGGCGTCCGGGAAGGAGAGCGGGACGTGTACGGCGTCAGCGGTGTGACACCGGGAGAAAAGGCAGAAAAAACGGTGTATGGTTCGCCGGTCCAGACGATTGCGGTGCCGAAAACAAAAGATGGAATCTCAATGACAGTGGGAGACGTGATCACTTCCATTCTGGATTTTTATCATACCCATCCATATATCAGCTATGGTGGTCTGGACGCGGTGCAAGAGTCTTCGGATTCGTTTGAATTTACGGTATATGCAGGAATTTTAGGAATACCGGAGAATTTCATGGTACTGGGAAGTGATCCGGAGAAAGACAGCCTGATTTTTCACCGGGCAGAGTGGCTGCCGGAGAATATGGAAATGTGTCCGCGTTATGTGTATATACCATATTCAAATAATCGAGGTCGGGACGCATTTGGAACGTATACTGATTATAGGGAAACTACCGCTGGAAATCAGGTGATGGCGTCGGCACTTTTGCAGACAGATGCTGTGATTGAGGGAGATGGTACGATTGTTCCGAGGGAAAATGAGGTAAATGTCTATTACAAAACCGGGGAAATTCCGTATGATGCGGATGGGCAGCCGATCCAGGTAGTTGTTTACCGGGAAAAGACAGAAACACAGCAGCGGGAGGTAACGGAGACAAAATGGGTTCATCAGGCAGCAGCCCGGAATGCAGACGGAAAATACATACTGCAGGTCAATGCGAATTTTACCGACAGTTTTGGCGTGAAAAAAACAAATGCAGGCGTGCTGGAAGAGCTGAGATTTAAGGCGGTATTGAAAGAGAAGAAGGTTACACTGAACGAGGAAGAAGCCGCAATGCTGGGAAATGGTTTCTTTGCCGGCCACCAGATGAACAGTTCCAGCTATTACACGTGGGTAAAACAGGCGCGGGCAAAGGCATATATCGATTCTGGACGTTCCGGCTTGATAGGGGATGATTCCTATGTGGTCCCGGTGGCACTGGCATACCCTGGGCAGGAGACCACCTATCAGGATGCCGGGACAAGAAAAGAACCGCTGGGTGTATTGGAGCGTGTGATCCGACAAAAGATAAAAATCATCAAAGATATAGCGACGACACCGGAGAACACCTATGCACATAACACTTATGCGGAAAGTGGACATACCGATCTGTTTACGGAAAAAGAGGGAGGAAAGGAAAATGTCGCTTCGGCACTGCCAAATTTCCGTTTTAAGCTCTATTTGAAATCCAATCTGGAACGTCTGTACCGGAATACGGATGGCGAAATCGTGTGGATGAACCGGGATGGAGAAGTTGTCTCGTTGCCGGAGGTAAAAAAGAATTTTCCACTGCTTAGAGAATCCTTTGCTCCGGTTCAGAAAATTTTCACGCAGGTAATTCATAAAAAAGATTCCCAGACGGCTGGTTCCGTCAATAACAATGTCTGGGGCAGCGCAGTGACAGCAAAGGAACGTCTGTACGAATATGGAAAAGACGGGCAGATCGCGGATTCGAAAGAGGTCAATCAGGGATATACAAGACTTCTTGAGACGGTCATGCGGACCAAGGAAGATGGAGAGGGATCGGTACGGGAAGTTTCCGGCTATCAGTATGAGAAATTTTTCGATGCGATGGCGGTGGCGAACCGGGATAAATGGCAGCGGGCAGATGCAGCAGATACATCCTTTAAGCCGTTTGCCTGGATCCGTAAGGGTATTTTTGGAAGCAGCGGCGGAGAAACAAAAGATCCGGCGCATCATAACAATGCGGAGATACAGAATCAGAGCCGTACGTCAGAAGCAGCCATAGAAAATGCAAAACGGTCGGATGCTGTCCGTCAGTTTGCGATTGACTGGTATTTGAAGAATGAGGTAAAGAAGCAGAACATTCAAGCATCGGGCGGACAGGAAAGCTATCCGGATTATATCTATGATGAAGCATTATATCAGGCAATTTTAAAAGCAGAGGAATATTTGAAGCCGTTTTTCTCCTATGATTTGGACGATTTATACGCGATTGAGTGGGACAGCGCGGAAAATGGAGGTTCCGATCGGGACAAAACAACGTTGTCAGCAGAAAAATTAAAAAAATCCGAGGAAGGTTATTATTACGGCGTTTCGAAATACCTTCCTTACGGAACCTATGTGGCAGTCGAGCAGCAGCCGTATTCTGGAGCACTGGAAGATTTCAAAAACCAGCATTATCGGATCGACCAGCCGAAAGAAATAGAAGTCCCGTCGGTTTATGAGGCAGGTGGAAACCTCGTATCTCCGGAAAAAAAGTCAGCGGATTATCAATATGACGCCTCGGCATTGCCGGAAACGCTGGCGGCGAACTATCAGATCCGGATGAATGAAGAGTGGGGAGATACAAATCAGGCGGATTTGAGGAAATATGTGATCCGCGCACATGGACAGGATGGAAATTATGAGATTTATAAGTATGGTCTGGATGCGGATAAACGGCAGGGAACGATCTCCTATCCAGGCGGAAGCTATGACTACAGCGGATTTTCGCCCGCTCAGAGGGAAATGGCGCCGTACAAGGACATTTATCGGTCTGAAAATGCAAATAGCCGGTACCGGAGCAACGAGAAGGTAGAAAGCTATTACCGCTATGGTTCGGTCTCAGAGCAGGCAGGGTGGGCAGATTCAGTGGAATATCCGTATGGAGAGAAGACGGATGATAACAATCCGGCGGGATTTTATCTGAAAGATCATGTCAGGACAATCACCGGGGCGCTGACCGGGTTTGACGGGCGGTATTTTCAGGGATTGGTGCCTTACAGTGTGACAGAACCGGCGGCGGAGTCTGCCTATGATGCGTTGGGATTTACCGGCTACGCGGATGGAAAATACCGGAATACGTTTTATGCTGCAAAGCTTCGGATTGAAAAACTAGATTCGGAGACGGGAGAGAATATTCTGCATGATGATGCGGTGTTCGCTATTTATGCCGCCAGCCGGGACACGTCGAAGTACAGCGAGGGGGAGGTGCAGTTTTATGAAAAAGATACACAGGTGACAGCCAGCCGGGAATTTTTGGAGGCAATGGGGGCAAAGAAAATCGCGCCGGTTGATTTGAAAACGCTAATTCCGTCAAAATACCCCTGGAAAGCACCTTATACAGGAAAATATACAGGCATAATCCCGGCAGGAACTCCGATTTGCAGTGAAACCGATCAGGTGGTGATGCAGGATGCCTTTGGGACGCGGACGGGCACATTTCGGGTTTATTCGACGCTGCAGGATTTTGGTGGTTCGGGGGAAACTCTGCCGTCCAACCAGAATACGGGATATCTGATCACGCCGCAGCCACTGGGAGCAGGAGCCTATGTGTTGTGTGAATTATCTGCACCGGAAGGATACGTGAGAACAAAACCGATAGCGGTGGAAGTGTATTCGGATGAAGTGACGTATTATCGGGATGGAGAGCGCGGTCAGCGGGTGGCGGCTACCGTGTATGAAGAAATGGTAACCCGGATAAGCGGCAACGGGGAAATGATCCAGAACCCGGATGGAACGGAGCCAAATGGCAATAAGCCGCAGGACCGGGGGGATGTGGCGCGGATTTATGTAGGAAATACGCCGATCCGGCTGGAAATCGCGAAAGTAAAACAGGAGGAAAAGGAGATTTTGTTTGAGTTGAGCGATCGGCGAGAGGGAACTTTGACCGAGCTTTCGAACCGTTATGGTCTTGAAAATCTGGAACTGGCGTACAATGCGTCGGGAACGTTCCTTGGATATGGGTGGTCAAAGGGCTGGCTGGATAGTCTGAGGGCAAAACAGGAAGCCGGGGAGTGGATTGACCTGATTTATGAGGATCAGGTTTTTACTGGAAAGGCGATCTGGCATCGGGTTCCAGATACGGCGCACGCACTCAACCGCTATCTTCCAGGTGCATCGATGTGCCTGTATGATGCGATCGAGGTAAAGAAGAACGGGGACAGTGAGGATCGGGCGTATGCCGGTGTCAATGTGGTGCGCGATTCGTTTGGAAATGTGATCCGGATGTATGTGCAGAAAGGTTATGCGGGAAACCGACTTCTGTATGTGAGGGATAAAGATCAAGAGGGGGAAGATAGCGAAGGAGAAAATAACAATTATACACGATATACGCAGGATGACCGGTTCAACGACCAGGGAAAAGGCAGATGGATTCTCAAGCGGGTTGAACGCGAAGATACAGACATTTTATATTACGCTCTCGGGGCTCTGGAGGTATTTACGACACTCCGGGGCGTGCGGTATGCCTATAACGAAAAGGGCGAACTGGTGCGTCCAAAAGACGGCGAACCGATCTATGCGATGAAAGACGGTGTTCCATTTCTGGAAATTGTAAGCCCCAGCTATGAAAAACTGGCGTACAGTCGGAAAGAAAGGCGGTTTGAATACGTTCCGTCCGGGACAAAATTCTATCATCTGGCATCAGACGGAAGCCGGGACAGCGAGGTAGAACCGTACACGGGAATGGCATATGTGACGGAGGAGAAAACCGGCAAAACATTGGTGTGGGTGGTCCGGGTATCGAAGGATCGCTATGGAAATGTGATTGCCAGGGATAAGATAAAGACTGGCCGCGTAGCAACGATGTATGCTGATACGGAACAGGAATACACGATCGGGACATATGACGGAGGTCTGCTGCAGCCCCATGTCAATCCGGTTTTGAATGAAAATGGGCTGCCGGTTTATTACCAGCGTTCCGATCAGACCTATATCAAAGGATATCCCGTTTATGATCGGGATGGCGATTATGTGCGTTACCGATACAGCGATCTTCTCAGAGCTTACAATGCCAATGCATGGGATCTGCAGTTGAAAGCAGCGCTCTATGATATTGGAAATGATCCGGAAAAACGGGAAGATGACCGACCACTGTACCATCGTCAGGGTGAGGCGTATCTGATGGAAAACAGCTGGATAACCGGGGATGAAATGCCAAACGATCCGTTCCATACACGGATCAGAGATGGGCAGGTGGACGTTTTAAAACGCGTTCCGGTGGGAGTGTATATTTTAGAGGAGACGCGTGCCCCATCCGGCTATGCGAAACGGATGCCGACAGGTCTTACGGTAGAGGAAACCTGTGAAGTACAGGAGCTGCGCCTTACTAACCGCCCGATCACGGTGCAGATTGAAAAGATCGACGCGCCAGAACAATATCAGCAGCCAGTCCGGGACTATGATCGCATTTTGAACGAATCGGATTCTAAGACCTGGGAGGAAGGAAAAGGAGGTTATACGTTTTCAAGTGTGGAAGGAGCCGTGTTAGCGCTCTATCCAGCAAAAAGAATTGCGAGTGATGATTTGGAAGCACATCCGTCCGGGTATTATCTGGAAAAGAAAGGGGAACTTCCGGCGAACTGGACGGTACTGGATGAGAGAAACCAGAAAAAGACAGTGACTGCCAAATGGACCGTCGGAAAGACGCCAATGGCATGGGAGGGGATTCCGGCAGGCGATTATATTCTCGGGGAGATAGAGACGCCTCCGGGATATCTGACAAATCAAATGGAGGTGGAAATCCGGGAAACTTCTAAGCTGCAGCTCATCACGATGCAGGAAGATCATATAAAAACTGCCTTTTTCAAATATGAGGAGAAGGATGGAAAAAAAGAATGTCTGCCGAATGCATATGCGGCGGAGCTGACCCTGTATGAGGCAGTGACAGATGAAAATGGAATTGTCATGGAAGCGGATGGAACACCGCGCTATGACCGGGAAAAACGGGTGACGAGCTGGAAGACCGAAGATGCGAAAGCCTACAGCCAAGGAAGCGACAGCTTTGCAGCCCGCTATCAGAAGCTGTATGCAGAATATCATACAAGGTTTAACGCGGTTACATGGTGTGGATATACCGCTGAAAAACAGGAAGAAACGGCGACAGAACAGGGCGAATCAGTGCGTCAGCTCTGGAATCTGGGAAATGGTTCGCAGGTGCTTGTTCAGGTGACGAAAAATCTGCAGCTAGATGGAAAAGCAGGCTATAGCTATGATTTCCGATGGAATTACCAGGCGGAGGGAACTCTGGTCAGTTATGATACCTCCGATGGGATTCACCGAATTGATTATTTACCGCTGAATCCGACGAAAAATGATTTGGCTTCGAACAGAAAGAAAGGCTATTACGTTCTGGTGGAGACGAAAACACCAAGCGGCTATCAGAAAGCAGCACCGAAGCCGGTGATTGTCGAAGAAACTGCTGAAATTCAGCTTTACGGGCTGGAAAATAGGGCAAAGTCTGTCTATATTTCCAAGCTGGGAAGCTCAGGAGAGGCATCCGAAGAGGCAATTTATCTGGCAGGCGCAGAACTTGCTGTTTTCCGGGCGGCACAGGATGGAAGCCTGATGCAGGAAAAAGAATATTTAGTGGAACGCTGGATTTCTGGATCGGATGGAAAATTTACAGAGGAAGAAGCAGAAAAACAGGAGATTCCGGCAGGCTGGAAGGCAGGGGACTGGAAGCCGCATCGGATTTCTCCGATTGCCTATGGAGTGTATTATCTGGTGGAACTTTCGGCACCGGCAGGTTATCGCCTCATGGAACCTAAGAAATTTACGGTGGCGGCTGCTTCGGAGGAGATAATCGAAGCGGTTAATACGCTGAAACAGGGGCGGGTTCGGATTGAAAAGGTGGATGAGAGAAAGCCAGAGGAAAAACTGGCAGGTGCGGTGTTTGAAGTGAAAAACAGAGAGACGGGAGAAAAGGTTCAGATGGAGACAGACGAGAGCGGTCAGGCGGAAAGCCCGTTTCTGCCAATCGGAACGATAGGGGAGAATGGAAGCTGGATTCCGTACCATTACGAAGTCCGTGAGACGATGCCGCCGGATGGATATCAACTTATTCCGCGCGTGTACGAGGTGCTGATGGAAGATCAGAAGGAATGCGAGGTGCTAACGTATAATCTGACGGTGCCGAATGAAACAACGAAAATCAAAATTTCCAAGCTGGATTTCGATACGGGTCTCTTTGTGTCCGGAGCAAAGCTGGCAGTGTATGAAGCTGGATTTTTGGATGGTGTGTACACTGAAGCGGGTGAGGCATTGGAAACCTGGATCTGCGATGGGAAAACACACGTGATAGAAGGAAAGCTGATTGCCGGGCACACGTATCTTCTGAAAGAACTGGAAGCGCCGGATGGATACACTGTGCAGAAACCGATGATTTTCACGGTGTCAGATACAGGCAGGGGGATTAACGCAGCCAGAGATGGTGCAAATGCGCTGGAGACAGAGACAGCAGACGGTTTATTTGACAGCATAACGTCTCTGCAGGTGCAGGGAAGAAAAGCGCTTCGTCTGGTGAGAACTCTGTGGGATTTGGACAGTGGGGAAGAATTTGTACTTTCGTCACTGATGGAAGCTTCTGTGCCTTATCTGGAACGAGAAAAATGTGAAAAAGAGGGGGTGGCGGAAGGACATCGTTTCGAACTGCGGGAGATCATTGAGTTCAGTGACGGCAGCCGTCGGACGATAGGAAAAAATACATTCCGTCTGAATTGGGATGAGAACGGACATTATCCGCTGACGCTTCGAACATTAAAAGGAACGAGGTATCGTCTGGAAGAATATCATCAGAAAGAGACAGATGGCAGGGAAGTGGAAAGCTGGATCCCGGAAAACAGAGATGGTCTGGGATATATCCATGAAATACGAAATCCGGAATACAGCGACCCATGTGGCATCCGCGCCGTTTCCCCGATTGGAAAAGACGGAGCAGCGGTGCTGCCGGGAAGTGTAATTGTATATGAAATTACATATCGGAACCAGTCAGATAAAAAAGAAAATATGAAGATTGGACTGGAAATTCCAGCTGGGTGTGAACTAATGACAGCGGCTTCGATGGGCGGAGCGGAACAAATAGGTGAATCCTGGTATTGGAATATAGAGAATGTGGCAGCCGGATCAGGAGGCATTTTGCGGGTGGCTGTTCTGGTTGGAGAGCATATAAATGAAAACGGACAGGAAAATCATTCTGGTATGACGGTAACGGCAACGATATGGGGAAAAACGGGCAAAAGCTATGAATCCTTCCATCCAATTCTATCTCCGGGCGCAATTGCTATCGCCGGGCGGGTGACGGGAACTGCTGCGGCGTTGTTAAGGCAGGTAGATATAACATATACGTTATACTTAAAGAATGCGGAGGGAAAAGAGCTTCCAGGCTTGATTTCGTACACAGGTTCTAAATCGGGAACGCTGCGAAGTGGAGGAAGCCTGACGCTTTCTTGTGGCGAATCGGTTGTTTTGACAGGAATGCCGTGGGGAACAAACTATGAGGTTCGGGCACAAGTTCCGGCACAGACTCTGGATGGACTGCCGATCGAGTGGAAGAGTACAGGAAGCACGGGACGGACCTCCCGGCAGGGAAATACAGTGCTCTGGGAATTTCATCAGAATGATTGGTCGGTGCGCGAAGTGCTCAAACGTGGGAATAGATACCGCCTGGTTGAACTGCTGGAACTGGACGGTGGAAAAACGGAAGAGGTGGAGTCGAATCAGATGATTTTTTCTCTGGGGAATGATGCACAGATAGACGGAATTGGAATGATAGATTCCCCGACAAAGCTGGTCTTTTCAAAGACAGATCTGGGCGGAACGGAGCTTCCGGGTGCTCAGATAGAGATTCTGGATCAGTCTGGAAATGTAATCGAATCATGGATTTCTGCGGATCATCCTCATGAGATAATTGGAACGTTGACACCGGGAAAGAGTTATATAATGCGCGAGACGGGAGCGCCGGATGGATTTGCGTATGCGGAAGAGATTCCGTTTACTGTTTCCGAGGATGGAACGGTCGAGCGGATTTCCATGCAGGACAAGCCGACGCACGTGGAAATCACAAAATACAGTGTGACGGGAGAAAAGGAACTGCCGGGGGCGCGGATGGAACTCTGGGAGGAGAAGGAAGGCGGAACCTTGGTTGATTCGTGGGTATCTGATCGGGGCGCCCATGTGATAAAAGGAAAGTTAAACGCTGGAAAAAACTATGTGCTGGTAGAAAAAATAGCGCCGGATGGGTACTGGAAAGCAGAAAAAGTGACATTTACGGTATCACTGGACGGTCGAGTCGATCAGGTGAAGATGTATGACAGACCGACGGAAGTGCAGGTGGAGAAGCGGAAATGGAGGGAGCAGAAAGGAGATAGCGAATTTGTAAAAGGCGCCCACCTGAGGATTTCTGATGAGACTGGAAAGGCAATAGTGGAATGGATTTCTGAAGAAAAGGAGAAATGCATACAGGGCATTTTAAAGGAGGGCTGCCGTTATATTCTGGAAGAGCTGGAAGCGCCGGAGGGCTACGAAAAAGCCGAACCAGTTTCATTTACGGTTTCAGAGGACGGAACGGTGACGGTTGTGCGGATGTATGACCGTTTGAAGCAGGAGAAGCCAGGGCGACCGGGACATGGTCAGCCGGAACATCCAAAGAAAGTGATAGAAGAGCTGAAAGAGGGCTATTTAACAGTTCACGTGCCAGAGTCGATCTGTGGAGATGGGAAAATTGTTCTCGACGGCAGACAGATGAAGCCGCTTCCGAAGATGGGATATGGAGAATCAGCCACCTGGGAAGTAGAAGGTGCTTATCAGGTCGAGGACGAAAAAGAGCGTCTGAATGAAGCAATTTCACTGATTTGGAAGTGGAAACTGGTGATTGGACTGATATGTATGAGCGCTGGGGCAGGGCTGGCGCTCGCAGAACGGCGAAGAAAGGAGGAAAATATAAAAAAGAATATGGAGAGGAATGATAAGGGCAAGGAGGAGTAAAAAAATAAGAGAAAAATCAAAATCGATCAGATGGCAGAAAAAGGGAAGGGAGGGATTTTATGGATCAGATGGCGAAAGGGCTGCTCTTCGGAGCAGCCGTACTGAGCCTGGCGGCTGCGGGATGTTTCCCCGCTGCCGCGGCATCCATCGATCGGGTCAGGATTCGGCTGGCAGCAGAAGAGCTGGATGAAATGGGAATGCCTGTTTTGGAGGCGGAAAGCCGGGACAGGGCATATAGCGTCACTGGTGTGGAACGAATCTCCGGTGATCCGGCAAGCGGACCGGCGATGGATAGGGCAGAGGTGGGAAAAAAAGAAAATGAACAATATAAAGGGAGCATACAAGCCGACTCTGAAAATATAGGTACCAAAGAAGTTTCTTTAGAAGAACGAAAGATAGAAGAAATCCCTGCCGGAGAAGAACCTGCTCCGGAAATTCTATACGAAATAGAACTGGAATCCGACGCAGATGATTCTTTTTCCGTCCTTCGCCAGGAGGACATCCAGTTTTCAGGGCTTGGCGCGGTATGCAGCAAGGCAGTTCGGAAAGATAATGGCACTACGTTGCTTTTGACGATCGAATTACAGGATGCCGGAGAGATAATAGGAACGGTGGATGCAGCAGTCTGGGCGGAAAGAGGAATTGGCAGGTGGAAGAAAGCGCCGGGGGCTTCGGCATATTTGGTGATGCTTTACCGGGATGCGAAGCGTGTCGGACATCCGCATCGGACGAGTGCTGAACAGTACGATTTTGTACCGTTGATGCAGACTGCGGGCGTATATCATTTTAAAGTGATTCCTCTGACAAAGCAGGGAAAGCGTGGTCAGGCAGCAGAATCGGCATGGAGGAAAGTGACGGAGGCAGAGGCAGCTCAAAACCGGGAAGAATGGGGAGGGAAAAAGCCGGGATGGCAGCCAGAAGGGGAAATTCCATCGTATATTTTAAAAGATGGTGCATACCCGCAGATGGATTCGCTTTTGATTGGGGAAAAGTATGAGCAGTTTAATGAAAAGGGGGAAAACGTGTCGCGAACCGTAATATTTTGAGGATTTTCGTATAATTTATAAAAATCAGTTGAAAAAGCAGAAGAAATGTGATAGCATACCTCACATAAGTTCGTTCCTGTTTACTGAACCGTCCTGACGAGTGATCGAAGGTCAGTCAGGCAGGGACACTCTGGAGAGTCTCCAAGAAGGAGCGCCGAAGGTGTAAGACGGATGCACGTCCATGGTATTCGTTGATCTCTCAGGCAAAAGGACAGGGCATACAACCAATCACAATGGAACCAGGGGATGAGTTCTATTGTATGCATATGTTCTACTCTTTGGAGAGCTGATTTGTATCAGCTCTTATTTTATTACTCGATCCCGGATTTATAAAAGAGCCGGAATCGTAACGAAAACATAGAGGAGGATAAAAAATGGACACGATTTTGACACTGGTAAACAAAGGCAATGATTTTCTGTGGAGTTTTCTTCTGCTGATTCTGCTGTGTGGAACGGGCATCTATTACACGATTCGTCTCAAATTCATCCAGGTAAGAAAATTTGGCGAGGGCTGCAAGCATGTGTTTGGACATTTCAGCCTGAACGGAGAAAAACATGAAAAAGGGGAAATGAGCCCGTTTCAGTCGATCATGACGGCGATCGCAGCACAGGTTGGTACTGGTAACCTGGCAGGTGCGGCGACAGCGCTGTTTGGCGGCGGTCCGGGTGCAATCTTCTGGATGTGGCTGAGCGCGTTCTTCGGAATGGCGACCATCTACTCCGAGGCGGTTCTGGCACAGACCTACAAGACAGAGGTAAACGGAGAGGTGACAGGCGGACCTGTCTACTACATCAAGGCGGCATTTAAAGGTAATTTTGGAAAGGTATTATCCACTCTGTTTGCTATCTTTATTGTTTTAGCACTTGGGTTTATGGGCAATATGGTACAGTCCAACTCGATCGGTGCTGCGTTTACAGAGGTATTTCAGGTATATGGAATCAATATTCCGCCGATCACGATCGGTCTTGTGCTGGCAGTACTGGCAGGATTCATTTTCATTGGTGGAACCAAACGTCTGGCAGCTGTGGTAGAGAAGGTTGTGCCAGTTATGGCAGGCGTTTACATTGTAGGAAGCCTGATTCTGATTGGTCTTCATATCAATCACGTGCCGACAGCATTTATGATGATCATCAAGGGCGCATTTGATCCGAAAGCGGTAATGGGCGCTGGTGCTGGTATCACCGTCCGCGAAGCAATCCGTTTTGGTGTAGCGAGAGGACTTTTCTCCAATGAGGCAGGTATGGGTTCCACACCGCATGCTCACGCACGTGCGAAAGCAGAAAGCCCGCATCATCAGGGGCTTTGTGCGATGATCAGTGTCTTTATTGATACATTTGTTATTTTAAATCTGACTGTATTTGCAGTCCTGACAACGGATGCGATGAGCTCCGGCAAGGATGGTACAGCGCTGACACAGGCGGCATTCATGCAGAGTTTTGGAAACTTTGGTTCTATTTTTATTGCGATCTGCCTGCTGTTCTTCGCATTTTCGACGATTCTGGGATGGCATTTCTTTGGCCTGACGAATGCGAAATATCTGTTCGGCGAGGGCGCGGCAAAGGTTTATTCCTTCATCGTTGTGATTTGTATTGTCATTGGTTCTATGTTAAAGGTAAATTTAGTATGGGCTTTGGCAGATTTCTTCAACGCGCTGATGGTTATTCCGAACGTTTTGGCATTACTTGCATTGAGTCATGTGGTTGTGGCGGCTGACCGGAAAGCGGAAGCGATCACGAAAAATGTGACACAGGCATATCAGGTTGCAGAAGAAAAGTAAGAGCAAATAAAGAGAAGATAAAAGGTAACTGTTCAGTAGGTCTGCGCGTGACTGTGAAGGTACTGAACAGTTACGATAGAAGTGAATTGTAAGCGTAAAAAGCGAGCGTTAAACAATCATTCAAAAAAGACCTGCTTATGTAGTGAAATACATAGGCGGGTCTTTTTTAAACATAGGAAACTTCGTTCTATGACAAAAAACGCTCCGCGGGATGCGCACTCGCGCGAAGAAAAAATATGTCGCAAGCGACCGCGCGAGACGCCCGAATGTGCCAAGGCACATTCTTTATTCTGAAAATGAAAACAAATAAAAAACAAAAGGTCCCTAAACAACTGCCATTACCTTCCGCTCTCTGTAAAAATAAGGAGTTTCTCTCTTTGCTGTCTGCTTTTTAAGTGTTTCATCGGTCAATTCGCGGACAGACTGCAAAATCCTCAGATGCGTCTCCAGGGGGAGTGCATCAACGGTCAGTTCCGCTTTTTTCGTGCATCCATCCACACCGCCTGCTGCCACAACCCGGCGGAGTAATTCTGTCTCGGTGCGGTCAGAGGGGAGAAGATTCCGTCCTAATTCCAGGGAGAGCAGGGAGGCAATGCCCCAGCCCCACCAGTTGGAAACGCCGCTTGCCAGCGTCAGGTCAGCTGCTTCTGCGGTGCAGATAAGTTCGCCGTGTGGAACACCTGCGAGAATTTCACGGCGGAAGGTCCCCATTCCCATCTCGTTGCCGCCATCTCCGATGGAAATGACCGTGGCACCAGCTTCTCTGGCAGCAGACAGGAAAAGAGCCGAATCCGTGATCATGTCGTCGAGCTGTTCACCGCGCATGCTGTGATAATGTCCGTTTTCAGCTTTACCTGGACGCTCCAGGCTGATCAGATGGGTCGGTTTTGCATCACGGATAAAGGTGCGGATAAAGTTATCCGTATTCTGTTCCGGCAGACGGATCAAGGTTGCCTGCGGAGCGCGGAAGCGGAGAGCCGCTTCCAGATGCGGATAAGAAGACCAGTCGGTTACGACTGACACGCCGCAGCCAGCTGCCGTCAGCGCTGCTGCGAGGTTGGCAGTTCCGGAAGGTCCATCCGTCTCGCCGGTAATAGAACCGTCTGGCATTCGAACCGGGAAACCGGTCAGAAGAACGGCTCTTTTCGCATGGGCGAGAGAAGCAGACACAGCCGCAAGTGGGGAAGCAGGCAGAGATGCTAAAAGTCCGCGACCGCCAAAATCCTGTTTCATAATTGAATCTAAAGTTTCATAAAAAGTCATGGTATCAATCCTCCAGGTATACTGCATTGTGCAGAAATTGACAGGGGATTTTCTATCTGGATGATCCGAGCGCTTATTTACCGGATAATTTCCAAATCAAAAAAGATTGGAAGCAGTCCGGTATGGTAGCTGTATCGGAATCATGTGCAATAAAAAAAGACCCACGTATCCTGTAAGATTCATGGCTCTTATTTACGAAGGGAGCATCCGGGCAGGAGTCCCGATAAATAAAAGAATCTGTTTTGTTATAATTATATTGTAAATGAAAAATATCAGACTGTCAATTCCAAATTTATTTTACGGCTGACAGAAAGCAAAATTTGGAATATAATAAAAAAATGGGGTAACTGTTCAGTAGGTCTGCGCATTTACTGCGCTGACCGTACGAAAACATGG
>ERZ832317.2814-NODE-2814-length-19246-cov-3.972539_pt1 | contig 19246 bp, 13 predicted proteins | sample MGYA00519695_ERZ832317 | MGnify/ENA primary metagenome ERZ832317 (study PRJEB31850, sample SAMEA3708726) | human gut metagenome | biome: human gut; feature: human-associated habitat; material: faeces | place: China | collected 2014 ...
CCACTGTATCATACGGCATTTTCAGTTCAGAAAATGCCTACCTGTGAACAGTAACAAAACAATAAAAAAGAAATCGCATAGATACATGAGCTGTGGTATACTGTGTCTATGCGAATTTATAATAGTCTTAGGGCAGCTTAATGCTTATGTAGGATATTATAAGAAAAATGAGATGATAGAGGGAGATAATCCTCCAGTAGGAATACTGCTTTGTACAGATAAAGGTTCTCAGATGGTAGAATATGCCTTATCTGGAATGGATAACCAGTTATTTGTTTCAACGTATATGTTGCATTTGCCTGACAAGAAGAAACTCGAAGAATTTATGTTAAAAGAGATAGAAGAAATGGAAATGTAAAGTTAAGCACTTTGTAATTATGGGTATGAAGTATTTTCTGTTAAATGTGGATAGTTTGGAATTTTAATATGGAAAATGAGATAAATTATTCTGATATTTGAAAGTGATCAGTCAGATGGGAAGTTATTTGACGCTGTCCGTTCGGTAAGATTTAAACAAATCTTCATCTGTTCTTAATACATCACATTATTACCTTTAAAACCACAGATATAAACGATATTATTACAAATACGGTTGGGACTATAAACAGATATTTTATTGCACGCTGGATAACAGGTAGTTTAAAAAAAAGAGTATTGCTAAATTCAAAAAAGAGTGACTTTTATGTAATATGCAGTTCTGTCGTAGTTAGTATGTTTTTGTTTCAACCTTTTGTTTCATCATTATTATGGGAAATGGCAGTGTAACTTCAAGTTTGGTTAAATATAGAGAGAAATGTTATACCTCGGCTAAAAAGATACAATATTAGATGTTTCATGAGCAGTATTTGAGTTTATTTTAAATTCAGGTATTGCTTTTTTATTTATGCAAAGTTTCACGGGGCCGCTGGTATTTTTTCTCATGTTCATTTATAATTGCTGATAGAGAAAACTGGAAAGAACACCCAATGAATCAGAAAGTAGAGAGTATAAACACATGAAAAAAAGAATTTACAGCATGATATTAATATTAATGACCGGACTTTGTGCCGGATGTGGCAAAGAAGGAGTAAAAAATAATAATACAGAAATAGAAAGCGAATCTTCCCAGGTGGAAGATTCGGTCAGTTTTGAAAACACAGAAGACACAGAAGACACAGAAGACACAGAAAGCACAGAAAATACAGAATACAATGACGTCGTATTAAATGAAGAAACGGATTTTACTTATGACTATTCGGAGGACATCAAAGCGGATGTTGACAATGTGGTATCAGGTTCCGCATCACTGCAGGACGAATTGAAGAATATTGAGAACATCGTAAAGAAATATACGCCGCTGGCGCAGGCAGCCCAGACACAGACAGAAATGAATCTGTCATCCAGATGGTTTTTCGACATATGGGATACGGAATTAAATAACCTTTGGAGCAGATTCAGTGATCTGGCAGATCCGCAGACAAAGGAGAAGATCCTTGCAGAACAGAGAAACTGGATCGCTATGAAGGAAGAAGTGACCTTGCTTGACATTGGATCTTACGAAGAAAACGGCAGTATGTATCCGCTTCTTCAGAATTCTTATCTGGAGGAGATCACGAAGAACAGGGCTTATGTTATTGCAAATGATCTGGCAAAGATAAAGGGGGAATCCTTTGTTATGCCGGAAAAATCAGCAAAGTACGGTCTGTTTGTGGACAATCAGGGGACTGGCAGCGTATACAGTTCCCTGATCACCAGACAGGGGCTGGAAGGAGAGGATGAAGCGCTTATCTCCATTTACAGAGAGGGAGAAACAAAAGGAACATTTGTTGACAATGGAAACGGGGAGCTGGCTTTCACATCAGATGACGGAAGTGTAAAAGGAACCATCAAAATCAACGGATGGGATGGCGCAAGTTTCAAGGTTACAGAGACATCAGGAGAGGCTGTTTTTTCTGCAGGAGAGGAGGTCGATTTTCCGTTTGCATTTTGACAGCATTGTTTGATATGTTGTTTGTAATGATTCAGCGATATAACAGACAAAGAATCATGAAACTCGTAAATCGGCAGTTGCGGAGGTGAATAAAATATATGCTGAATGTGAAAAATGCTGATATGGCAGATTTTGAACAGATTATGAAAATTTATAAATATGCACAGGATTATATGATAAAGTCCGGAAATCCTGCACAATGGGGGCATTTTTATCCGGATGCAGAGCTAATAAAATCTGATATTTGTCAGAATGTATGCAGGGTAATATATGACAAAGATGGGAGACATGGGGTATTTGCATTGTTTAAAGGTGCAGAACCTGCTTATAAGCATATTGAGAATGGGAATTGGCTGAATGAAGAGCCTTATCTTACTATTCACAGACTTGCTGGGGATGGTCAGGTGCATGGTTTGTTTCAGTGTGTTTTAAATTATTGTAAAAATATTTCTCAAAATATCAGGGCAGATACCCATGCGGATAATCAAATCATGCAAAAGCTGATGGAAAAGAATGGTTTTATGAAATGCGGTATTATATATGTTAAAAATGGAACACCAAGAATTGCATATCATTGGACTGCTTCATAACTTTCAGTTGTGCGTCCGGCAAAGGGCAATTAACCTGGCAGGTGCAAATTCTCTCTGATACATGATATGACAGTGGAAATTTCCTGAATTGACAAAAAAGTTAGAATAGACTAACATGCAAAATAGAATGACAGAGCAGAAAGGGGCAGGAAATGGAAAGAGAGAAGAAAAAGAGGGCAATGATTGCGGGAATGGTCTCAATGACATACTGGTGCCGTTTATGGTATATTATCTGGTCGCGATATCGGAATGTCTGTGGTAATTGCTGATGTTTTTGACGGCATTTCTTTTATTACAGGATTCGGGTGTGAAAAATTTGAAAACCACCTTTTGACACCCGAATCCTTACGATGTTTGAGTCGAATAGTGTATTCACAACATAACGGCTGACAAATTGCACAAAGTCGAGACTGCTTTTCGGACAACGGAACAAAACAGGCACGGCTTTGTGCAATTTGTCAATCAAGAAGTTTAAATGCACTATTTGACTCCAACCCGCAGGATAACATTTTTCAAAAGAAATAATGTGTGATACAATATTTTAAGATTGAATTTTCAGGAGAAAACAGATGTCCCTACAATTTATATTTGGCAATTCGGGCAGCGGAAAATCGGATTTTCTGTATGATTCCGTGCTGAAACAGGCGAAAGAAAATAAAGAGCAGCAGTTTTTAATCATTGTGCCGGAGCAGTTTACCATGCAGACACAGCGGGAACTGGTCGAGAGGCAAAAACAGCATGCAATCATGAACGTGGATGTGCTCAGTTTTGCAAGACTCGCATACCGCGTCTTTGATGATCTTGGAAAACAAAATGTGGTTGTGCTGGAAGAGACCGGAAAAAATCTTGTACTGCGCAAGGTGGCAGAACAGAAAAAAGCAGAACTGAAAGTGCTTGGTGCGAATATGAATAAGATGGGATATGTCGGCGAGGTAAAATCCCTGATCTCAGAGCTGATGCAGTATAATGTCCGTCCGGATGCGCTGGCAGAGTTTTTGGAGAAAGAACCGCTTGGGGAGGGACTGCGCTTAAAAATGCAGGATGTCCTCACGATGTATCAGGGATTTACGGAGTATTTAAAGGGCAGATATATCACGGCAGAGGAAGTGTTAGAGCTTCTTTATGATGTGGCAGAAGAGTCCGAACTGCTTCGTAATAGTGTGATCGTGTTGGACGAGTTTACCGGATTTACACCGATCCAGAACCGTCTGATGGAAAAACTGCTCGTGCTGGCAAAGAAGGTCAGCGTGTCTGTCACGATGGATGTCAGGGAAGATTTTTACCAGTGCAGGGGTGTACATGAACTTTTTGCCATGAGTAAAAAAACGGTGGCGTCGCTACTGAAGGTGGCAGAACTGTGCAAAGTTCCGGTGGAGGAGCCGTTGGTACTGCCGACCGGAAAACAGAGGCGCTATGTCAATGCTGCCGACCTTTATTTTATGGAGCAGAATCTCTTTCGTCCGGGAGCGGGAAGCTACAGATACAAAGCACCGGAACAATCTATGCAGCATATCCGCATCACGTCCCTGAAAAATCCGAGGGAAGAATTAAAATTTGCTGCCCGCGAGATCGTGCGCCTGACGAGGGAGAATGGTTACCGTTACCGGGATATCGCAGTCGTGACAGGGGATGTGCAGCAGTATGGCAATTATGTGCCGGAGATCTTTGAGCAGTACCATATCCCGTACTTTATTGATCAGACAAAAAATATTTTGTTCCACCCGTTTATCGAGTGTATCCGGGCGATCTTAGAGATGATCGAATATGATTTTTCTTATGAAAGTGTGTTCCGGTTTTTGCGGTGCGGGCTTGCAGCGAGTGTCGTGACCGAGGCAAAAAATTCCGACAAGGAGCCAGATCCGGCTGCAACGGAAGATTTGACGCAGCAGCCGGAAACAGGATCCCATGGACTTACAGAACAGGAGATCGACCGCCTGGAAAATTATGTCCTCGCACGGGGCATCCGCGGTGCATCCCGCTGGAGCAGACCGTGGACGTTTGTAATGCCGGATGGGACATTGGAGGATATGGCACGGTTAAATGAGATCCGTGAGGCGGTTTATGAGAATTTTAAGCCGCTGCTTGAGGCATTCCGTGGAAAAGACAATACGGTCAGCACACAGACCTATGAGTTATACAGTCTGATCAGACGGCTTAACATGGAGCAGTTATTAAAGGAGCGTGGAAACTTTTTCGAGGTGCATGGCAATCAGGCGCGGGCAAAGGAATATGACCAGATCTATAAAATCGTGATGGATCTGCTCGACAAAGTGACGTCTCTGCTGGGCGATGAGACGATGACGATCCGGGAATACAGTGATATCTTAGATGCCGGATTTGAGGCGGCAAAAGTCGGTATTATCCCGCCGGGTAACGACACGGTGACAGTCGGGGATATCGAGAGAACCCGTCTGAACCATGTAAAAATCTTATTTTTTGTCGGTGTCAACGACGGAGTTGTGCCGAAAGCAGGGAATCAGGGTGGCATTATTTCCCAGTTTGAGCGTGAAAAGATGGCAGAATATCACCTGGAACTGGCGCCGGGCGCAAGGGAAAAAGTATTTATCCAGAAGTTTTACCTGTATTTAAATATGACAAAACCGTCCGAGCGGCTGTATGTGACATTCTGCCGCGTCAACTCCGATGGAAAAGCACTGCGGCGTTCGTATCTGATCGGGACACTCTTAAAACTGTTCCCACAGCTTGCGGTGGAAGAACCGTCCGAGGAGGAGACATTAGAAGGTGCACTGACTGCGGAAAGTGCCCTGCCGTTTCTGATGGAAGGACTGACAAAACCGGTGGAGGATGAAGAGGCATGGACTGCACTTTTGGCATGGTACCTGTCGGATGAGGGTGAACGGGAAAAAGTAATGCAGCTTTTTGATGCGGCGTTTGGCGCCCATAAAGATGATGCGATCAGCAAGGCAGTCACGAAAGCTTTATATGGGAATACCTTAGAAAACAGCGTGACAAGGCTCGAACAGTTTGCTGCCTGTGCGTTTGCTCATTATTTAAGTTATGGACTGCGGCTTAAAGAACGGGAACTGCAGCAGTTTGCGAGTGTGGATATGGGAAATATTTATCATGATGTGTTAGAGCGTTTTGCAAAGGGCATAGAGCTGTCGGATTATACCTGGTTTGATATCCCGGAGAAAGCGCAGGAAGCCCTGCTTTCCCAGAGCATGGAAGATGCGATCGCAGGCAGCGGGATCGGGGACGTATTCGAGGACGCAAGAAACAGTTACCTGTTAAAGCGGATGGAGGCAACGGCAAAACGGACGATCTGGGCACTGATGTTACAGGTGCGGAAAGGAAAGTTTGTGCCGAGCGGTTTTGAGGTGTCATTTTCGCACGCCGAGCGGCTGGATGCGGTGCAGTTTCAACTGGGTGAAGATGAAAAAATGCGTCTGCGCGGCAGGATCGACCGCGTTGATACTTACGAGACAGACGATAAGGTCTATGTAAAAATCATTGATTATAAATCGGGCAACACCACTTTTTCACTTTTAAATTTTTATTATGGACTGCAGCTCCAGCTTGTCGTCTACATGAATGCGGCACTGGAACTCACAAAGAAAAAATATAAGGGAAAAGATACGGAACCTGCAGGTATTTTTTATTATCACATCACAGATCCGATGGTGGATGCGGATGGTCAGGAGTCCGAGGAGGAGATCAGACGGAGTATTCTAGAACAGCTTAAAGTGGGAGGTCTGGTCAATGAAGATCCGGAAATCTATGGTGCGATGGATACTGATTTTTCAGGCACATCGACAGTGATCCCGGTAGCCTTAAAAGCGGACGGCTCCTTAAAGGCGACATCTAAGACGGCGAGCACCTATGAGTTTGGACTGATGTCCCATTATGTGCGAAAGAAGATTGAGCATGTGGGAAAAGAGATCTTTGCCGGAAATGTGGCGGTAAAACCTTACCTGTTAGGAGACAGGAGCGGCTGCGATTACTGTCCATATCACACGATCTGCGGATTTGATGTACGCATGCCGGGATTTTCCTATCAGCAGTTTGAAAAATTTGACAGCAGTGAGGAGATCCTTGCACATATCCGGGAAGAGATTGGAGAGCCGGGAAAAAATCCGGACGGTGAATAAATGTGATGTGACAGGTGCAAAAATAAAAAGTCAGAAACGGAGCAAAACATGGGAATGACATGGACAGATGACCAGCGAAAGGTCATCGAACTCAGAGACAGAAATATATTAGTTTCCGCGGCAGCAGGTTCCGGTAAGACTGCGGTGCTTGTGGAACGTATCATAAAGATCATTACGGACAAAGAGCACCCGGTGGACATTGACCGTCTTTTGATCGTGACATTTACCAATGCGGCTGCGGCAGAGATGCGTGAACGAATCGGAAATGCACTGGAGAATGCCTTAAAAGAACAGCCGGACGACGAACATTTACAGCGTCAGCTTTCTCTTTTACACAATGCCCAGATCACGACGATCGACAGTTTTTGTCTGTATGTGATCCGTAATCATTTTCATGAGATTGATCTCGAACCGAATTTCAGAATCGGGGATGAGGGCGAGTTGAAACTGTTAAAAGAGGACGTGCTCGCAAAGGTGCTGTTGAAAAATTATGAGGAGAGTGCGCCGGAATTTTTAGCATTTGTGGACGGATATGCATCCGGCAGAAATGATGCGGCGCTCTCCGGCATGATCTTACAGCTCTATGAGTTTTCAAGGAGTTATCCATGGCCAAAGAAATGGCTGCCTGCGGCGGCAGAAAGCTATGGCATAGAGGATGAGGCATCTTTGGAAAGCGCAGCTTTCATGCAGTCGCTTCTTCAGAACTTAAAACGGGTGTCAGAGGATCTTGTGGCACTTTCCGGGCGGGCATACAAACTGACGCAGGACGATGACGGGCCGGATATGTATGCGAAAGCATTAGAGGGTGACCTGAAAAAATATAAGGAGATCGCTGCGAGTGAAAGTTTTGCGGATTTTTATCAGAATTACCGCAATTTATCCTATGACAGGCTTGCTTCCTCCCGTGGATTTGACGGAAACGAAGAAAAATTAGAGCTGGTCAAAAAACTGCGAGAGATGGGAAAGGATGCGGTCAAAAAAATAAACCGCCAGTATTTTTTCACATCACCGGAGATCATGGCGGAGCAGATGAAAAAGACGGCGCCGATGGCGGCAGAGTTAGTGCGTCTGACATTGGAATTTGACGAGACGTTTACGGCGGAAAAACGGCGGAAAAATCTGGTGGATTTCCATGACCTTGAGCACTTTGCGTTAAATATCTTTGTCGATGAGGAGACCGGCAAAGTCAAAAAGACTGCCGAGGAGTTCCGGGATAATTTCAAAGAGATCATGATCGACGAGTACCAGGACAGCAATGAGGTGCAGGAGACAATCTTACGTGCAATTTCACGGGAGGAGCGCGGTGAATACAACCTTTTTATGGTCGGGGATGTCAAACAAAGTATCTACCGTTTCCGTCTGGCAAGACCGGAACTATTCATGGAAAAATACGATACTTACAGCCTGACGGATGCAAAAATGCAGCGCATTGACCTGCATAAAAATTTCCGAAGCAGAAATGAAGTACTCGATTTTTCCAACGATATTTTTTACCGCATCATGAAGCGCAATCTTGGAAATGTGGAATATGATGCGGATGCAGCACTTTATCCGGGAGCTTCTTATCAGGAAGAAACGGACATGTTCACACCGGAAATTTTACTGGTGGACGGGGATGATGAACTGTTGGATGATGCTGCAGCGGATGATAAGAAACTGTTAGAAGCACGGATGATTGCAAAAAGGATCAAAGAGCTTATGGGAACGCAGAAGGTGACCGACAAGGCAACCGGGGAACTGCGCCCGGTGCAGTATTCGGATATGGTCATTCTGCTGCGAAGCCTGAGCGGATATGCAGACCGTTTTGCTGCTGTGTTAAATGATGCAGGAATCCCGGCACATACTGTTTCGGCGACAGGATATTTCAGTACGGTGGAGGTGCAGACCGTGCTCTCCATGCTTCGTATTTTGGATAATCCGAGACAGGATATCCCGCTGACAGCGGTGCTTCGTTCACCAATCGCAGGACTTTCGGATGAGGAACTTGCGAAACTGCGTTTAAAAGACAATGACGTCAGATTTTATGAATGTGTTTTGGAGGAATGTGAGCGCCTGAAGCAGGAAGCGGAGGAAAATCCGGGGCAGGAGCGGGATACTTCGGAAGAAAAACTGTACCGGTTTTATGCCACCTATGAAAAACTCCGTCAGCTTGTGCCGGACACCCCGATCCATGAGCTGATCGAACTGCTGTTAAAGGAGACCGGTTATGGGGACTATGCCGCGGCAATGCCGGCCGGTGACAGGCGTCATGCAAACCTTTTAATGCTGGTGGAGAAGGCGATCGCCTATGAAAATACCAGTTACAAGGGACTGTTTCATTTTGTGCGCTATATTGATGAACTGCAGAAATACGATGTGGATTTCGGCGAGGCAGATCTGATCGGGGAAAACGAAAATGTCGTGCGCATTATGAGTATCCATAAGAGTAAAGGACTGGAATTTCCGGTCGTATTTGCCGCCGGGATGGGAAAAAACTTTAACCGCCAGGATACAAGAAGCCGTCTGGTATTGCACCCGGAACTTGGCATCGGTCTTGACTATATGGACGGAAAACAGCGTGTAAAATCCGTGACGATCGCAAAACGTGCTATCGCAAAGCAGATCGATATGGAAAATCTTGGCGAGGAACTGCGTGTCCTTTATGTGGCATTAACGAGAGCGAAAGAAAAGCTGATCTTAACCGGAAGTCTGAAAAAGGCAGAGGAGACACTTTCCTATATAAAAGCATTTCCAGAGGAACTGTTATCTTATCTGGGACGCGAGAGTGCAGCCGGTTATTTGGACTGGATTCTGCCTGCGGCTGCATCCTGTCAGGATAAATATCAGATACGTCTGATGCGGGCGGCAGAACTGGTGCAGGAAGAACTGGAAACACAGATCAAAGATGACTGGAACCGTTCAGCCTGCATGGAAAAAGCTGCGCAGGCAGATGAAAAAAAAGTGCAGCAGTTCTCGGAGCGTTTTCACAGACGGTATGCATATGAAAATGATGTGCAGAGAAAAAATAAGTATTCCGTGTCGGAGTTAAAACATCGTGCCATGCGGGAGGCGTTTGAAAAAGAGGAGGAGGCAGTTCCTGTTTTTCAATCCGAGGAGGTTATGCCGTATGTGCCTGCATTTGCAAGAGAAATAGAGCAGCAAAGTGAGGATGCCAGCCCTGGAGCACTTCGCGGAACGGCAATGCACCGCATCATGGAGTGCTACCAGTTTTCTTCCGGTGTGTCCGCAAAAGAGCAGGTCGCCGGGATGCTGGAGAAAGAACAGATCACACCGGAGATGCATGGACTGATTCGCATACCGCAGGTTGAATATTTTGTAAATGCAGATATTGGAAAACGGATGGGAGCAGCTGAAAAAGACGGAAAATTGTACCGTGAGAAACCATTTGTCATGGGATTTACGGATGAACAGTTAGACGAGTTTGGTTTTGCTGAAAACACGGAACAGGCGGAAAAGGTAAAAGGCATGGGGCGTGTAGGAAATATAGGAGAAACGGAATATACAGGAAAAGAGCTGACCCTGATCCAGGGAATCATCGATGTATTCTGGATTGAAAAGGACGGTATTGTCCTTCTTGATTATAAAACAGACCGTGTGGATACGGAAAAGGAATTGTCCGAGCGTTATGCGGCACAGTTAAAACTTTACGAGGAAGCGCTAAACCGAGTCTATGAACATGAGAAAGATGCAGCCGGAAATCCGCTGAAAGTAAAGGAAAAACTGTTGTATTCCTTCCGGCTTGGGAAAGTGATCCCGGTATAGAAAATTTAAAAACATTGTACAAAAGCCAGTCTGATTGGAGTTTTGTGCAATGTTAAGAAGCAGATAAGCATGCAGCAGAAAGGAAATTTGACCATGTCACAGATTATTTTAGCATCCGCGTCCCCAAGACGCCGTGAACTTTTAGAGCAGATCGGTCTTAACTTTGAGGTCTGTCCGGCAAAGGGGGAGGAGATCATCATAAAAAAAGAGCCAAAAGAGGTTGTCATGGAACTTGCAGCACAGAAGGCGAGAGAAGTCGCATCCATGTTAAAAACATATGGAGATGAGCATCGGACGCTGATGACACCGCAGGATACTTTAGTCATCGGTGCAGACACCATTGTTGCCGCAGGCAGCGAAATCTTAGGAAAACCAAAAGATGAGGAAGATGCCTTCCGCATGCTCTCTTTATTGTCAGGGAAAAGCCATTCGGTTTACACGGGGGTTGCTTTTGTGTTTATCGACCGGACCGGCAGGGCAGGGGAACATATCTTTTATGAAAAGACTGACGTTTTTGTCAGACAGTTAAAGAAAAGTGAAATTTTGCGTTATATTGCGACAGGAGAACCGTCGGACAAAGCCGGTGCATACGGAATCCAGGGAAAATTTGCAATTTATATTGACAAAATCGACGGTGACTATAATAATGTGGTAGGACTTCCGGTTGCAGCGATTTACAGAGAGCTTGACCGGCTTGGAATTGACCCATATACATGGTAGATAAGCGGGAAAATACAGTGTGAAAAATGAGATTTTTACACTGCACAGAATGGAGGATTATTATGTACGATGAAGCGGTAGTACAGTATTTTTTAGAACATCAGATGCAGCTTTTTAAAGAAAATGTTGCAGAATCGCCGGAGGAGGCCGAAGAATTTTTAGAGGACTGCATGGCAGTTGTCTGCAAAAATATCAAAGAAGTCCGTGCTTATTTTGAAGATGAGGGCGCAGATATTGCCGGAATGAGCAATGCGGATTTAGCAGAGGCAGAGGAAGTTTTTGCAATCCCGGACGGCAGATATCTGATCGTGGAAGCGTAGGAATGACGTTTTTATGGAATACGCTATGCCAAAATACAGATGCGTGTGAGAAATCGGTAAACAGGACAAATAGACAGGTAAGAGGAAAAAAGAATGAAACAATATGATGTGATTATTATTGGAGCCGGTCCATCTGGTATCTTTTGTGCATATGAACTGATCCATGCAAAGAAGAATCTGAAAATTTTAATGATCGAGAAGGGCAGACGAATCGAAAAGAGAGAATGTCCGAAACGTAAGACAAAAGTCTGCGTTGGATGTAAACCTTGTTCCATCACGACCGGATTTGCCGGAGCGGGAGCTTTTTCTGACGGTAAACTGTCACTTTCCCCGGATGTCGGAGGAAATCTGCCGGAAATTTTAGGCTATGATAAAACCGTGGAATTATTAAAAGAATCCGATGATATTTATTTAAAATTCGGTGCAGATACAAAAGTTTACGGAGTGGATAAAGAAAAAGAGATCCGTGAGATCCGCAGAAAAGCGATCAATGCAAACTTAAAACTGATCGAATGTCCGATCCGCCACCTTGGAACAGAGGAAGGCTACAAAATCTATTCCAGACTGCAGGAGCATCTGTTAGAGCAGGGCGTTGAGATGGAATTTAACACCATGGTCAAAGATATCATCATTGAGGATAACAAGGTCAAAGGGATCATTACCGAAAAAGATGAGGAATATCTTGCAGCAGAGGTTGTTTCTGCAGTTGGACGAGAGGGTGCTGACTGGTTTTCACATATCTGCGGACAGCATGATATTGAAACAAAGGTAGGTACCGTAGACATTGGTGTACGTGTGGAGGTGCGTGATGAGGTCATGGAATTTTTAAATCAGAACCTCTATGAGGCAAAACTGGTTTACCATACACCGACATTTGATGATAAGGTGCGTACCTTCTGTACCAACCCGTCCGGTGAGGTCGCAACAGAATACTACGATAACGGACTTGCGGTGGTAAACGGTCACGCATACAAGTCGAAAGATTTAAAGACCAACAATACCAACTTTGCAATTTTGGTTTCCAAAAACTTTACCAAACCATTTAAGACACCGATCGAGTACGGTAAACAGATCGCACAGCTTTCCAACATGCTCTGCGACGGAAAAATCTTAGTACAGACATTTGGTGATTTCAAGAGAGGAAGAAGAACAACGGAGGAACGCCTCTGCAGGAATAACCTGATCCCGACTTTAAAGGATGCTGTGCCGGGTGATCTTTCCTTAGTATTCCCGCACCGTATCATGGTCGATATTGAGGAAATGATTATGGCACTCGATAAGGTGACACCGGGTATTGCCAGCGACGAGACACTGCTTTACGGTGTGGAAGTAAAATTCTATTCCAACAAGGTAGTGGTCAACTCTGATTTTGAAACCAGCGTAAAAGGACTGCGTGCGATCGGAGACGGAGCATCTGTGACGAGAGGATTGCAGCAGGCATCTGCAAACGGAATTTCCGTTGCAAGAAGTATCTTAAAATCAATGGAACAATAGGACTTTCTATCAGATTGGGTAAATTAGGATGAAGAGAAAATTTACAAGGGTAGCAGCTGTGCTGTGTGGCATGTCGCTGTTATTGACCGGATGCCGGATCGGAAATAAAAATATTGTGGTTTCGAATATATTAAATGACCGTCAGGTATTCAAGATCGAGGGAACCGTCTGCAGTTTGAAAGAGGCGCGGGTTTATCTGACGAATTATCAGAATATCTACGGGACGGCATATGGTGTGGATCTCTGGAAACATGATTTCGGGGATGATTCATTGGTAAAATATATCAAAGCGGTCACAATGGAAGAATTAACCCAGGTGGTCAGCATGGATCTGCTTGCACAGTCAAGGGAAGTTGCACTTTCAGAGGATGAGCTTTCTGCAATATCAGAGGCGGCGGCAGAGTATTATGCATCACTTTCAAAAGAAGAAAATACTTATCTTGAAGTGACGGAGAGCGATATCAGCGAATATTATCAGCATTACGCATTAGCACAGAAACTTTATAATTCGTTGACAAACAGTGTAAATGAGGAAGTCAGTGACGATGAGGCGCGTGTGATCGAGATCATGCAGATATTTGTCGCAGACAGTACAAAGGCAAGTGATGTGGCAGCAAAGTTAGAGCGTGGAGATGATTTTGCATCTGTGGCAAATAACTATAATGAACTTTCTTCCATACAGACTACGGTGGCCAGGGATGAACTGCCCAAAGAGGTCGAGGAGGTTGCGTTTAATCTTGATAATGGACAGACGTCGTCTATGATCCAGGCAGGCAAAGGGTTTTATTTTATTAAATGCCTGAATAAATATAATGAGGAACTGACAGAGGCAAACAAGTCCAATATCGTGGAAAAAAGAGAAAAAGAGGCATTTGATGATGTCTATAACCAGTTTGTGGCGGGACTGAATTCCAGTATCAACAAAGATATGTGGGATGAACTCACATTAGATACCACAGATGGTATACAGACGGACAGTTTTTTTGAGATTTTTGAAAAACATTGTGGGGAAATATAAGGGAAAAGAGGATGAAATATGACAAAAGATATGACGAATGGTTCTCCGATGAAGCTGATTTTAGGTTTCTCCATTCCACTTTTGTTTGGATATCTGTTTCAGCAGTTTTATAATCTGGTGGATACACTCATTGTCGGAAGATTTCTCGGTGTGGATGCACTTGCAGCGGTAGGTTCCACCGGATCTTTAAACTTTTTGATCATCGGATTTTGTATGGGTGTCTGCAACGGTTTTGCAATTCCACTGGCACATAAATTTGGTGCCGGGGATTACCGTGGACTGCGTGCATTTATGGTAAATGCCATTTATTTATCTGCAATTTTTGCAGTGGTCATGACGGCAGTCACAGTAGTATTCTGCCGCCCGATCTTAGAACTGATGCGTACGCCGGACAACATTATCGACGGGGCGTATCTGTATATCGTGATCATTTTTGCAGGAATACCGGCAACATATTTGTATAATCTTATTTCGGCCATCATCCGTTCGATGGGAGACAGCAAGACGCCGGTTGTGTTCCTTGTGATCTCATCTGTGATGAATATTGCGTTAGACCTTGTATTTATCATAAATCTTCATCTGGGTGTAGCTGGCGCATCACTTGCAACGGTGATCTCTCAGGCAGTGTCCGGAATCGGATGCCTGATCTACAGCTGGAAAAAATTTGAAATCCTGCATCCGGATGCAGAGGAACGAAGATGGAACAGCTCTTATATGAAAACACTCTGTGGCATGGGTGTGCCGATGGGACTGCAGTATTCCATCACGGCAATTGGAAGCGTTATTTTACAGAGTGCAGTCAATACGCTCGGTTCAAACGCAGTTGCATCCATGACCGCCGGAAGCAAGATAGGAATGTTTTTCTGCTGCCCGTTTGATGCGATGGGATCGACGATGGCAACTTATGGCGGACAGAATGTCGGTGCAAAGAAAATGGATCGTATTTCGAAGGGATTAAAGGCATGTTCCATGCTTGGAATCGGATATGCGATCCTTGCATTTGTTATTCTTGCGCTGACCGGAAGAAATCTTGCACTGTTCTTCGTGGAACGCGCTGAGGTGGAAGTCATCGGGAATGTATACCTGTTTTTATTGATCAACAGTGCATTTTACATTCCACTCGCATTTGTCAATATCGTCCGTTTCCTGATCCAGGGTATGGGATACAGCAAGTTTGCAATCTTAGCAGGTGTCTGTGAGATGGCGGCGAGAACGCTCGTCGGATTTGCATTAGTGCCGCTGTTTGGTTTTCCGGCAGCATGTTTTGCAAGCCCGGTCGCATGGATCTTCGCGGACGCATTTTTGTTCCCGGCGTACCGGCATGTGTACCGGAAGACGGAAAAGATGCTGAACGTGAGCATACAATAGTGGTTTTGCCGGAACAAAACGTGAGTACCATATAGATAATAACAGAAAGTAAAGAGGAAAAATATGAGTATATTAAATGTTGAACATCTGACCCATGGCTTTGGCGACCGTGCAATTTTTGAGGATGTTTCATTCCGCCTGCTTGCGGGGGAACATATCGGATTAGTTGGAGCCAATGGCGAGGGAAAGTCCACATTTATGAACATTGTGACCGGAAAACTGATGCCGGATGAAGGAAAAGTTGAGTGGGCAAAAAATGTGCGGACCGGATATCTGGATCAGAATTCCACGCTGCAGAAGGGGATGACGATCGAGAGCGTTTTAAAATCAGCGTTTGCGTGGCTGTTTGAGCAGGAAGAACGCATGAATGAGATCTGTGATCAGTTAGGCAGTGCCGATCCGGATCAGATGGATGCCATGATGGAGGAACTCGGTGTGATCCAGGATATGCTGACGATGCATGATTTCTATGTTATCGACAGCAAAGTGGAGGAGGTTGCGCGAGCACTTGGATTATTGGAACTGGGACTTGACCATGATGTTTCAGATTTAAGCGGTGGACAGCGTATGAAGGTGCTGCTTGCAAAGCTTCTTTTAGAGAAACCGGACATTCTTCTTTTGGATGAGCCGACAAACTATTTAGATGCAGAGCACATTGCATGGCTGACGCGTTATCTGCAGGAGTACGAGAATGCGTTTATCCTGATCTCACACGATATCCCGTTTTTAAATGACGTGGTAAATATCATTTATCATATGGAAAATCAGAGACTTGACCGCTATGTAGGAAATTACGATAAGTTCCAGGAAGTTTATGCAGTGAAAAAATCACAGCTTGAGGCTGCATACCGCAAACAGCAGCAGGAGATCAGTGAGTTAAAAGATTTTGTGGCGCGCAACAAGGCCCGCGTTGCTACGAGAAATATGGCGATGTCCCGTCAGAAAAAACTTGATAAAATGGATGTGATCGAGCTTGCCGCAGAGCGTCCAAAGCCGGAGTTTGATTTCAAACTCGGAAGGACACCGGGAAAATATATCTTTGAGACAAAAGATCTTGTCATCGGCTATGAGGAACCTCTGTCAAAGCCATTAAATATTTCTATGGAACGCGGTCAGAAGATTGCCTTAGTTGGTGCAAATGGTATCGGAAAGACCACGTTACTGCGCAGTATTTTAGGACTGGTTCCGGCTTTATCAGGGGAAGTCACTCTGGGGGAAAATTTAGAGATCGGTTATTTTGAGCAGGAGATCAAAGGGGAAAATAAAAATACCTGTATCGAAGAAATCTGGGAAGAATTTCCGGCTTTTTCCCAGTACGAAGTGCGTTCAGCACTTGCAAAATGCGGTCTGACCACAAAGCATATCGAAAGCCAGGTGCGTGTACTTAGCGGTGGTGAGCAGGCGAAAGTACGTCTGTGCAAACTGATGAACCGCACGACTAACATCCTGCTTCTGGACGAGCCGACGAACCATCTGGATGTGGATGCAAAAGACGAATTAAAGCGTGCTCTAAACGAATACCGCGGAGCAGTACTTTTGATCTGTCATGAGCCGGATTTCTATCAGGATGTGGTGAACGCCGTGTGGGACTGCTCAAAGTGGACGACGAAGATTTTATAAAAAATGTGGGGCTGGATTTCAAAAGGTAAAAATACCCTTTGAAAAAACAGCCCTATATTTATTCATAAGCTAGGAGAGAGAAATGAAGCCGGATTATTATGAAGATTTTACCTGTATAGCAGACCGGTGCAGTTTTACATGCTGCAGGGAATGGAAGATCGGGGTGGATGAGGACACTTTTGTAAAGTGGAAACACACTCTGACGCCGGAAGAAATGTGTGTTGCAGATAGAGGGCAGCAGACAAAAAAAGAAAAGCTGAGTGGATATGTAACGAAGAAGGATGGCGGCAGAGTCATTGGATTAAATAAAGAGAAAAATTGTCCATTTCTGAATGGCAAAAAATTGTGCAGATTGGTTCTTACTTATGGGGATGAGATACTTTCACAGACCTGTCAGCTTTTTCCAAGAGAGATCCATACCTTTAACGAAGATGTCACAGAATACGCCCTGATGCCGTCTTGTCCGGCGGTCATTGATCTGTTGCGGAAAAGAGAACATATTTCATTTTCCGGGGAGATGGATACATCTGCTTATCGGGAACTTGCGACGCTTGTGAACTTGCGCGCATTTTTAATGAAGCTGATGGAGGATGGAGCGCATACGCCGGAGCATAATCTGATGAAGATTTTTTATGTGCTGCTTGATCTATATGAGCGTGTGGAAGATGAGCAGGCAAAAGATGGGTGTATGGAAAATAAGCAGGTAAAAGATGCGGCAGAAGATGCGTTGGGACTGGATTTGACAGACATGGCAAAAATGTATCCGGGTGAATTCCTTTTAGAACTTTCAGAAACGATTGATGGAATTGAACAGACACTGCAGTATTCCATTGAGGAGCGCAACGAACTGTTTTTGGACCTTGCAGAGAATTATCGCAGGGAAGGATTGTATGAAAAATACTTAGAGCCTGTGGCACAGCTTGCAGAACAGTTATCCGAACAGGGAATCGATGAGGAAGTTGTAAAAGAATGGCAGGAGTTTGAAGTACAGTTTTTGAAATACCAGCCGTTGATGCGGCGGTTCCTTTTGACAGAGTTGTATGCAGATTCTTTAAAACCGGAAGGAAATTTAGAGGAGATGGTCGTGCAGGTGCAGTGGATCGCAATGGAATATGCCACAATAAGGCATGCTGTTTTTCTGCACTGGCTGTTAAGTCAGGGGGAGGGGAGCTTCTGCGAAGAAGGAATTTCAACTTCCTGCCGAAGAGGAATTTCCTACGAAGATGTGCGTGATTATATGGTTGTGGTCTCCCGCATGACGGGATATGAGGAAGATGATATTTACGAATATTTGGAAAACAGTTTTGAACATATCATCTGGGACTGGGGATATTTTGCGTTGATTTGTGGTTGACATATTCTGTTGAATGTATTATTGTATTAATTAGATAATACACAAAGGGGGCAAAAGTTATGAAAAAGGAACATCGAAACAAAATGATCGCTCCGATTATCATTGCAGCAGTTCTGATCGTGTATTATGTTGCAATTGCTGCGGTATTTATGCTGATCCCGGATCTGACTGTCATCATGAAATTATTGATGGTAATTATTCCGCTGGCACTGGCAGGAGTAGCATTTGCAGTAACCGTAGAACGTGTGCAGGAGATAAGGAGTGGAGAAGAAGATGATCTTAGTAAATACTGATTATATCAGCGGCAAAAATTTAGAAATGCTTGGTCTGGTAAAGGGAAGCACGATCCAGAGTAAAAATATTGGAAAAGATATTACACAGAGTTTCAAAACATTAGTTGGCGGAGAGTTAAAGGCATACAATGAAATGATGAATGAGGCTAGAGCACTTGCAACAAAGCGCATGGTGGAAGAGGCAGAGAGCTTAGGTGCTGATGCGGTTGTAAATATCCGTTATGCATCTTCTGCAGTTATGCAGGCGGCAGCAGAAGTCATTGCATATGGTACGGCTGTAAAATTTACAAACTAGCAGAAATCTCTTGACTTATAGTGCACTTCAAGTTGTAGAATTTATAAGTACTTCCGATGGGGAAGCAGATGATAGAATCCGTCAACGGAAAGGAGCAATACAATTATGAAGACTATAAGTAGAGGAGAATTTGAAAAACAGAACGTATTTGGAACGGGTGCGGAGAATACAGGATTTGCACAGTATTTTATCGGTAATTCTTATCTGAATCCACTGACAGATCCGAAGAACTGTGCTGTATTTATGGCAAATGTGACATTTGAACCGGGATGCCGTAATAACTGGCACATTCACCACGCAAAGAACGGTGGTGGGCAGATTCTGCTTTGTGTCG
>ERZ832317.2821-NODE-2821-length-19222-cov-4.646945_pt1 | contig 19222 bp, 13 predicted proteins | sample MGYA00519695_ERZ832317 | MGnify/ENA primary metagenome ERZ832317 (study PRJEB31850, sample SAMEA3708726) | human gut metagenome | biome: human gut; feature: human-associated habitat; material: faeces | place: China | collected 2014 ...
CCATCCTTCCTCAGGCTGGCCCTTTATATTTTTGCGGGTAACCGCAAAGTAAATATTTTCCATGGCATCAAAGCTTACCACCGGCGCATCGGAACCGCCACTTGCATGAATCCCCATATCCAGCATGCTCTTCCATGCGTAGATCTTATCCATGCGACGTGCACCCACCGCCGGTTCTACTGTGTTCATATCCAGATCAATAAACACCGGCTGAATATAAGCCAGAAGATCCTGCTCCTTCATTTTCTCCAGAATACGTGGGTTGGTGATCTGGCAATGAACGATACCATGTCTGCCCTTTTTGTTATCCTTCCGGTAAGGAGATTTCGCAGCTGCCTCAATGACCATATCCATGGCACGATCGCCTATACAGTGTACCGCCGCCTGCATCTGATGCCGGTCAAAAAAAGCAAACAGATCGTCAAGCTCATCCTGACTGAATGTGATGATTCCGGTATTTTCCGGCGAATCCTCGTAAGGCTCATTCATGGCCGCTGTTCTTGCACCAAGGGAACCATCCTGGATCAGCTTCATCGGTCCAACAGTAAAGTGATCTCCCCTCTGCCCGGTACGATATCCTTCCTCGATAAAAGCCTTCGCATCCTCCGCCCGCTCAAAAAGGCACTGCTCATAATGGCGGATACTCAGCTCTCCTCTGGCATCCAGTGCCTTGTAGGAGGCCATGATCCGACGCCAGTTTTTTCCCGGAAGGGAGGCAAGATCATCGGACTGTACACCTGTAAATCCACATTCATTCAGCTTCTTCGCACTGTATCTGATGTAGCCTTCCACTTCTTCCTGGGATGGTGCTTCCAATACGGAAGAATAAAACTGTACTGCATTCTCCTTCAGAAGTCCGGTATCCAGATCAACCTCCTTCTCAATCTCCGGAAACTCCGGGATTTTTTTCAGAAGCTCCAGACCACAGCTGTTGCACACAGCCACATGCCCGCAGACACGCACCATAATGATGGGGATTTCCGTTGAGAGTGCATCCAGCTCATCCTTATGCGGATAGCGCGGCTTATCAAAATGCTCCTCATTCCAGCCTCTGCAGTAGAGCCAGGTCAGCTTCTGACCTTTACTCTCCTCCAGTCTTTTTTTTGCTGCAGCAAGCATTTCCTCAACGCTTGTGCAGTCAAACAGTTTCACAGATCTTTCCACAAATGCATAATGCAACATATGCATATGTGTATCCACAAAACCGGGCAGCATCAGCCTTCCCTTAAGGTCAATCCGTTTTTTGCAGGAAAAAGCTTCCGCTTCTTTATCAGTTCCCACAAAAACGATCCGGCCATTTTCGATTCCCACAGCCTCTGCCACTTTTTCACTGTTATCCAGTGTTCTTATACATCCGTTAAAAAAAATCGTATCCACTGTTTATTTTTCCTCTTTTTCTTTTTTATCCTCGTAGAAAAGTGCCATATCCTTGTCTACTTTTCCGATTCCCATGTAACGCGCCTTATAATCCTTCAGCAGCTTAAAGAAGGTACCACTTAAGATAAATAATGTGGCAACATTTACAAATGTAGGGAATACGGTTGTAAAGTCTGCAATTACCCACAGCTGTGCCGGTGTTCCGTTTCCGTAAAGAGTAAGCACTGTGACCAGAAGACCCCATAATGGCGTTCCAAGGATAAAAACCTTCTCTGCGATCTTCAGAACCTTCTGATTGTTTTTCAGCCAGTGCTTCAGGATCACGCTGTAATAGGTAAACCATCCGGTTGATGTTGTCAGTCCGAAAAGGAAAATACTGATCGCGATCAGTGCTCTCGCAACAGAGCCCATTCCGGACTCAAATGCTGTCAGTGTCAGCTCTGATCCCTGAAGTCCTGAATTCCAGTAGCCTGTGGTGATAACAACAAGACCTGTCATGGAGCAGACTACGATGGTGTCTGCAAATACCTCAAATGCTCCCATCAGTCCCTGTTTTACAGGATGGTCTGTTTTTGCGGAAGCATGGATCATAGGTGATGTTCCCCAGCCTGCCTCGTTGCTGTATACAGAACGGGCAAATCCAAGACGCATAGCTGTTGCAACACCGGCTCCCATAAATCCGCCGACTGCTGCCTGTGTTGTAAATGCACCCTTGAAGATCAGTCCAAAGGTTTCCGGCAGCTTGTCAAAATTCACTACCAGTATTGCAAGAGATCCTACAATGTAAAGCATGCACATGATCGGTGTCATATAGGAAGAGATCACACCGACTTTCTTTACACCGCCAATGATAATCAGGTAGATCGCTGCCACATACAGAAGTGACGGCACGATGTACGGCAGGTGGAAGGTACTTCCGACAGCCTCTGATACTGTATAATTCTGTAAGGTGATGAACCATGTCATAAAAATACAGCCGCCGAACAGTACTGCAAAAAGTTTCCAGAAGGGAAGCTTTTTCTCTCCGCCAAGACCCTTCTGCATGTAGTAGGTCGGGCCTCCCTGATACTCACCGTTTGGCTGTTTTTCTCTGTAGTACACAGCAAGTGTTACCTCTGCCATCTTGATGACCATAGCAAGAAGCGCCGCGATCCAGAGCCAGAATAATGCACCAGGTCCTCCTGTTGCAATGGCTGTTGCAACACCGGACATGTTGGATACTCCAACAGTACCGCCGATCGCAATAGAAATAGCCTGGAACGGTGTCAGGCTCTTTCCGTCGTCTCCGCCTTCCTGACGGCGTTCTTTACTGAACATGTTTTTCACAATGTAACCAAAATGGCGGAACTGGAAGAAACCGGAACGTACTGTCAGATATACGCCTGTAGCGAGAATCGTGATCAGCAGCGGCAGTCCCCAGAGCCAATTGGTCAGATTTTCAAATAATTCAAACATCTTTTCCTCTCCTATCCTTTTTATTGTTTTTCTTTTGCATACATTCGGAAAATCCGCGTACAGAATATAAAAAATCCCCAGAACATGAAGTCAGATACGGATACCCGGTGTTCTCGACATACAGCTCTTCTGCCATATATCTGCGAGCCCCGTTTCTGCCCTCTTTATACTTCATGCTCTGGGGATCTTACATTTCAGTCCACTAATCTTCCAAACGATCACAGTATATCACAGTTCCGGAGGAATTGCTACTTTTTCCGCTTGAATTTTGTAATACTCAGTACCAGGTTATCTTTTCGATTCATGAAAATAACAGTCATCTTCACGTCCATATTCTTGTAAATACAATAGATTTGACTAATGGTATGCTCTATAACTGTGATATGCATAATTTTTATGCTATCAGAGACCATGTTAAATTTGTTCTACAATCATACCGTTGTGGTATGGGGATCATCCGGCATGTCCGCCCTGCGGGCTGCTTTTATGAGCAAGTAGCTGACTATTGTCAGCGGATTGCGAATGTCCTTTTTCTGCATTCATGGTAAATCCCTCCATTTGTGACTTTTACTATGATCATTATCAGCCAAAAATTCGTACTCAGATTCGTAACGAAATGTCTATTCTTCTGCTTTTCTCTTATCAATACTGCGTCATAAACCGCTATGGTATGGAATTTTTCAAATGCATCCAGATTAACGGTCGTACATTCCCACTCATTTTGTAACCCTTCACAAAGCCGACTCCACTTATCTACCTCATCCGCAACAATCAATACTTTTTTTGTATCCCTTTTCTTACGTTACTTCATTTTCAAAACAGAAAAGGCAGTGAAATTTCTCCACCGCCTTTCCTGTTTTTGATTTAATTCCTTAATTGCATTTGTTCATTCGATGCATTTTCCTTTTTTATCTTCTTCACCAGCTCCTGAATCTTCTGAAAAGATTCTTCACTGATTGTATGTTCCATCCGGCATGCATCGTGATTTGCAGTTTCCAGAGATACTCCTATCAGTTCTAAGAATTCTTCCAAAAGCAAATGCCTTGCATAAACCTTTTTAGCAATCTTTTTCCCTTCCGCCGTCAGTTCAACATAGCCATGTTCATCTTTTATTACATATCCTTCTGCCACCAATCCACGTATCGCAACTGAAACACTTGCTTTGGAATAGTTCAGATAATTACAAAGCAAAAAATTACGGACATATCCTTCTGACGTTTCAAGATATACATCGCTTCCAGATAATCCTCTTTGGATTCTCCAAGTTTCATCTACTACCTTCTCCCCTTTCGGAAAGTATTTCTTCTGCATTCCTGCTGTTAAGAAATTCTGCCGTTCTCCATTTCATATACCACATCTGCCACGTTCATTGTGGATACTCTGTGGGATACCAGGACAACTGTTTTCTTCTTGGTCGATTCTTTCAATGATTTTAAGATAATTCCCTCATTTAAAGAGTCGAGGTTCGATGTAGGCTCATCGAGTAGAATGAGGGGGCATTCATGGAGAAATGCTCTTGCAATTCCGATTCTCTGTTTCTCACCGCCGGACAGCGTATCACCCAGTTCTCCGACTTCTGTATCATATCCTTTCGGAAGTGTCATTATGAAATCGTGGATAGACGCTTTCTTTGCAGCTTCCATAATCTCTTCTCTGGATGCTCCCGTCTTTGCGATGGCGATATTGTTTGCAATCGAATCATGGAACAGGTGTGTTTCCTGTGTCACGTAACTTTCCATATCTCTCAGATGTTTGGTCGGAATCTTGCGGACATCTGTACCGTCTACCGATACGCTTCCATCCTGCACATCCCAGAACCGCATCAACAGTTTTAAGAGTGTAGATTTTCCGGAACCGCTCGCACCATGAATCCCAGCGATCTTACCAGGCTGTAATTTCAGTGAATAGTTATCTAAAATAACCTCATTATCGCGACCCAGACCGTCCTCTGCCCCAGGGCACCTTCCCACCCTAGCGGGCTCCCCTTGTCTGTCTCCTTCGGAGCCATTTACCTTATAAGCAAATGTTACGTTCTCTGCCTCTGCTCCTGTAAATTCATGTTCCATGCTCTCTGCACCGGAAGTTTCCACGTCACCCGGAATTTCTTCCACAAGCGGTGTCTCTTCCAGAAGAGAAAGGACACGCTCACCACTTGCCAGTGTCTGGTTCAGGTTGTTGGAAAGGCTTGATAATGCTACTACCGGTCCGAAAGAACCCATCATTGCGATGGTACAGGTTAAGATTCCCTCGAATCCCATCGCACCTTTGTCGTACAGCCAGATCGTCAATGCCAGCATCCCAAAAGATGCAAGCAGAATAACCATATTCGTAAATGAACGCTGTGAGCCTTCCATTTTGCTTAATGATTCCTGCATTCCGGCAAGGTTTTTGGATTGCCCTGTCATCTGCTCTTTTCTCTTTTCACCTTGTCCGTACTGGATGGTTTCATCTAATCCACGTAAGGAATCCAGAACAAAACTGTTCAGTTCTCCGAAGCTTGTTCTAAATTCCATTCCCTTCTGACTGCCACGTTTTCCATTCCACATTGGGATAGCTACACCGACAATAAGATAAGCTGCCAGTGCAAGCAGTCCTGCCAACCAGTGATACCTTCCGATAAAGATTACCATAATAACCGAGGTCAGTGTTGCGATCGCAATCGGGGAAATGGTATGTGCATAGAACACTTCCAGAAGCTCGATATCTGTTGTGATGATCGAGATCAGATTTCCCTTATCTCTGCCTTCCAGTTTCGCCGGGCAGAGCTTTCTTAAGGAAGCAAACACTTTATGACGAATGATCGCCAACAGTTTAAACGCAATAAAATGGTTACAATACTGTTCCACATAATGCAGGATTCCCCGGAGCACTGCGATCACGATCATGACTATGATAATCGTCTTTACCGGGGTAAATACTAACCACATCTTCTCTACCGGAACGATCATTCCGGCTACCCCTGTCAGAAGTCCATGCACGATGACCTGTCCTGCCAGTATTGTCAGGAAGATCGCACACAAGTAACCCAATGTTCCAAGGATAATTGCTGCCAGCATGATATGAAGCAGGGGTTTTACTAACCCGATCAGGCTTCCCATGATCTGAATGGCACTTCTGCGTTTTGTTGTATTTGTATGTTCACTCATTATGCCACTCCCCCTTTTCCATAGTTTTCCAGAGCCATCTGGCTTTCATATAGATGTCTATATGCACCATTCTGGCTCATCAGTTCGTCATGTTTTCCACTTTCCTTGATTTCCCCGTCTTTTAAGAAATAAATCTTGTCAGACTTCACGACATTTGCCAGTCTGTGGGAAATCAGAAGCACCGTCTTTGTCTTTGCCAGTTCATGAATCACATTCATGATCAGTTCTTCACTTTCCACATCGATATTGGATGCCGCTTCATCGAAAATATAAACTGCACTGTCTGTCCGAAGCAATGCTCTGGCAATCACCAGTCTCTGGCACTGACCGCCGGACAGGTTGCTTGCTTTTTCCAGCAACTGTGTCTGTAAGCCATCCTGCGTCTGTAAGAATCCTAATAGATTTACTTTCTGAAGGACGGCTTCCATCTCTTCTTTCGTTGCGTCCGGTTTTGCCATCTTCAGGTTTTCTTCTACCGTACCTTTGAACAGATAGCTGTTATGGCGAACCAGAACAACCCTCTGCATCAGATTTGTTTCATTCACTTCATTCAGCGGTACACCACCGATGGTGATCTCTCCGCTGTATCCCCGGTTCTTTGCTGCAAGAATTCCTGCAATCGTACTCTTACCACATCCTGATTCACCAACCAGTGATACAAAACTTCCTGCCGGAAGATTTAAGTTGATGCCTTTTAAAATCTCTCTATCCTCTTCATACGAAAAATGCACATCTTTTAATGTAACATCCAATGCTCCGTCCGGCAGTGTTTTTTTTCCGGCCTGTGGTTCTGGTAAATCTAAAATCTTGAAAATCTTATCACTCGCTGCCATACCATTCATTGCGATATGGAAGAATGAACCAAGCAGTCTGAGCGGCAGGAAAAACTCGCTGGCAAGCAGAACGATACATAACGTTCCTGCCACGCTGATATTTCCTTTTAAGAATTCGGACACCGCAACTGCCATACCAATCGCTGCACCACCATATGCCACAATGTCCATCACACTTGTGGAATTGAGCTGCATGGTCAGAACTTTCATCGTAATCCTGCGGAAGTTCTGGGATTCCACATCCATCTCGTCCGCTTTCTGCTGATCTGCCTGATAGATCTTCAGCGTCGTCAGTCCCTGCAGATTCTCAAGGAACGAATCACCCAGCCCGGTATAGATGCTCCAATAGTTATTTAATAATCTCTTTGCAATCTTCTGTACCACAACGATCGAGATCGGGATCAGTGGCACACAGATCAACAGGATCACACTTGCCTTTACACTCACTCTGCAAAGAATGAGAAATAAGGTCAATGGTGCGATCAGGCTGTAGAACAACTGCGGAAGGTATTTTCCAAAATACGTTTCCAACTGCTCCACACCTTCTGTCGAAACCTGTACCACTTCTGATGAAGATACCTGCTCACTGTAGGATGCCCCCAGTTTCAACATCTTGTCATAAATCTTTTCTCTTAAAATTCTCTTTACATCTACACATGCAAGATACGAAGACCTTGCCCCCATCCGTTCGCATACAAATCGTATGATCACCACCAGAACGAGGATCAGGATTGTCCTCTCAATCACCGGTACTGTCACCGCACGATAGACCACGCGCTCCAACAGGTCAGCAATCGTAAATACCGCCAGCACCTGTGAGAGCAATGCCGCCCACTGCCACAGGATGGTGTAGACAATGTACTTTTTGGCGTGGGATAAAAGTCCCACCAGTCTTGTTTTAATCATAAAAAATCTTATCCTTTTGTTTATTTCTTCGATTCTTTTTTACTGCATATCAAATGCCATACTGCCAGCGCCGGATGATACAGAAGCATCCTCGGTCCGGAAAACCGCATGACTACTCGAATCTTCTCCCTCATCTCCAGCTTGTAGCAATGCACTTTACAGTTTGCACAGAATGTTTTCTCTTCCATAAAGGGACATTTCTGGCTTCTGAGTCTGGCATAATCTGAAAGTTCCTGACAGGAAGGACACATCTTTCCTGTCGTTTTGTCATATTCCTTATGATTCTTCCGGCAGTACAGCCGGATCATCTCTTCCACGACATACTGTTCTTTCTGCCGCTTTTTTTCTACTTTGTTCTTTTTATTCATTTCTTTATTAGTGGAATTTTACAATTTTAGATAACACACCTTGCGTTTAGAACAAATGTTTGATAGAATGATTGCAGGCTTTACAGCCTAAGGTGCTACTTCACTTGACGTGAAATGGCGGTTCGCTTTGTGCGGAGAGTATATAGCTCCGATTACATAGATCTATCTCTCTTTTTGAGGGAATTCTTACGAAAAGAGGTATGTGCTTATGCTGACCATCAGTGACTTAATCGCAGTGATTTCACTGTGTGCGACTTTTTACAGTCTGGGTTACGCTCATGGGAAGCGTGATTCCAAGGCACAAAAATAACCGCCCCTTAGCCTAGGAAACTGAGAGCGGTTATTTTTACCATCTTTTTTTCATCAGGCGAACCGTCATCGGTAGCACCTTTTCTAATATCATATTAACACCGCTTTCATTCTATGTCAAACATCTATTCAATTATCAAACATCTTATACTAAAATCAGTTACTGTTCACACGATGTGCGACCAGCAACGCATCTCGCCATTTTTAATCGCCTTTGGCAATGGGGCGATATGCATTCAAGTCAAAACACGCATCCTCCGTGTCAATCAGCGGAGTGATTGACACGGGAGTGAACAGTAACTAAAATCACACCGCCAGCACAAACTTCCGTCCGTCTACTCTCGTCACACCAAGCTCGATACCATACAGCTCCCGGATGCTTTCTTCGGTGATTACTTCCTCCGGATCACCTTCCACCAGTACCACTCCGTCTTTCATTCCGATTATGTTGTCTGAATAAGTGATTGCCTGATTGATGTCATGCAGTACCATAATAATGGTAATGCCAAATTCCTGATTGAGTTTTTTTACAAGCTGCAGAATCTCGATCTGATACCGGATATCCAGATAGGTGGTCGGCTCATCAAGGAACAGCGTCTTCGTTCCCTGACAAAGTGCCATTGCGATCCATACCCTCTGACGCTGTCCTCCGGAAAGTCTTGATACTTCTCTGTCCCGGTATTCTGTCAGGTTCGTGACTTCCAGTGCCCACTCGATCATGCGCTCATCCTCAGCACTATCCCCCTGCATCATCTTTTTATGAGGGGTTCTTCCGAATACCACCAGATTCTCAACAGTGATATCGTCCGATGCACTGTTATACTGCTGGACGATGGCTACCTTTCGGGCAAATTCTTTTAAGTTCAGGTTCTGGATATTCTTTCCCTTGAGGAAGATATTTCCTTTCCCCGGATATAAGTTCTTCGTCATCAGGGAGAACAGGGTGGATTTTCCACATCCGTTCGCTCCCATGATGGTTGTGATCTTGCCTTCCTCGATCTTTAAGGATACACCTTTTAACACTTTATTTTTGCCATAGGCAAAGTGCAGGTCTCTGACTTCCATCGCAGGCTTGTCTGCCCACTTATCCGCTTTTTTCGCTTTCTTTGCTGCTTCATTCTCTGTAGAAGTCAAATCCATATTCTTTTCTTTACTTTGCATACTTCTTAGACCTCCTTAACAGAATAATGAAGAATGGTCCTCCGACCACACTCATAATGATGGATGCAGATACTTCATACGGAGCAGCAATGGTTCTTCCGATGGTATCTGCCAGTAGGAATGTAAACGCTCCGAACAAAGCACTAAATGGTACTAATGCCTTATGGTCACTTCCTACCAGGATTCTTCCGATATGTGGAACAATCAGTCCTAAAAAGCTGATCACTCCAGCTACTGCGGTGGAAATACTTGCAAGTAATACTGCTATCAGTGAAATCACGATACGCATTGCATTGACATTGATTCCCAGGCTTCGTGCTGTCTTATCTTCCAGTGCTAACAGGTTGCACATCTTCGTCATGACCAGCGCCAGCACCAGTCCGATCACAACATATGGTACTAAGGTCTTCACGTCATCCCAAGTTTTCATTGTGATGTTTCCATTTACGATGGCTGCCACGCCGGACATATTTCCGCCGTTCATAGAATTTAACGCACTGGATAATCCGGTGAACATTGCATCGACTGCCACACCGACAAGGATGATTCTCAGAGGGCTTAATCCCCCTTTCCATGACAGGCTGTAGACCAGCACAAAGGCGATCACACCGCCAAGAAAAGCGAACAGCGGAGTGAAGAAAAATAACGTCGGTGCAAATGCGGTGATCAGTACTGCCGCAAAGCTCGCCCCACTGGAGATACCGATGATCCCCGGATCGGCAAGTGGGTTCTTAAGTACTGCCTGAAACAACACACCCGATACCGCAATCGCTGCTCCGGCTAACATGGAGATAACGATTCGCGGGAATCGCAGGTCATAGATCGTTGCCACATCTTCATTGTATTCTACAAACAATCCTTTCAGCAGTTCCGGGAAGCTGACCTTCAGGCTTCCAATGTTCACTGCTGCAAAGAATAATGCCACAAGCAGCAAGATCATCACGATAAAAGAAATGGCTGCTTTTGCTGTTTTTCGATGTTTCCTTGCTTTATCCTGTGCGGAGAGGTTCTGGACTTCGGTTTTAGAAGTCTCAGAAGTATTCTGTAATTCTGTCTCTTTCATCTGTCCTCTCCTTTCTACTTGCTCTGCTGTTCGTTGTATTTCTCAGTTGCGTCAGAATCCTTGGCTCTCTTCTGTGCATTGTCACTGACTTCTTTTGCTTTCTGTGTATCTTCATCACTCTCCGGGTACAGGATCGGCTGTAACTCTTCCAGTGCCTGTGGATATTTAAACGTTGCACTCATGCCAAAGTATTCATAGGTCAGGTCATAAACTCTGCCATTCTTCACTGCATCAAAATGCTGCCAGATGTCATTTTCGGCAAAGTCCTTATTGAACATTTCCACGACCTGATCCGGCAGTGCATGGGCGGCACGCAGAATGATGTCCGGCTCTTTGGTCTTCATATCTTCCGTGTTGACGGTCAGAAATTCCTGATCGGTGTCAGAATACACATTCTCACCACCTGCCAGTTCCACCAGACTTCCCACATAGGAGTTCGGTGTGGCAATGATATAACTTCCCGGAAGTCCCATCAGGATCATCACCTTCGGATGGTCCTTGCCTTCGTTTTTCTTCTTATAATCATCATAAAACTCGGTAAATTCTTTCACCATCTTATCTGCCTGATCCTGCCGGTCGAAGATCTCGCCCAGCTCCTGAATGGAACGGTACATACCAGGTACACTTCTGAGGTTTAAGAATGCCCAGTCAGAACCGATGGCTTCATACTTCGGCTGCAGGTCACTCTGTAAGGATACCGGGCTTAAGATCCAGTCCGGTTTTAAGGAAGAAAGGATCTCGGTGTCAGGACTCATGGCTGTTCCGACCGTCTCTACATCCTTATATCTGTCCGGGATGGTGGATACGGTACTGCTGCATACACCCACCAGATCCAGTTCCAGCTTGTCACAGATATCTGCGGTTGCCGGAGAGGTCGCAATGATCCTCGGCTCTCCATCCGGCTCCTGCACCTTCTTCTTCGCTGCTTCCACGGCAGCCTTTTCCTTCGGATCGGTGATCTTCAATAACGACTCTGCGGATTCCGAAGAAGTATCCGCACTGCTCTCGGTCTTTGTCCCGGAGTCACTGCTTTCCTTTCCCTGACTCTGATCGACACATCCTGCAAGGGAAAAGAGCATGGTCATCGCAAGCAGGACTGCGGATGCTTTCTTTAATCTTCTATTCATCATCGTCCTGTCCACCTCCCCAGCGTCTCCAGTTCTTACGGAAATAGAATACCACAGCAGCCACAACACCGATCAGGATCAGACCGACCACCAGAACCGCAATTGCGATCTGAAATACCTTGTTTCCTGAAGTCGATGTGGAAGTACTGTCACTGTCTGCTGCATCTGCATCCTTTGCGGTAGAAAGACTTAATCCTTCTGCACTGTCCAGTGTACTGCTGTCCGTACTCGGAGTTTCCGATTCACTGCTTGGCTTTGCTGCTTCTGATATACTGCTCTGTAACTTTTTGTTTGAAGATCCACTTTCTGATGAAGCGCTTTCTGAACTCTGAAGGGAAGAATTTCCTGCGCTGACGGAACTTCCTGATTCTGAGCTCTGTGCACTGCTACTGCTATTCGTTCCGCTTCCAGATGCTTCTGTTACGATTGTCGCATTCATTCCTGAACTGTTTCCTTCACTAAAGTTGCTTGGATACAGGAAGAAAACCACATCCCTTCCCATTGGTTCTACATACATACTTCCACGTATGATACAATTTTCACTTGGTACTTTCATACAGATATCGGACGTTGTACCATTGCTGTCCGTTCCATTTCCTGTAATTCCAATCTCGGATGGTGTAGACCAACCAGAGTCGCCATAGTTCTGAACCTGAAAACTGTGTCCACTGGTGTAATCCATCAGACTCATTTTAATGGTAAGGTAATAAGAGCCATCATCCGTCAATTCTAACAAGCCAGTTGGATAAACGCATCCTTCTACCATTCCCTGTCCGGTGGCATACGAGCTTGCACCTCCAGCATCCTCTACCTTGCCTGTAACCGGATTGGAATAACTTCGGTTAATGGTACAGGTATAGACACTTCCTGTAGCCGCCTGTGCCTCCACTGCCGGAAAACCAGCCAGCAGGGCAAGGCCAAGTGCCGAAGCCATCACCACAGACTTGATTCTGTTCTTTATCTTTGCTAATTTCATCTTATTTTCTCCTGTTATACTAGAGAAGTCCCTGCCACTTATGTAGCAGAGACTCCCATTTCCTTTTTGTATAACTGTCCAAAGCCAGTCTGCCCGGCTCTGAACAGTTACCTGTCTGCTTACGAACTGCCTGTCAGATCAGGAAGCCATTCTTAAGCTTTTTCTTTATAACGTTTACTTTGTAACTTTTCTTCTCTTGTACTCCATCAGTCCGGCAAGAAGTGCTACTCCACCGAGCAGAAGGAGTGCTGCCCAAAGTGTATTGTTTGCTACGACATCATCTGTCTTAACACTGGATGCACCCTTGAGGCTGGAACCTGTACCATTTCCAAGGCTGGATGTTCCACTCTTCAGACTTGAAGAACCACTTCCAAGTGAGGAAGAACCAAGTTTGCTGCTTCCAAGAGAATTGTTTCCGAGGGTATTATTTCCAAGTGAACCATTTCCAATCGAAGAGCCATTATTGTTATTTCCGTTGGAATTATTGTTGTTGTTATTGTTGTTGTTATTGTTGTTGTCGTTCTTATTAAAGTCCGGATTGTCGGATGTGGTCGCTTTCAGTGAGTTCAAATCCAGTTTCAGGAATACTGGCTGAGTTCCTGTACCGGAACTGATTGCATCCATGATTGGAACGAATACCTGTAATGGCACATATCCATCATTCAGAGCTTCCGGAATCAATTCGAATGTAACGACATCTGGATAGTTTGTTCCATAAGAATCAGATACTAACGTTCCATCTGCATTCTTCTGACAAGATTCGATTGTCACATCTGCCAGTGTTCCCTGCGGATTACCGTACTTGTCAACAGTATAACCTGTTGTGAAGTATTTCAGCTGGCTTAAATATCCAAGTTTCTGTCCTACGGTCAGACCATTGAAGTTCAGGGTGATATAATATTTGCCATTCTTCACTGTCAGTTTGATGGTATGGTTAATCGCCTCATTTGACATAGAATATGTATTCTTGTCTACTTTGACCATTGTACCGTAAACGGAGTAAACACCATCTGTAAGATTCTTGATATCCAGTTTTCCATCATTTTTCTTTGCTAACTGCTGGATTGCTTCTGTCAGTTTCGTCACCTGTTCATCTACAAGTTTCTGTGATGCTGAATCATTATCCATGACATTCTGTGCACGATTAATTGCACTCTGCAATGTTGCAAGAGAGCTTTCTGTGTAAACGTCTGTCTGACTTACAAATGTTTTTGCTTCTGCAATCTTACTTTCCAGTTTGCTCTTATCTACAACTTCTTTTTCTACCAGTCCATTTAAAGCAGTTGTCAGGGATTTCTCTGCTGCTGCAACTTCTGACTCTGTTGCTTTTGGATTTGCTACAACATTCTCAGCCAGTGTAATTGCTGTATTCAGGACTATCAGACTGTTGCTTTCGTAAACATCTGTTTTTGCTGCTTCCGCTTTTGCTTTTGCAATCAAGTCATTCAGATTCGTCTTATCTACAGCTCTCAAACCATCCAGTGCTGTCTGGAGTGCTGTTACCTGTGCCTGAACTTCTGCCTTGGTAGCATCTTCTTTTGCTGCCACTGCCTGTGCATTTGTGATCGCTGTTTTTAATGCTTCAAGTGTTGCAGAAGTATAAACAACATCTGTACGGTTTGCTTCTGCTGTTGCTTTTTCAATCAATGCATTCAGTTCTGTCTTGTCTACAACCTGAGTTTCTACTGCGTCTACGGCTGCCTGTAAAGCTTTCACCTGAAAATCAATTTCTTTCTGAGTAGAATTCATGTCGTTGTACACATCCTGTGCTGTCATATAAGCTGCATTTAAAGCATTCCAGTATTCATCAGCAACATTGCCCTTAGACATAGCCTTCACCTGATCCAGAAGTGCTTTGATCACACTGTTATCTCTCTCAACGCCTGTCTCCTGTTTGATATTTGCCCAGTCGATAGAAACTCTGGCAACTTTTGTACCCTGACCTTCAGCAATGCTTTCCATAACCGGAACATAAACCTCTACATAGAACAGGTTGTCGTTCAGTTCAATCGGGATTGATAATTTCTTCGGATACCAGTTTCCTTCGGTATTCTTGTCATAATATTTAGAGTTCTTATCATTAAATAAATCATAAACGTCCGTGTACTCTTCCAGAGTTGTCGCATCAGAAGCCTCATATTTTACCGGATAATTATATTTGTTGTATTCAACCGTATCCATATCGACTTTTTTCAGTTTGTACAGATAGCCTGTCTCTCCGGCAAACTGCATAGACTGGAAGTTCATCTCCAGTGTTACTTCACCTTTACCCGTAACTCTTACAATTCCGGTCTGAACCATGGAAGCATTTCCCATAGAATTTTCATCGGATGTTGCGTTGAGCAGTTTGATCGGTACGGAATATGTACCTTCAAAAATCTGCGGATATTTTTCAAAAAGATTACTCTGCTTGTTCTTAACAACAAGTGCTTCATAAGAAGAGGTCAGCAGTTTTGTCTGCTTTTCTACTTCTGCTTTTGTTGCATTGACATCAGCGGATACTTTCTGAGCAGATTTGATTGCTGCCTGGAAACTGTTCCAACTGTTGTCTGTATAAGTGCCGTCATTTGTCTTGGTCAGTGCATCTTTGATATAGCCATTTAATTCTGACTTATCTACTACATCATCCAGACGAACAAGTGCTTTCACTGCTTTATCCAGTTTTTCAACCTGTTCTTTCATTTCATCTGCTGTCGCATCAGATTTTGCTAATACTTCTTCAGCTTCCTTGATTGCAGACTTCAGATTCTCATAGCTGTCTTTTGTATAATTTGCTTCTGCATAATTATTTTTCGCATCGGAAACTGCCTGATCCAGTTCTGCTCTTGCTTTTACTTCTTCTTTCATTACAAGACCTGCTGTTGCTGTATCCAGAGCTGTCTCTGCTGCTGTGATTTCTGACTGGAATGCCACCTTATCTGCCTGAACGCTTTCTGCTGTAGCAATCGCATCTGTTAATGCTGCAAAAGAATCGCTTGTGTAATTTTTCTCTTCTAATGCTTTTGCATCATTCAGTTTTGATTCCAGATCAGATTTTTTAATTTCCTGTTTTACTGCAGATTTTAAATCAAGATTTAACAGGAGTTCTGTTTCTCCGCTTTCTGTTGTTACTTTTACTTTGTGGTTTTCTACATTTGCAGGAAGCGCAACTACAAGTCTGCCTGCGTCTGTATCTGCATTCGCATATCCGGCACCCTTGCGATACTGCATACCGGTAATTCCGTCCACGTACAGATAAGCAGTTACATTGCCGTCTTTATCTGTATATAAACGAGCAGATTTTAATCCTGCATTCAAATCACTTGCTGTTCCATCCTGATTGGTAAGTGTTGCCTGTACTTCGTAAACGCCTTTTTCCATGGAAACGGCTGTTGACATCGGTACAAGTGCATCTACTGCTGACTGAAGGTCTGCGAATGCCTGATCTGCATTTGCTTCTGTTACCTTTCCTTCCTGAGCAGCGATCACTGCCTGAAGGTCTGCCCAGCTTTCTGCTGTATATTCTGCTTCATTTAATGCCTTGGCATTTTTCAGAACTTTATTGTATTTGTCAAGTCCAGTTGCCTCTTTTAATCCGCTGATTGCATCAGAAATTTCTTTATCTAATGCTACGATTTCCGAATCGTTTGCAGAAGTTGTTCCGTCGATTACCTTCTGAGCTTTTGCTACTGCGTCAGATAATACTTTGTAAGATTCCTCTGTATAATTGTCGGCTGTATATTTAGATGCTTTATCAACTGCTACAACTAAAACAGATTTATCGTGGGTTGGCTCGTTAATTTCCGCTACAGGTGTTAAACCAGATAAAGTCATAAATGCCGTTCTGCATCCTTCACCAGATCCAGGAACTTTATTCTGAAGTTCATCCATGATAGGGACAAAGAAGTTCAGATATACCCCATCATCTCTGTCCGCTGATTCCGGGAACTCAAATCCAACTGTCTTTGGATAATACAGATCATACTGTTCTGCATAAGAATCCATATCTGTGCTACCCGAATCATTCAGATAATAACTGTAATAATCAAGTGGTGTATATTCACTTAATACTGGAAGTCCATTTTCTTCTGTCTGTTCATTATTTGCCCAGAATATTCCATTGCTATATCCATAACGACCAGCGATTGTAATTCCCTGCGTATCAAAATAGATATGTTTCTTTCCATTTTCAACTACTAAGCGTGCAGAATCATTAACAACCGCCGAATTACTCATAGATAATCTATCCGGCTGAGCCTGTTGCCACATAGTAACATTAACATTATAAACTCCGTCTTTTATTTCAGAAATGTCTGTCTTATCTGATTTTTCTGAAATTGCCAATGTATTATATACGCAAGTAGTTCCTGTTATAACTAACTCATCACCATCCATCCGGATACTACCATCTTCATTTTTATAAGAAGAATTTCCAAAGTTTTCAATCGGATTAAATATCTGGAATACCGGAGCACCATACCATTGAACTTCAATTTTACTTGTGTCCCAGTCCTCTGGTATCTTAACTCTAAGTTCTACCGCTCTTGTCGGTTTAACAGTTGTTCCATTTACATTTATTCCCAAATTATAAATCAAAGCCTTTGATGAACTTCCTGCTAAAAGTGAAAAATATTTATTATATTCACTATCTTCATCTGTATTCTCTTCCAGTAACTCTGCTTTAAATTCCGGATTATCACTACCTACATTGTAGCTGTCTGTTATTACGGTTACACCACCGTCGGTTAAACGCAAATCTTTCTTGGCATTGCTTTTTATTCTTGCCTCTCCATAATAGGTTTTTCCATCGGTTGTTTGAACTTTAATTTGTTTACCGAATACAGCCTCCTGTAAGTTAGAAAATGTAAGAGAAATTTTTCCATCACTTAAAATATTGTCTGAATAAACAGAAATTGTTTTATCTCCTACTTGTTCAGCCGAATATGCATATTTATACTGTAAAAAGTTTGTATTCTCTGTAGTAGAAGTTGATTTATCTCCTAAATCATTTATCCCATTAAGTACCTGAACTGATGCAATGTTATCCGCATTTTTAAGTTCTGTTGAAACTTCCATTTTCTGATTATCGACACTAATGTCATTCGTTCCAGCGAAATAATCATTTACTTCATTCCCTTCTACAGGAAACGCATAAAAATTTACCGGTTCTCCTGCTGTTGTTGAAACTTTTGAAATTTCAAGACCTGCATTTTTATAACTAGAATCGCTCAATTCATTTACCGTTTCTGCTTGACTTAAATCAAATGTAAATTTTCCTGAGTCTATTCCCGAAGCATAAGTATATTTTTTTCCTACCCTTTTATATCCATAGCTGCGAAAACTCTTTACATAAATTGATTTTTCCAAACTATCAACATCAAATGAATACCATGAAACTCCTGTATCTGCTGTCTGTACATCCACATTCTGGATATATTTTTCATTCCACTCTTCACTTATGTATCTGTCTATAGCTGTTCTGACATCTTCTGCTGTATCTTTTTCAAAAATATACGATTCTGGTAAATTATACGTTCCAAAAAGAGCATTCCTCGGTTCTGTTTCATCAGATATAACCCCTGGTTTTGAAAATTGTAATACATCTATTTTATTGTAGTTTTCTATCTGGAGCGTTACATGATAAGTATCATCGCTATTTTTACTAACAATCGCAACATTATCTATAAACTCTGGAATTCCTCCGAGTCCTCCATAATCTCGAATTGATTCTCCAGTCACATCATAAAACGTCAATGGTACAAGATAAGATTTATTCGCTTCTATGCCAGATGTATTCGTTTCTGTCTTTGATACATCTTCTTCTGTTTTTGCAAACGCATCTAGTCCAGACGCCCCGAGCACCATACTTGCACTTAGAGTAAACGCTAATAATTTTTTTATTATTTTCATATTGTCTCCATTCACAAAAAGGCTGCTACACCAATTGTACAGCAGCTTCTCCTAAATAATTATGTCAATTATTCAATTCCTGTAAGTTTCAGATATCCAGTTGCACTCATCGGCATAATTCCTACGTATGTTGTGAACTTTCCAGTAATCACGCAACCCTCATAAAACATTGAAGCATCTAAATCTGTGAATGTAAAATAATAATCTACTACGTCACCTGAGCTGTCTTTAACAGGCTCTTTAGCTGTTCCATTGATTTCCATTTTTCCCAAATGACCTGTAAGTCCTAAATATTTAATTTCATGTGTATGAACAACCAGTGTTGCTTTTCCATTAGCATTTATAGTAATGTCAGCCCACATGTCATTAACTGCTGCATCACCCATTGATGGATTGGTGCACTCTGCATCTTTGTAAAGATTCTGATTAGCAGTATATGTTCCTGCCGCTAATGCTGTAGAGTCATTTTCAGCCGCAAATGCTGTAACTCCCATTGCCAGTACCATTGTTGCTGCTAACAGTGTTGCAACTAATTTCTTGATCTTTCTCATAACTGTAATCCTCCTTTTTGTTTTTTGGCATTAGCTTTTTGCTAATAAATCTTTAGTTATG
>ERZ832317.2830-NODE-2830-length-19188-cov-13.565724_pt1 | contig 19188 bp, 16 predicted proteins | sample MGYA00519695_ERZ832317 | MGnify/ENA primary metagenome ERZ832317 (study PRJEB31850, sample SAMEA3708726) | human gut metagenome | biome: human gut; feature: human-associated habitat; material: faeces | place: China | collected 2014 ...
AGCCGTGTCCGTGACAGCATCCGGCGTGGTCTGAAGCAGCTGGCAAAGTATTTTTGAAAAAGTTTCGTTTGGTGCGCTCGTTTTTTGCTCTTTTTGTCAGAGTTAATAAGAAGGACAAGTTTTCCCCCTTCAACAGCACTTTGACAATTTCATAGACAGCATAACAGGTACATAACCCGTGTACGAGCGAGTGTGGAACGCCGCGAAGATAGAGCAGTCAGGGAGGTGATGAACAAAGCTGCTTTGGAGCGATCTACGATTCCACAAAACGGATGGTGGCAGATCCGGCGCGAGGACTGCACGGGGGCTTAAAGATACTTCTTCACGGCCTCCTAAAGACTTGGGGGGAACCCTGCGGCGCACGAGTAAAACGACGCTGCGGAGTTATGACAACCGCGCCAGCGGAGACCTGTTATGTTCCCATCGTCAGGGGGCGTGGCAAATATGACGAGTAATCCGAACAGAATAACAGTAGCCGCACCAGGTTTTTATCCGAAGATTTCTTTCAGACTGGTGCGGCTGTTTAAGTATTAAGATATTAAGGAGGCGAGAGTGATGTTTGAAAAATTCCATCGAGGTGACATATATTCGGCTGATTTAAGTCCTGGTATTGGCTCCGAACAAAGTGGCTCTCGTCCTGTACTCATTCTTCAAAACAATGTGGGAAATTGTTTCAGTCCTACGATTATTATTGCAGCAATTACTAGTGTAAGTAAAAAAAGCAGAAAGTTCCCCACGCATTACCACTTAAATGACAGATGCGGTTTGATGAAACCATCTGTTGTTATGCTGGAACAGATCAGAACAATCGACAAGTCGAGGTTAAAAAACTATATTGGTCATCTAAACAAGGATGACATGGAAAACATAAACAAGACGCTCTTGTGTAGTCTGGGGATTACATAAAAGTGCCGAAAGGCCGTATCATTTTCAGGCTGTGCAAGTAGAGTTATAATTTCGTTAGGAATTGCGGAGGTGATTCTGAATGGAGAATATCCAGAATAAAAGCGCATTGATTCCTTCAGATGAAATCCGGTCAGAGGAACTTCTGGCGGAACAAAAATTTGAAGCGTTTATCACTTCGCTGGCACATATCATCGAGAAATATGGTATGAGAGTGTTGGGCGAGGTTGACGGAGCTGCGTGAGAATCGCAGCTTTACATAGGATATTTTCCAAAAGTAAATTTTGGAGGTATGAATTATGAATCGATATGGAAAACGCTGTGTTTTGTATCCGAGGGTCAGCACAGAGATGCAAGTGGACGGATACAGCCTGGAAGGTCAAAAAAATATGCTGACACGATTTGCGGATCGTGAGGAAATGATCGTTGTTGATACTTATGAAGATGCCGGTAAATCCGGTAAATCCATTGAGGGACGGCCTGCCTTTCAAAAAATGCTCAGAGATATTGAGGATGGCTTGGACATTGACTATATTTTAGTGTATAAGCTGTCACGGTTTGGCCGTAATGCAGCAGATATACTTAACTCTTTGGAGTTGGTTCAATCTTATGGTGTAAATCTGATTTGCATAGAAGAAGGGATTGATTCCTCTCAGACAAGCGGAAAACTTTTGATTTCTGTACTATCTGCTGTGGCTGAGATTGAGCGTGAGAATATTATCGAGCAGACGATGAACGGGCGGCGCGAAAAGGCACGGCAAGGTGGATGGAATGGTGGCTTTGCTCCCTACGGGTATACACTGGAAGATAACAAGCTGATGATTGAAGAAACAGAGGCTGTGGCAATACGGAAGATTTTTGAATTATATACTTCATCGGAAATCGGTTTGGGTGGTATTGCGAATCAGTTGAACTTACAAGGTATACGGAAAATTCCGAGGCAGAATGGCACATTAGAGGATTGGACAGGACATTTTATTAAACTGATATTGGATAACCCGGTTTATTGCGGTAAAATTGCCTATGGACGGAGAACGAAGGAAAAAGTCAAAGGCACAAAAAACGATTACCAGATGAAAAGAAATGACGATTACATTCTGACAGAGGGACAGCATAAAGGAATCGTTAGTGAGGAGGTATGGGAAAAGGCTCATGCCAAGCGTCTTAGAACCGGAGTAAAGCAACCGTCAAAAATTGGGCGGGATCGAGTTCATTTGTTATCCGGACTGCTGAAATGCCCGGTTTGTGGAAGTCCCATGTATACGAATAAACACGCATGGACAAATAAAGATGGCACTTACAAAGAAATTTACTATTATGTATGTAGTCGGAATAGGATGGTCCGGGGTAAGCATTGTGAATATAAGGCAATGCTGAAAAAGACCGATATTGAACCGATGGTCATTGAGGCAATTCGTGAGATCGTAAGGAATGAGGAATATGCCCAGGCCATTAAAAAACGGATTGGCGTTCAGATTGACACGAAAGCAGTGGATAAAGAACTGGAGGGCTATCAGGCAAAGTTGAAGGAAGTTGATCTGAATAAAACAAGATTGGAACGGGAAATTGACAGTCTCCCTGCTGATGCAAAATACCGGGAACGAAAGCTCCATGATATGACCTTGCGGTTAGATTCCCTATATGATGTCATTGTTGAGCTGGAGGAAAAAATCGAAGATGCCAGACTTCGGCGAGATGCAATTAAGCAGCAGGCAATTACTCTTGAGAATATTTACAAAATCATGGTGAATTTCGACTGCGTTTATAATATAATAAATGACGAAGAAAAGAGAAATGTGGTCACAGCCTTGATTAAGGAAATTGAAATTTACAGGAATGACGAGTCTGAATATCCGCTAAAGCGGATTGGTTTGAATTTTCCGGTGTTCAAGGATGGCGGGGAAGTTACGGAGCTTTTGTGGGACAAAGGGAATACCGTTGAGACAGTATGCTTATTGTCCAAATAGAGGGGAAATCAACCACAATCAAGGGCATGATTTTTAAGTGGCTGTGGAATGAACAGCCCTCTATCAAAGAAAGCGCAGCATCGGTAAACTTTGCCGAATAATAAAACAACAAAACACCTGCCGACAGGCAGGTGTTTTGTTGTGGATTAAAAATCATTCAGTTTCCCGCAGGCGTTCCACGATAGTCAATTTGGCAACGCTGTGGTAGATTACTAACGGGACCAGAGAGCCCAGCAGGACAAACACCGGAAGCAAAAGGAAAATCGGCAGTATGGTGAAGCGGTAGGTGAAGAACCAGAAGAGATTTTCTACCATGGAACCGACCAACGGTCCCATGAGCAGAGCAATCGCCAGCGAGAGCAGTGCGGCTCCGAGCGAGTAGCAAAGCCCTTCGTAGACCAGCATCTGCTTGAGCTGCCTGCCGGTCATGCCGACCGATTGCAGCATGGCAAATTCCCGCTTGCGAGTCAGGATGCCGGTGAGGATGGCATTGAAGAAGTTGAGGATGCCCACCAGCCCGATGATAAAGCTCAAGGTGCCGCCCAGCATCAGGAACATCGAGCGGAAGCTTTCAAACTGTGCAACATAGGTCGCCTTGCTTTCATAGTCGAACTGCGGGTTTTGATTCTGGGTGTAGTCGGAAAGGAAGCTTTCCATCGCGGCATTTGCCTCGTCGGTGGTGTTAAAGGCGTAGAGCATGACCGCATCGGTGCCCGAGTCGGTGCAGAAGGTCTGGTCGTTGAGGATGAATTCATCCGAGCCGTAGAAGCGGTAGGAAAGGGAAGAAGGAACGCAGACCAGCGCACAGACGGTGTAATCGACATCCCGCCAGCGTTTGGCGCGGGAGGAATAGCCGGCGACCGTATCCAGATTGGTCCCCTCGGGGAAAACCTCTCCGGTGAGCGGATTATAGTATTCCCACTCCTCCACATAGCGGATGGTGACGGTGTCGCCCACCTTTGCCCAGTGGGAGTCGGGGCGTGGTTCGCCGTAGTCATCATCGGAGTAGACAGCGGCAATCGACCGGCTGCCGTCGGTGTACAGCGGCGAAAGGTCGCCCTCGAGCAGACGCAGGCGGTCCAGTGCAAACGGCTCCATGCCGTACAGCTGGGCAGTATCGGCAATCAGACCATCTTGATTTTTTTCTTCCAGCTTAATCGCGCGGTCCATCTCCTCCTGGTTCATCCACATACCGTGCAGGGTGCGGTAGTAGTCCTCGGTGATGAATTCCTGTGCAGGAAAGGTTCTGCCGTACACTCTGCCACCTTCGGTGATGCCGCCCTGTGCTTCTACCTCGTCGATGACCGACTCCGGCAGCAGGGTGTCGCTGCCAAAGAGAGCGCCGGTCTGAAAATATTTGGCATCCGCCAGAACAAAATCGCTGGTGACAAAGTTGGCAAGATATTTGTCCATGTCAAAGCCGTTGGTGAAGGTGACGGTGAGGTTGAGCAGGACAACAGCCAGCGACAGGGAGAGAACGGTGACCAGCGTTTTGGTGCGGTTGCGTCCCAGGTTGGATTTTGCCATTGAGAAGAGCGAAAGGTTTTTTACAGAACGTTTTTTCTTGCGCTTGATGTTGCTGCCCTCGGTGTAGCGGACGGCTTCCACCGGTGAAACCTTGGCGGCTATCTTTCCGGGACGGTAGCAGGAAAGCAGCACGGTGAAGAGGGAAAACAGCGAAGAAACGATGAAGATGGCAGGGTTGAGGGAAACCAGGCTGACGATGCCATCCAGACGGGAGATGATGACCGGTGTGAGCGCGCCGCCGACAAACCAGCCGCCCACCAAACCGAGCGGGATGCCGAGTAGACTGAGCAGCAGCGCCTGCAGGCGGATCATGCGGGAAATCTGGGAAGGGGTGGTGCCGATGGTTTTGAGCAGACCGTAGAAGCGGATGTCGTTTGCCACCGAAATCTGAAAGACGTTGTAGATAATCAGATAGCCGGTGAAGACAATCAGCAGCAGCAGGGCGGCGATGGCAAGGATGGTGCCGGGGTCGATGTTTTCTGCCAGCTGAGAGGCGCTGTATCCCCAGTTGACACCGGTGCGGATATAGTTGTCCCCGCTGGCAGGACTGTCATTCTGATAGCCGAAGTTGGCAAGCACCTGCTTCATATTCCGTTCGATGTTCAGGGGATTTTTGAACATGACATCCAGGTTCCAGCTGCCGGTCATTCCGTCTTTGGCTTGACCCGGGATGAGACCGACCTCATCATAGATTTGCTGGGCACGGCTGAGCGGGATGAGGATGTGGTTTGCTACCACTGCCTCGTCATATTCCCACCAGCCGCACAGGGTAAAGGTTTGGGTGGTTATATGACCGTCCACCGGAAAGGTGACGGTAAACTGTGCGCCAAGCTTAGGTTCCACACCCAGCAGCTCCAGCACGCGGGTGTCGGTGGCAGCCTGGTCGGTCCCCTCCTGCGGCAGGGCGCCTTCTATGGGGTCGCAGTACATCCAGTGCGCCTGCGCAGCATCCGAGTAGCCGACCTCCACATGGGATTTGTTGAAGGGGATTTCGTCGGGCATTCCGACAAAGCGGCGCAGTCCCCATTCCTGAATGAGCGGGTCGGTCTTGATCTGGTCAAACTGCTCCTCGGTCAGATATTTAAAGCTGCCGTGGTTCCAGCCGCCGCACTGGCGGAAGTTGGACTGCTGAAAGCCGTCGTTGATGGAAAGGGCAATGGTGAACAGCGAGGTGAACAGCAGGGTGGTCAAAGCGATGGCAAACACCGCGATGATGTTCCTGCTTTTGGATGCTTTGAGCTGCCGAAAGCTGAGCGTTCGGATGCAGCGTCTGTTTTTTACCTTCATAATACACCCTCCTTATCGGCGCTCGACAATCTTGCCGTCCTCGATGCGGATGATGCGGTCGGCAAGCTGGGCAATCTCCTCGTTGTGGGTGATCATCACAATCGTTTGACCGTACTTCTGGCTGGTCACCTTGAGCAGACCCAGCACATCCTGGCTGGTTTTGGAGTCGAGGTTTCCGGTCGGCTCGTCGGCAAGGATGATGGCAGGCTTGGAAGCGAGCGCACGCGCGATGGCGACCCGCTGCTGCTGACCGCCGGAGAGGTTGTTGGGCAGGTTTTCCAACTTGCGCTCCAGACCCAGCGTTTCGATGATGCTGTCGATGTAGGAGGCATCGGGTGTCTTGCCGTCCAGCTGCACCGGCAGAACGATGTTTTCATAGACATTCAGAACCGGCACCAAGTTGTAATTTTGAAAGACGAAGCCAATCTTTCTGCGGCGGAAGATGGTCAGTTCCTCATCCTTGAGGGAGAAGATTTCCTTGGCGTCCACCTCGACGCTGCCGCCGGTCGGGCGGTCCAGTCCGCCGAGCATATGCAGCAGGGTGGATTTGCCGGAGCCGGAGGTGCCGACGATGGCAACAAACTCCCCTTTCTCCACCGAGAAGTTGATGCCGTCCAGCGCGTGAACTTCATTTTCGCCGGAGCCGTAAATTTTTGTCAGGTTGCTTGCCTGTAAAATTTTCATACCAAATACCTCCATAAAAAAATCTGTATGTAAAGATAACGTTGATCCTTGCATACAGATTATCGCATATCAATCTTTCCACAATCTTTCCAGAGGGCAAAAGAATCTTACAGTTTTATAAGATTTGGGCAGAGCGCGGCAGAAAAACAGAAAAGGTGGAGCCGGTGCCCACTTCGGAGTGCAGCTTGATATAGCCGCCCTGGTCGCTGATGATTTTTCTTGCCAGGTACAGTCCGATGCCGACCCCTTCCTCTTCGCACACCGCCTGGGAGCGATAGAAGCGGGAGAAGATTTTGGGCTGCTCGGCTTCTGCGATGCCGATGCCGGTGTCGGTCACGTCCACACGGGCAAACAGCTCGTACAGCTGCACACCGACGCAGATGCTGCCCGATTCGGTGTACTTGATGGCATTGTCCACCAGATTGCCCAGCGCCTCGGCAGTCCACTTTCCATCAAAATCAGCGGCAGCGGCGGTAGGAAGAACGGTGAGGGTCAAGCCTTTTTCGTCGGCTTTGCGGGTGTACTGGGCAGCGATTTCATCCAGCAGCGGTTGTAACGGCTGCGGGTGCGGCGAAAGGGTCAGGATGCCGTTTTCCAAACGGGAGAGCTTGACCAGCGAGTCGATGAGAAAGCGCAGTTTTTCGCTCTGCTGGCGGATGGCTTCCACATTGGAGCGCATCTGCGGGGTCAGCTCTTCCTCTGACAACAGCTCGCTGTACAGCATCAGATTGGCGATGGGTGTTTTGGTCTGGTGGGAGATGTCGGAAATCATCTGTTTGATCTTGTCCTTTTCGACCGTCACATTTTGCGCGGAGAGGGCGCAGGAGGAGAGGTAGTCGGAAAATTTGGTTTCCAGCGCAGAAAGACGGCTTTCGTCAAAGTGGCTTTCGGCGTAGTTTCCTTCCGATGCGGCACCGAGCATCTGTTCGATGGTGTCCATCGTTTTCCGGGTGCGGCGGCGGTCGATGAGGACAATCAGCAGAGCAAGCAGAATCGGAGCGACCGCCAGCAGAAGGAGGAGTTTATTGTCCATTCTTTTTCCTCCAGCAGTAGCCGATGCCGTAGACGGTTTGGATAAAATTGTGTGCGCCCAGCTTGTCGCGCAGCCGTTTGATGGTGACCGAGAGGGCGTTTTCATCGACATATTCTGCGCCGTCGGTCCAGATGCGGTCGATCAAAAGGCTGCGGCTCAGGGTGTTTCCCTGATTTTCCACCAGCAGGCGCAGCAGCTTCTGCTCGGTTTTGCTCAGTTCCACAGCGGCGCCGTCTGCCAAAAATTGCATCCGCTCAAAGTCAAAGACAAATCCATGGTCCCGAAAGATGCAGTCGGCTCGGCTGTTCTTTTGGCGCAGCTGGGTATTGACCCGCGCACGCAGCACCGACAGGGAAAAGGGTTTGGTGATGTAATCGTCTGCACCCTGTTCCAGTCCGTTTACGATGTCCATGTCGGTGTCGTTGGCGGTCAGCAGGATGACCGGGCGCAGCGGGGAGGAGGTCTTTATTTCCTTTAAAAAATCCAGACCGCTGCCGTCTGGCAGATTGATGTCCAGCAGCACCAGCGCCGGGTCGCTGCACAGCAGTTGTTCTCGTGCAATCTTTAAGTTAGGGCAGGGAATCATCTGCCGATTTTCCTGCTTGAGCGCACGGCACAGTCCCTGATTCAAACTGAAATCGTCCTCTATAATCAAAATCTGTTCCATGATAGTTCTCCAATCCTTCGATGAGCTTTCCTCTGCATTATATTCCATTTATAAAAGAATAGCAACCGTTGGAAGATGGTTCTTTCAGACACAAAAAAAGCCCTGCCAGGCGGCAGGGCTTTTACGGTTACAAAACGGTTTGTCTAAATCCGATTAGCAGTTGCAATCTCTGTTAGCAGAACCCTTCAGGGAGGTGGAGCTGCCTCTGTTAGCAGAACCTTTCAGGGAAGAACCGTTGTTTCTGCTAGCGGAACCTTTCAGAGAGGTGGAGTTGCTTCTGTTTGCAGAACCCTTCAGGGAAGAAGAGTTGTTTCTGCTAGCGGAACCTTTCAGAGAGGTGGAGTTGCTTCTGCTTGCAGAACCCTTCAGGGAAGAAGAGTTATCTCTGCTAGCGGAACCTTTCAGAGAGGTGGAGTTGCTTCTGCTTGCAGAGCCTTTCAGAGAGGTGGAGTTGTTTCTGCTTGCAGAACCTTTCAGAGAAGAAGAGTTGTCTCTGCTAGCGGAACCTTTCAGGGAAGAAGAGTTGCCTCTGCTGACAGCGTCTTTCAGGCAAGAACCTGCGCTTGCACTTACAGATGCACTGACGGTCAGCATTGCTGCTACTGCCAGGGAAAGTACTTTTTTGTTCATAATATTCTCGCTCCTTTTTTAGTCTGAAAACCCGCTGACTCTCCTAACGAAACCAGCTGGGATATTCAAAATGGTAAAAATGGGACAGATTTACAAAATCTCCATTATATACGGTTTTATTTTAGCACAGCCACACGGCAAAATCAACCGGATTTGGCAGTTGTCACACATTTTCCGGCAACTTTTTACGGCGAATCAACCGTTAGTCAGTAACAACATAGCAGCCGAGATGCTTTGTGTGCAGCAAATAGCCATTTAGGCGCTCTCCATCCTTGCCGATGGTGTATCCTGTGGTATAGTCGGCTTCTACCAAAACCAGCTGTCCATTCTCATCCAGTTCATACAGCTGCTGGTCCTCATCTGCCTGCAAAAACAGTGTTGCGGTGCGCAGAAATTCCTGATCGGCGGTATCAAAGCGATAAAAACAGTCTGCCTCTTGTCCGGTTTGTTCATAGACCAGCTGAGCAAGCTGACGGTCGTAGTCGGTGTTCAGTGAAAGGTAGATGCTTTCCTCCTACTGCATTGGAAGAGTCAAAAAAGCCTTGTCTTGAAAATCAAACACAGCATTGGCTGGCGCGGCTGTTGCAGCTACGCTTGCAGTGCAGACCATCAAAACCGCTGCGGTTGCTGCCATCCATCGTTTCATCGGAATTCCTCCTTATGTCCCATTGGTATTTTTACACTTCCCGTAAATATCTTCATTATATACCCATCCAAAGTAAAAAGCAAGAAACGCCTGATTGGAAACCCTAGTCTTTTTGAAAATTACCGTACCTTACAAATCTGTAAAAGATTTTTTGGTAGTGTTGCAAAAAAAACTTTGACGTGCTACAATGGAAAAAAGAGGATGATTTCCGCAGGGCAGGACGATTGTACCGCGGATTTGTACCCTTTTTTTGCGTAAAACAAATCCGAATCAAAAGGAATGATCGACATGAAAATTGAAACACAGTGCCTGCATGAGGGCTACACACCCGCCAACGGAGAGCCGCTGACTCTGCCGATTTATCAGAGCACTACCTATAAATATGAGTCCACCGCACAGGTCGCAAAGCTGTTTGACCTGACCGACGACGGACATATGTATTCCCGTATTTCCAACCCGACCGTAGCGGCAGTGGAGGAAAAGATTGCTGCGCTGGAGGGCGGCGTGGGTGCGCTGTGTACCACCTCGGGACAGGCAGCCACCCTGATTTGTATTTTGAACATCCTGCGTGCCGGCGACCACATCCTGTGTGCTTCCACCATCTACGGCGGCACCATCAATCTGTTTGCCGTGACCCTCAAGCGTTTTGGTATCGAGGTTTCCTTTGTGGATGCCGATGCCGACGAGCAGACACTGTGCAGCCAGCTCCAGCCGAACACCAAAGCGGTTTTTGCCGAAACGATTGCCAATCCTGCCATCGCAGTTCTGGACATCGAAAAGATGGCAAGGGTCGCTCATTCGCGCGGTATCCCGCTGATTATCGACAACACCTTTGCCACTCCGGTTCTCTGCCGTCCTTTTGAGTATGGAGCGGACATCGTGATTCATTCCACCACCAAATATATGGACGGTCACGCCACCCAGCTGGGCGGTGTCATTGTGGACAGCGGCAATTTTGACTGGACCAATGGAAACTTCCCCGAATTTACCGAGCCGGACCAGTCTTATCACGGTGTGGTGTACACCCGCGATTTTGGTCGGGCTGCCTATATCACCAAGGCGCGCGTGCAGCTGATGCGCGACCTGGGCTGTTACCCTTCTGCGCAGGCTGCCTTTTTGCTCAATCATGGGCTGGAAACGCTGCACCTGCGGATGGAGCGCCACTGTCAGAATGCCGAGCAGGTCGCTCGCTTTTTGCAGCAGCACAGCAAGGTGGAATCGGTCAACTACCCGACGCTGGCAGAGGACCCATATCATCAGCTGGCACAGAAGTATCTGCCGAACGGATGCAGCGGCGTCATCTCCTTCTCGCTGACAGGCGGCAGGGAGGCGGCTGTGCGCTTTATCGACAGCCTGAAGCTGGCTTCGCTGGTGGTTCATGTTGCCGATGTCCGCACCCTGGTGCTGCACCCGGCAAGCTCGACCCACCGTCAGCTGACCGATGAGCAGCTGGTGGCTGCCGGCATCCATCCCGGCATGATCCGTCTGTCGGTCGGCATTGAACACGTCGATGACATCATCGAGGATTTGAAACAGGCTTTGGAACAAGCTTGATCCCCCTTCTTTGATGTTCATAATAAACAAAAATTATGGGAGGTATTTGCCATGAAAAAACTGCTTACCCTTGCTCTGGCTGCTTCTATGATTCTTGCCATGAGCGTCAACGCTTTTGCACTGGGAAACTATGTGCTTTCCACCGATGAGGTCGGCACCGAAGAGGAAGAGCCGATTGCAGATGAACCGGAGTTGCCTGCCGAACCAACCGGCTGGGCGGAGCAGAAAGTCAACCCGGACACCGGCGCCGAAGATTTCGTCGGAATGGCTGCTGCCGCCGCTGCTGTTGCCGGCATCGGATTGGTAACACTGAAAAAGAGATAAGCTTTTCTGTATGCACCCGCGTCCTGTTTTTAGGACGCGGGATTTTTTATGATTGCGGCAGCTTTTGAGCAAAGGATGGGAGCCAAACCCATTTGTTTTGCATAGGATGGAGCAGACCGATTCCAAAGAAAGGAGAGGAAAACGATGGAAGTTTTGGTTCAATGGGTTCTGATGCTGCTGGCAATCCTGGGACTGGTTCAGCTGGGGGAGATGATCTGCCTTTGGTCGCGCCGTCCGAAAAAAAGCCCCGCCAGCTTTTCGGTGCTGCCTGTGTCCGGCAGATTGAACGATCCGCAGACGGTTCTGGATTATTTTGAGCAGGTGGCTGCCTGGAGCCCGGAAAGCTGTCTTGCCTTTGTCATCGACTGCGGGCTGGATGAGGAGAGCGCAGCGTTGTGCCGCGGAGCGTGTGCGCAGCACCGACGGCTGCATTTTTGCACCCAGCAGGAGTTTGCGCGTATTTGCAAAGAGACACAGGATGGAGTATACTAGAAAGCAAACAAAAGGTCTGTGAAAAACGCCGCCTGTCTATAAGTAAAGGTGGTGGAAGGAAAAGGGAGAGGTATGCAGAAGGAAAATCTGGTGGAACTGTCCGGCACTGTGGAAACGGTGGTCTATAAAAATGAAGAGAGCGGATTTGCGGTCCTGGAGCTGGACCACGGCGGCGAGTTGGTCACTGTGGTCGGCGAGCTGGCTTCGGTGGGAGAAGGGGAGATGCTGACCTTGCACGGCAGCTTTCGCACCCATCCCAACTATGGCACTCAGTTTAAAGCAGTGGCAGCCCAACAGCGACTTCCTGCCAGTGCGAGCGCGATTTTGCGTTACCTGTCCTCGGGAGCCATCAAGGGCATCGGTCCGGTGCTGGCTTCCCGCATGGTGGCGCAGTTTGGCAACGACACTTTACAGGTTTTGGAGCATGAGCCGCAGCGATTGCGGGAGGTCAAGGGTATCACCGAGGCAAAATGCGAAAAGCTGCGCACCGAGCTGAGCCGGATGTTTGGGATGCGGGCGGTCATGCTGTTTTTGTCCCAGTTTGGGGTCAGCTCCTCCACCTCGGTCGCCATCTGGAAACGCTGGGGGACCCTGTCGCAGAAGATGATAGAAGAAAATCCTTATTTGCTGTGCTGCGACGAGATTGGGATGGATTTTGACAGCTGCGAGATGATTGCCCGCAAGCTGAATATCCCGCCGGACAGCAGCTACCGCATCGAAGCCGCGCTGCAATTTGTGCTGCGACACAATCTCTACAACGGACATACCTGCCTGCCGGTCGACAAGCTGCTGCCCACCGCCGAGCGTCTGCTCGACCAGAGCTGCATCATGGTGGAAAAAGGGCTGGAGGAGCTGCTGCGCCGCCGGGAGGTGTTGGTGGTGGATGTCAACGGCAGGGATTACTGCTACCTTTCCGAATATCTGGAGGCAGAGCGATTTATTGCCTCACGGGTGCGGTTTTTGTTGGCTGCCGGCGCAGACCCGATCCCGCAAGCCGAGCAGAAGCTGGAGCAGCTGGAACAGTCGGGCGGTATTCAGTATGCCGCTTTACAGCGAGAAGCAATCTTGCAGGCGCTGACCTATCGGCTGTTCATCCTGACCGGCGGTCCCGGTACCGGAAAGACCACCACCATCAACGCCATCATCGACCTGCTGGAGGAGGCAGGGTTGAAGGTCAGTCTGTGTGCGCCGACCGGACGAGCTGCCAAGCGGATGTCCGAGGTGACCGGCAGGGAGGCAAAGACCATCCACCGGCTGTTGGAGGTGGATTTTGCCAATCCAACCTCGCTGCAATTTAAGCGAAATGAAAAGAACCCGCTGACTGCCGATGCGGTCATCGTGGACGAAACTTCGATGGTGGATATCCCGTTGATGCGCTCGCTGATTTGTGCGCTGAAGATGAACTGCCGTTTGATTCTGGTGGGCGACAGCGACCAGCTGCCGTCGGTCGGTCCGGGTAATGTGCTGCGAGACCTGATTCAATCGGAAAAGGTGCCGCAGGTGCGTCTGACCGAAATCTTCCGACAGGCGCAGAAGAGCCTGATTGTTACCAACGCCCACGCCATTGTCAGCGGACAGATGCCGGACCTCAAGCGGCACGACAGCGACTTTTTCTTCCTGCGGCGGGAAAGTCCCAATCAGGTGCGTTCGACCGTCATCGACCTGGTGGCTGCCCGTCTGCCCAAAAGCTACGGGTATTCCCCTACGGCGGACATTCAGGTGATTGTGCCAACCCGCGTGGGAGCAGTGGGCGCAAACGCCCTCAACCAGAGTTTGCAGGAGGCGCTCAATCCGCCGTCTCCCGAGAAGGCGCAGTTTGAAAACAACGGTCGCACCTTTCGGGTGGGGGACAAGGTGATGCAGATTAAAAACAACTATGACATCCTCTGGCAGAAGGAAAACGGCGAGGAGGGGATGGGTGTCTACAACGGGGACATCGGTTTTATTGAGACGATCGACCGACCCTCCAAAACGATGCAGGTGCGCTTTGACGACCGGCTGGCGGAGTACCTGTTCGAGATGGCTCCCGAGCTGGAGCTTGCCTACGCCATCACCGTTCACAAGAGTCAGGGCAGCGAGTTTGATGCGGTGGTCATGCCCATCACCGGCAGCAAGAGCAAGATGCACTACCGCAACCTGCTGTATACCGCAGTCACCCGCGCCAAGGAGCGGCTGATTATTCTCGGTCAGCCGCGCGCCATCGAGGAGATGGTTGCAAACGACCGCAAGACGGTGCGCTACACCAACCTCAAGGAGATGCTGCTCGAGCAGGTGAGCGAATAATTTGCAGCTTAAAGGTCCAAAGCTATTGCAAAGCGGTGGTTGTTTCCTATATAATATAAATCGCAAATCATCAACCGGAAAGGGCTGCGTTTTTTGCCCGCAGCCTCAACGATAAAAGACTCAAACTATAAAAGAAAAGGATGGTGCCGTGTGGACGTAGGAATTGATTTGGGAACTGCCACGGTCATCGTATACATCGGCGGTGAAGGGGTCGTACTGAGCGAGCCTTCGGTCATCGCTGTCAACTTAAAGACCGATTCGGTCATCAGTGTCGGTCAGGAAGCGTATGAGATGATCGGCAAAACACCTTCTCACATCCAGGCAATTCGCCCGCTTTCCAAGGGCGTGGTCTGCAATTACAAAATGACCGAAGAGATGGTCAAACACTTTATCAAAAAAATCTGTAAGGACAGCCTGATCAAGCCGCGCATTGCCATGTGCGTTCCGTCGGGCATCACCAATGTGGAATCGAACGCGGTCATCGACGTCGCCATCGCATCGGGCGCCCGCAAGGTCTATCTGATCGAGGAGCCGGTTGCCGCTGCCATCGGCGCACAGATCGACATTGAAAAGCCAAACGGCAACCTGATTGTGGACATCGGCGGCGGCACCACCGACATTGCCGTCCTTTCCTTAAACGGCATCGTCAACAAAAAGTCAATCAAAATTGCAGGTGACACCATCAACGATGCCATTGTCCGCTATGTCCGCAACAGCCATGGCGTGCTCATCGGCGAAAAGATGGCGGATCAGATCAAACGCCAGGTCGCCAGCGCCTGCTGGGAGGAGGGCGAGGACATCAGCGCACCGGTCAAGGGAAGAAATCTGACCACCGGTCTGCCCTGCAACATTGAAATCAGCCGCTCGATGCTGTACGACTGCGTCATCAAAGAGGTAGAGCAGATCATCACTGCGGTCAAAGAGGTCATCGAAAGGACCCCGCCGGAGCTGGTCGGCGACATCCACACCAACGGCATCACCCTGACCGGCGGTGGCAGCCTGCTGCACGGCATCGCGCCGCTGCTGGAAAAACACACCCGCATCCACACCGTCATCGCAGAAGACCCGGTCAACTGCGTTGCCATCGGCACAGGAAAATCCTTCCAGTATCTGGACAAGCTGGTAGACGGATTTGTCATCCCGTCGATGCAGAGGGTGTAGCCATGCCGGATTTTAGCTATACGATGGAGCAGTTGGCTCCCGACCTTTCTGTGTGTATCACCCGCGACCACCGCTTTGGCACCGATGCCTTTCTGCTGTCCGATTTTGCGGCGGTGCGCCGCAAGGACCTTGCCTGCGACCTGGGCACCGGCTGCGGCATCATCCCGCTGCTGTGGTTCCGCGACCGGCAGCAGGGACCGAAGATGGCATACGGGGTGGACATTCAGCCGCTGGCTGTTGAGCAGCTGCGCTTTACCATCGAGCAATCGGACTTGGGTCAGCGGATGCAGGCGGTGCAGGCGGATTTGTCCGACCTTGCTGCCTTAAAGGAAAAGCTGCCCTTTGGCAGCTTTGACCTGGTCACCTGCAATCCGCCCTATAAAAAAGCGGAGCACGGTATTTTAAGCAGCAGCGACAGCGACATCATCGCCCGCCATGAAACGATGTGCTCCATCGACGACGTGTGCGCCGCCGCAGCAAAGCTGCTGCAATTTGGCGGACGGCTGTGCATCTGCCAGCGACCGGAGCGGCTGCTGGATGTGCTGGAGGCGATGCGCCGCCATAAGATCGAGCCAAAGCGGGTGCGATTTGTGCAAAAGCGCGGGGACACCGCTCCCTGGCTGTTTTTGGTGGAGGGACGCAAGGGCGGCAACCGCTTTTTGAAGGTGGAAGCACCGTTGCTGATTCAGGACGAGCAGGGCGATTTTTCGCCGGAGCTGCGCCGCATCTACCGTCAGCCGCAGCCGAAAGAATAGGAAATGAGGGAACATTTTGTCAGCTACACTGTATGTGGTGGGTACGCCCATCGGCAACCTGGAGGACATGAGCGTGCGCGCGGTGCGCACCTTGCAGCAGGTGGATTTTATTGCTGCGGAGGACACCCGGGTCAGCCTCAAGCTGCTCAACCACTTTGAAATTAAAAAACCGATGGTTAGCTACCACGAGCACAACGCCCGCGAGGTGGGACCGCAGATTATCAGGCGGCTGCAAAACGGCGAAAGCTGTGCCATCGTGACCGATGCCGGTATGCCCTGCATCTCCGACCCGGGAGAGGACCTGGTGCGGCTGTGCGCCGAGAACGGCATCGACACCAAGGTCATCCCGGGACCGAGCGCGGCGGTCAGCGCCCTTGCCCTGTCGGGCTTGGACACCGGCAAGTTTGTATTCGAGGGGTTTTTACAGCCGCAGGCAAACGCGCGCAGAGAGCGGCTGGAGGAATTAAAGCTCGAGCGGCGCACCATCATCTTCTACGAAGCGCCGCACAAGCTGTGCGACACACTGAATGCGATGTATCAGGTGCTGGGCGAGCGCAAAATCACCCTAGCGCGGGAGCTGACCAAGGTGTACGAGGAGGTCATCCGCACCACCTTGTCACAGGCGGTGGAGCTGTACACCCAGCGAGAGCCGCGCGGCGAATTTGTGCTGGTGGTGCAGGGTGCCAAAGAGGAGCAGAAGCTTGATTTTGCGCAGGCGCTTGCGCTGGTGCAGGCGCTGGTGGAGCGCGGGGAGCCGCTTTCCAAGGCTGCCAAGGATGTTGCACGGCAGACCGGCTTTAAAAAAGGGGAGCTGTACAGCGGGTTTTTGGAGATGCCTCAATAATCTTTTTGCGGGGAGGAATCCCCGCATTTTCTTTTTACATGGTTTTGTGGGGAGGTTTCCCCACACCCCTCTTTTTACATGGGGAGGTATCCCCACACCCCTCTTTTGCGGGGTTACGCCAAGGCTTTGCCTTGTCGTTGCACCCCGCTCCTGCGGCTACTTTTATGAAACGATAAAAGTAGCCAAAAGCGTTTTCAAAAGGAAGGGTCCTCTTGAAAATCTCCTCTGGGGGGATAACGCCAAGGCTTTGCCTTGGCGTGGTGTGACTTCGTCACACACCTTTAGCCACAGCGCAGCTGTGGCACGACACAGTGTAACTGTGGCGTATTCCCCCTTACTGACGAAAAAACTACCCTGATGGCAAACGGGGAGCGTGACCGAAGGTCATCGCGGGGGAAACACGGCTGCGTGTGTCGTAGACACACAAGCCTGACCGTGGGTTCCCCCCTCGGGGTTATGCAAGGGGTATCCCCTTGCATACGCTTTTGCTGACTTTTCTCGTATAAGAAAAGTCAGTGCGGGAGTGGGGCGCATAGCCCCACAAAAAGAGGGGCGGCGGGGACACCTCCCCGCAAAACAAAAAGCCGCCTGTCGGCGGCTTGACGAAGCATTTGCTCCATGATATAATAGGAATCAGAAGGACGACTGCCGCGGCAACGGCGGTTTTCCCTAAAAGATATGCTTGAGAAAAACCGCTCCTTGCTTAATGGGCGGTTATTTCTTTAGTACCAAATCGAGGATACCAAAGATAATCGTCACAATCAAAGTAAGTAGTGCATATACTTCCAATGACGTCATGACGGTCACCCCCTGTATTCAGAGTGGAATAACCTTGCCGTCCTCCCGATGGGAATTATCATACCACATTCCTCGAATCCTGTAAACCTCTGTCGAACGGCAGGGGTTCTTTTTTTACAATGCAAAATAAGAAACAAAAGTTACAGCAAAGCAGGTTGGTAACAAAAAAGTTACAGAAAAGGATGGCAAAAGGCAGGTTGCAAGAAAAACGAGTAAAAACCGCATGGTTAAGCGGAAAGGTGTTGATTAACCATCATAAAAAATGACAGCGCTGTTACCAATCGAAGATAAAAATTACATTTTTTTTACGAAAAGGGCTTGCAATTTGGTTTTGGTTGTGTTATATTAGTGGCAGACCAAGGGAGATTGTGGAGAATCTTCCAGAGTCGGACGTTTTTGCTACAAAATGTCGCTTAAACGTCAAAACAAAAACAGCCGCACACAATAAGCGGCAAAAATGATTTAGGAGGAAGAAAGACTATGAAAAAAGTACTTTCCGTAGCACTGGCTTCTGCTATGGTACTTGGCATGGGCGCTAACGCTTTTGCTATTTCCTACAGCACTGGCTCTAACGACAAGGCTGATTGGCCGAGCAACTTCAAATTTGACGGTGAACTGTTTGTAACCAACAAAGATGGCGACATCGTTGAGGAAGCTTCCACCGAGCTGAACGACAGCGAATCCGTAAACTTCGAGCCAGGTGACGTTATCTGGATGCCTCTGTACGCTGATGATCAGCTGTCCTACGACGCTGACTGGGGCGAAGGCAAAGATGAAGTTGAAGCTATCAACACCATCGAGCTGGCTGATTCTCAGTTCTCTAAAGCTGCTGACGAAAAACTCGACGTTAAGAAGAATGGCGATGCTATTTGGGTTCTTGTTAATGGTAACTGGGAAGAGTACAAGAAAGAAGACTACAAAGGCTACACTATGTCTGGCTTCGACAAAGAGGGCAATGCTACTCTGACCAAAAAAGGCGCAGTTAACGGCGTTACCGTTCCTGACACTCTGACCTTTGACAACGTAGAAAGAACTGTTGTAAAGAACAGCGCTAAATTCTACATCAACGGCAAACAGTATAAATCTGTAGAAGCTTTCGAAGAAGCTCTGGCTAAAGCAGACTACACTCTGGACGAAGTTAAAGTAACTGTTAACCTCGAAAAGATCAAAGGCGAAGACGAGTGGGTTGGCAAACCTTCTGTTGATTCCCAGAACGGTGTTCGTGCATACGGTCACTACACTGGCAACATCGACAAGAACTGGTCCATCAACCTGATCGAAGCTTCCACCGGCGTTGCTGAGCTGATCGAGAAAGCTGAACTCTACAGAGCTACTGCTACCGATTACGCTTCCTACAGCAAATACACCGATGAAATCATGCCAAAAGCTGTATACCTCAAGGTTACTCTGAAGAAAGAGTGGAAGACCACTGACAGCGAAACCATGAAGTACTACGTATACGTTGCTAAGAACAACGGCAGCACCAAAGACAAAACCAACGAAGTTTGGGTTTCCGGTAAATACGAAAACACTGCTTTCGAGTATGTAAACTTTGATTGGACCAACAACGCTAACGAGGCTAAACTGTGGAAAGTTCGCAAAGGCGAAAACGGCACTGCTGTATTCGACTTCG
>ERZ832317.2848-NODE-2848-length-19131-cov-4.278675_pt1 | contig 19131 bp, 17 predicted proteins | sample MGYA00519695_ERZ832317 | MGnify/ENA primary metagenome ERZ832317 (study PRJEB31850, sample SAMEA3708726) | human gut metagenome | biome: human gut; feature: human-associated habitat; material: faeces | place: China | collected 2014 ...
GCATCATCAAGTTCCTGGGCTTCGAGCAGACCTTCAAGAACAGCCTGACCGGCCTGCCCATCGGCGGCGCCAAGGGCGGTTCCGACTTCGATCCCGCCGGCAAGTCCGACGCTGAGGTCATGCGTTTCTGCCAGAGCTTCATGACGGCTCTCTATCGTTACATCGGGCCGGATGTCGACGTGCCCGCCGGCGACATGGGCGTTGGCGGCCGTGAGATCGGCTACCTGTATGGCCAGTATCGCCGCCTGAAGGGCGTGTGGGAGAACGGCGTTCTCACCGGTAAGGGCCTGAGCTACGGCGGCTCCCTGATCCGCCCCGAGGCCACCGGCTACGGCGCTATCTACTATCTGCAGGAAGTGCTGAAGCACGAGAACGATAAGATTGAAGGCAAGAAGATCGCGATCTCCGGTTACGGCAACGTGGGCTGGGGCATCATGAAGAAGGCTGCTCAGCTGGGCGCCAAGGTCACCTACTTCGCCGGCCCCGATGGCTATGTCCACGATCCCGACGGCGTGATCACCGACGAGAAGCTGAACTTCATCCTCGAGATGCGCGCGAAGGATCCCATGCACTGCAAGCCCTATGCTGACAAGTTCGGCTGCGAGTTCGTCGCCGGTGAGAAGTGCTGGGGCGTCAAGGATGTCGACGTGTACATGCCCGCCGCTATGCAGAACGACGTCAAGATGGAGTCCGCTGAGAAGATCGCTGCTTCCGGCGTGAAGTACTACATCGAGGTCGCTAACATGCCCACCACCAACGATGCTCTGAACTACCTGCGTGGCCAGAAGCACATGATCGTTGCTCCCTCTAAGGCTGTTAACGCCGGCGGCGTGGGCGTCTCCGCTCTGGAGATGGCTCAGAACTCCGAGCGTCTGGTCTGGACCGCTGACGAGGTCGATGCGCAGCTGCACAAGATGATGTACAACATCCACAAGGTCTCCGCTGAGGCCGCTGAGGAGTACGGCCTGGGTTACGATCTGGTTGCTGGTGCCAACATCGCCGGCTTCAAGAAGGTCGCCGAGGCTATGATGGAGCAGGGCTGCTTCTAAGCCGAACGTCCATCGCACCAACTGGTGAAATAGCGAATTGCCCCATCTGCCGCAAGGCAGATGGGGCAATTTCTTTACCGCAAAAGGGCAGGGTCCTTTTGCGATGAATCGGTTTCGCTTCGCTCTGTGCCTCGGCTGGCTATGCCAGCCTGCGACGCAGAGCGAAGCGAAAAGTGTTTTTTGCGACGTACACGCCGCCGCAAAAACGGATTGGATATTTTTTGCGCCGCTGCGGCGGCGCGAACTCTGTGAGACCGTTTGCCTTTTGGCGGTGTAAAACGGCTGGGCTTTACGGGGGCGGGAGGCTTGACAAGCGCCCCGCCTGTCCTGTAAACTGATAGAGCCGCACAGGCGGCATTTTGAGAGAAAACGGAGGCTTTGCAGCACATGATGATTCTGGTTGTAGACGGGCAGGGGGGCGGTCTGGGCCGCCTGCTGGTCCGCGAGTTGAAGGGTGCGTTCCCGCAGGCGGAGATTGCGGCCGTCGGGACGAATTCCACCGCCGCGAACGCCATGATGAAGGCAGGGGCGGACTTCGCCGCCACGGGCGAGAACGCCGTGGTCGTCAACTGCCGCCATGCCGACATCATCGTCGGCGCGGTGGGGATTGTGATTGCTGACTCCATGTGGGGCGAGATCACGCCACGCATGGCGCAGGCTGTCGGGCAGAGCGACGCGCGGCGCGTGCTCATTCCGATCAATCTCTGCAGCAACCTCGTCGTCGGCGTGTCGGAGATGTCCATGTCAAAGCTGGTACAGGCTGCAGTCGATACCGTTCGCCGCCTGACAGAGAAAAAGTGAAACAGCGCCCTCAGCCGTTTGGCGGCCGGGGGCGTTTTTCTGCGCGCAGGTATAGGAAATGAAGTGCTTGGGAATTCTTGGAATAGACGGTGCGCTTTATCTTAATAAATTGAAATATCTTCCAAAAGTTGCAAATAGTTACAAAAACGTGTGGAAGATTGACATTATATTTATTGGAAAGTTCCTCCTGAAAGGTTGCCGTACATTGTGATTTGTGGTAAAATAAATTCGGCTGCAGGGGGAGTGCTGATACCCTGCGCGGCCATTGGAGGGGAACCGCAGCCCAATTTGCGGTCCGGCAGCTCCGCGCCGGTGGATGTATTTCGAGCGGAGGACAGAAAGGCGCCCGTTTCCACTGCCTGCGGGGAGGACGCCGCGCACAAAAATTGGAAGGAAAGGACGTACACATGAAAAAACGAATTTTCGCGCTCATCATGGCCATGTGTCTGGCGCTGAGCCTGCTGCCCGCGTCTGTTTTCGCTGAAAACGAAAGCGGCAGCGACGTGGTTTACGGCACGTACGGCACAGGCGAGACATGGACACAGGACAAGAAGGGCACCGGGACGATTGAGTATAAAACCGGTGACGGAAACACCATCACGCTGAGCAAGAAAGCGACCCCGCTCGGCGACAACACCTACCGGATTGATCTGGAGGTCAAGACCACCCAGACGACCACGACCACGCCTCCCGGCGCGGCCGCGACCGTGCTGGTGCTCGATACCTCCGGCTCGATGGACTACTGCGCCGAGTGTGGTCAGAAGAATTACCACGCATCCGGTTGTGAGCATTATCAGGAGCCCGACTGGGACAATTGGTTCCCCGATAATTCTGTCAAAACTGAAGAGACCCGTCTTGCGGCAGCAAAAACTGCGGCGACCAATTTCCTTGACAGCTACAAGGGCGATACCGCGGGCGTTGGCCGCTATGTTTCGCTCGTGAGCTTTGCCGGAAGTGCAAGCGTTAAATGCGACTGGCAGGATGTCTCCACCACGGCTGGCTACAACGCTGTTGTGAGGGCAATCAGGAGCCTTTCCGCGAATGGCGGTACGAATCTGGATGCGGGTCTTAAAAACGCGGCGAATCAGTTCACGAAGTCTGCGGTGAGCGGTATCTCCAAGGACAGCAAAAATGTCATTGCCCTGACGGACGGCGCGCCGACGAAGTCTGCTAGTCACGGCAATGGCACCAATGGCAGCTGGGCGATTAATAACGAGACGGCCAACACGGCGGCCACGCTGAGAACAGCCGCCAGTGTATACACGGTCTGCTTTGGCGCGGCCGGACAAGACACATATCCGGGTGGTTCTACTGTTGATGTATTTTTGGAGAAAAACATCGCCACCCCCGCGACCGCGGACACCAAGTACGCCTATAACGCCGCGGACAGCAGCGAGCTCAATGCGGCGTTTAAGGCCATCACCACCTCCATCACCACCGGCATCAGCAGCGGTACCGTGACCGACCCCATGGGGCCGAACATCAGCGTCACGGCAAAACCCGACAACTTTGTCTCTGCGGATGGCAAGACCTATACGTGGGAGTTGGCAAACGGCGTAAAATCGACCGACGGCAGCAAGACCACCTACACCTATCAGCTCTCTTACAAGGTGAAGCTCGACACCACCGGCGAGGGCTTTAAAGAAAACGACTACTATCCCACAAACGGCAAGACCACCTTCACCAGCGGCGACAAGACCTTTGAGTTCCCCGTCCCCGGCGTCAAGGGGACGATCACGAGCTATCAGGTGAAGTATGAGTACAAGGGCGATGTTCCCACCGGCGCACTTGCTCAGCTGCCCGCGGATGAAACCCACAAGATGCACACGGACGTGACCGTGGCCGCAGAGCCCAAGCTGGACGGCTATGTGTTCAGCGGCTGGACGACGACCGACGCGGCTGTCAGCAGCGACGGTAAGTTCAAGATGCCCGGACAGAACGTCACCCTGACCGGCTCGTGGACGCTCCGCAGCGACCTGAGCTATACCGTCAACTACTACTGGAACGGCACGACCGACAAGGTGGCACCCTCCAAGACCCAGGGCGGCCAGACCTTTAACGCGGCCGTCACGGAGAGTCCCATCGGCGTCACCGGCTATACCCCCGTCTCGACGGACAGCGAGAATCTGACGATCGGCACGGGTAAGAACGTGATCAACTTCTATTATTATCAGAACGTCACCCTGACCGCGAACAGCGGTACCGCTGGCTATGACGGCGAGGAGCACAGCGTCTCCGGCTTCACCGGCGCGCCCGACGGCGCGGACTTCAGCGCCGTCACCGTCGGTGCGAAGGGGACGAATGTCGGCACTTATCCCGCGCAGTTCCAGGAGGGAACGGTCGGCACGGTGGACGCCACGGAAAAGTATATCGTGGCCGAGGCGAAGGACGGTCTGCTGACGATCACGCCGATCGGCGGCATCGTTGTGACCATCACCGGCAACACCGAAACCGTGACCTATGACGGCGACGAGCACACCGCGACCGGCTACACGTTTACCACGGAAAATCCGCTCTATACGGAGAAGGACTTCACCTTCACCGGCGATGCCACGGCGAAGGGCACCGACGCGGGCAGCTATCTGATGCATCTCGATGCCAGCCAGTTCCAGAATACGAACAAAAACTTCAAGAGCGTCACGTTTATCGTGGAGCAGGACGGCGCGCTGACGATCACCCCGCGCTCCGTCAAGCTGACCTCCGAGACGGCAGAGAAGGTCTACGACGGCATGCCCCTGACACGCCCCGATGTCGCCATCACGGGTGACGGGTTCGTTGCGGGTGAGGTGAGCGCTATCCGCGCCACCGGCACCGTCACGAACGTCTCCGACGGCGAGCAGCCGAACACCATCGTCTATACCACGTCCGCGGGTTTCAAGCCCGGCAACTACAGCATCGAGAAGGACGAGGGTACGCTGAAGATCACCCCCGTGACCGACAAGGTCACCGTGACCATCACCGGCAACGACGGCAGCATGGGCTATGACGGCAACGAGCATTCCGTGACCGGCTACAAGGTCGAGAGTATCAGCAATCCGCTCTACACGGCGGCTGACTTCGCCTTCAGCGGCACGGACTCTGTCACCGGCACCGACGCGGGCACCTATATGATGGGTCTGACCCCGGCGCAGTTTGAGAATACGAATCCGAACTTTGAGAACGTCACGTTCAGCGTGACCGACGGCGCGCTGACGATCACCCCGATGCCGCTGACCATCACTGCGGGCTCTGATAGCAAGGCCTACAACGGCACGCCGCTGACGAACGATACGTTCACCAGAACCTCCCTTGCCGCGGGCGATACCCTTGCGAGCGTCACCGTGACCGGCAGCCAGACGGATGTCGGCTCGAGCAAGAACGTTGCGAGCGATGCGAAGCTGATGCGCGGCGACAGGGACGTCACGGCGAACTATGCCATCGATTATCTGCCCGGTACGCTGACCGTCACGAAGAACGAGAGCGCGAAGCTCACGGCCGAGGCCTACAAGGGCGTCTATGACGGCGGCGAGCACGATGCGGTTGTCAAGACCGCGCTCAGCGATCTCGTTGACGACAGCGTCTGGACGTACAGCTACAGTCTGGACGGCGAGCACTACACCGACGAGATGCCGCAGGTGAAGAACGTCGGCGCGTACCCTGTCTGGGTCAAGGCTACGAACGATAACTATGTCGACCTTGTGACCGTCGTGACCGCCGAGGTCACCCCTGCAACCGTCCTCGTCACGGCGGACAGCCACGAGTGGATCATCGCCGTCAAGGATACCTGCGTGGGCGACCCTGAGCCGGCGCTGACGTATCAGGCGGAGAGCCCTGTCGCGGGTGAGACGCCCGCCTTCAGCGGTGAGCTTTCCCGCGAGCCGGGCGCCGAGCGCGGCAAGACCTACCAGATCCTGCAGGGCGACCTTGCCCTCGCGGATGGGGAGAACTTCCTCGCCTCGAACTATGTCCTCCAGTTTGTTCCCGGTGAGCTGACCGTCAAGGCGCGCGACATCACCATCACCAAGACGGTCGACGTCACGAAGGCCTTCGTCGGCGACAAGCTGACCTACACGATCACCGTCACCAACACCGGCGACGTGGATCTGCAGGATGTGGCGGTTGTCGATGAGATGCTCGGCATCGAGCAGGTCATCGGCGAGCTGAAGGCCGGCGAGAGCTGGACGCAGCAGTTCACCTACACCGCGCAGGAGAGCGACGCGGGCAAGACCCTCGTCAATACCGCCGTCACCGGAACGAAGGACGAAAAGACCTTCGATCAGGTGGATTCCGACGGCACCGAGATCACGCAGAAGCCCGTCCCCACCGGCGACCAGAGCATGGTCGGCCTGTGGACGGCGACGCTCCTGATCTCCGCGGCCGGCGCGGCGATCATCCTCGCCCGCAAATCCAGGCGCAGCAAGTAAGCAATCTCGATAGCTGCCAGATAGCTGAAAAAACAAGCAGCCCCCGGCACCATAGGTGCCGGGGGCTGCTTTCTGAAGTCTCACAGAGTTCGCGGCTCGGGGCCGCGAATAAAGTAAAATCCGTTTTTTGCGGCGGCGTGTACGCCGCAAAAAACACTTTGCGCAGAGAGTGTGTTTTGCGTGCATGGCACACAAAAATGCGCGGTTCGGCGCGAGAACCTATTCCACAAAAGGGCTTGCCCTTTTGTGGAATATTTATGCGTCCAGCGCCTGCTTAAGGTCGGCGATGATGTCGTCCGCGTCCTCCAGACCGACGGACATGCGGATCATGCCGTCCGTGATGCCCGCGGCTTCGCGCACCTCACGCGGGATCATCGTGTGCGTCATGGCCGCCGCCTGTTCCACAAGCGTCTCCGTGTCGCCGAGCGACACCGCCAGCGAGCAGAGCTTGAGGTGGTTGATGAAGCGCTTACCCGCTTCGAGGCCGCCGCGGACGTCGAAGGTAATCATGCCGCCGCCCCCGCGCATCTGGCGGCGGGCGATCTCATACTGCGGGTTCGATTCGAGCAGGGGGTAGCGCACCGTCTCGATCCGGGGATCGGATTCGAGCCATCGGGCGATTTTCAGCGCGCTCTCGTTGTACTGCCGCATGCGCACGCCGAGCGTCTTCATTCCGCGGCAGACGAGAAAGGCCGTGAACGGAGCGATGACCGCGCCGAAGTGCATCAGCGTCCCGAGACGGCACTGGCGCAGGAACTGCTCATCGTTGGAGATAACCGCGCCGCCGAGCAGGTCGCCGTGGCCACCGATGTACTTTGTCAGGCTGTGGATCACGACGTCCGCGCCGAGGTCGAGCGGGTTGGTGTTGTAGGGCGTGGCGAAGGTGTTGTCAACGAAGAGCTTCGCGCCGTGGCGGTGCGCAATCTCGGCCACGGCCTGCAGGTCAACGAGCACCATCGTAGGGTTTGCGGGCGTCTCGACGTAGATGACACGCGTATTCGGACGGATGAGCGGCTCGAGCTGGCTGAGGTCGGCGGCGTCGAAGCTGTCGTGCCCGATGCCGAAGCGCGGGAGCCAGTCGCTCGTGATGTCCTCCGTGCCGGAGTATTTCGCCTTGGTGAAGATGACGTGGTCGCCGCACTTGAGCTCCGCGAACAGCGCGCCGGAGACGGCGCCCATGCCGGAGGCGTAGGCCACGGCACCCTTGCCGTGCTCGAGGGCGGCCAGCTTCTGTTCGAGATAGTCCTGCGAGGGGTTCGTGATGCGGCTGTAGGCGAAGCTCTCGGCGTAGTCATCGCAGGCCTTCACCGCGTCGTCGGTGGAGTCAAAATAGAACGTCGAGGTCTGGTAGATCGGCGGGATCAGCGCGCCGTAGGCATCGCGCGGCTCACCCGCGTGCACCTCCAGCGTGTCAAAGTGCAGGCTGTCCGCCTGCAGGTCGGGATGTCGCAGCTTCAGCTGGCTCATAATAACACCTCCATAAAAAATATGCCGGGATACGGCTTTTCCTGTATCCCAGCATAGCATATTTCCGGTGAAAGCAGAAATACCCGATCCCTATCGCCGTCTATAGGAAAAAGCTTTACCCCTGCGCGGCGAGGATATGGCGTTTCATGCACGCGAGGAACGCCTCCTCGATCGGCCGCAGGGCGCGGCCGCGGATGCTGATCCAGCCGATGTCGACGGTGTCCTCCGTCTCGATGGGGACGCAGGCGACCTCGCGCGCGAGCCGCGGCGAGATGACGCCCGTGCCGACGTCGTAGGCGTTGCAGCTGCGCATGAGCGCGGTGCTCACATAGAGGTCGCTGATGTAGACGACCTTGGGCGGGTAGAAGTTCGGCAGCATCATCTCCTCGGAGAAAAGCCGGGCGAGTCCGCCGTCTGCTCATAGACGATGCAGGGATATTCCATCAGCTCGTCCGTGCGGATGCTCCGGCGCCCGGCGAGCGGGTGCGTCACGGAGAGAAACGCGTGTGGCCGCGCCTGGACGAGCCGGTGGAAGGCGAGATTGTTGTCCTCCAGCACGCGCTCCATGTGCCGCCGGTTCACATCCGAGAGGAAAATCACGCCGAGGTCGCTCGACTGCTTGCGCACGCTCTCGATGACGACGGAAGTCTGGTTCTGGTTCAGCCCGAGCGTGTAGCGGTCGGCGTCGAGCCCGCCGACGAACTCCTCAAACGCGCTCACAACGAAGTCATAGTGCTGGCTGCTGATGAAAAACGACGGCTTCGGCCCCTCGGCGCTGCGCTGGAAGTACTCGTCGATGTAGTCCGCGTCGCGCAGGAGCTTGTTGCTCAGCTTGAGCAGCTGCCGCCCTTCGTTTGTGATGGCGATGCCGGAGGAGGAGCGTGTGAAGATCGTGATGCCCAGCTCCTCCTCGAGCACGTGGATGAGACTGCTGACGCTCGGCTGGGAGACATAGAGCTTCTGCGCGGCCTTGCTGAACGAGCCGCATTTTTCCACCATGGAGATATATTTGAGCTGCTGCAGCGTCATGTGCTGTCCGCCTTTCCCGGCCCGGGGCCGCTGTTTTCTCCATTATATCGGATTTTCCCGCCGGTGACAACGGCCTTTCCCGGCGCATATCCATGGGAATGGGGGCGGCCGCGCGGAAACGGAGGAGGTTTTCATGGCAAAGGTCTATCTCTCGCCCTCGTCTCAGGTGAGCAACCCCTACGCGTGGGGCTCGACGAACGAGGCGGCGCAGTGCCGCCGGATTGCGGACGCGGCGGCGGCCGCGCTCACGCGCAGCGGCCTTTCAGTCAAAAACAACCAGACGGCGTCCATGGAAGGGCGCGTGGCGGAGTCAAACGCGTGGGGTGCCGACCTGCATGTCTGCATCCACACGAACGCCTTCAACGGCCGCGTGACGGGAACGCGCGTTTTCAGTTGGAACGATGCGGGCCGGGGCCGCGCCGCGGCACAGGCCGTCTTTGACGAGCTGGCCCCGCTGACGCCCGGCACGTCCGACAGTCTCAGCACGAACCAGACGTGGTATGAGCTGCGGCGTACCGCCGCGCCGTGCGTCTATGTCGAGGCGGAGTTTCACGACAACGCCGAAGCGACCCGCTGGATCATAGAACACACGCAGCAGATCGGTGAGGCCGTCGCCCGCGGTATCTGCCGCTATTTCGGCGTCGCCTACGCGCCCACGCCGGAGCCGGAGGGCGGGACGCTCCACCGCGTGCAGGTCGGGGCCTACGCCGTGCGCGCAAACGCCGAGCGGATGCTTGCGCGCTTGCGCGCCGCGGGCTTCGAGGGCTTCATCACAGAATAATCTAAAGAGAACCAATAAGCGGCGCATCCGAACGGATGCGCCGCTTGCGCTTGGCCTTTGATCTCGTGATGGTGTAAGGGAATCACGCCTTACACCGTGGGACAGAGCTTGTCCGCGAGGGCACGCGCCTGCGCGAGACCGTCGGTCTGGGAGATCTCACCCGCGCCGTAGACGCCGGGAATCAGCACCTCGCCGACGTTCCGGCAGCCAAGCAGGGAGACGGTCTTGCGGTAGGCGAAGACGATGCCGTCGAACGTGTCCATGGCGGGCTCGGCGCAGCAGGTGATAAGCGCGGCGGGGATTCCGGCGGGGAACTTCTTCGCGTTGTAGAGCGAGACGAAGCGGTCAATGACGTGCTTGATCTGCGCGGGGAAGGTGTACCAGTAGACGGGCGCGGCCAGCACCAGACCGTCCGCCGTCTCCAACTCACGCGCGATGTCGTTGAAGCCGTCGCCGCCGAAGGCGCAGGCCCCCTCGCCGCGGTAGCAGGCGCGGCAGTCGCGGCACCCGCCGAGGGGCAGAAACGCCGTGTCAAACCGCACCACGCGGCATCCCTTCTCCTCGAGCGCGGCGGCGAGCGCGTCCGCCATCTGTGCGGTGTTGCCCTTTCTGCGCGGACTGCCCGTCAGCAGAACAATTTTCTTTGCCATGTTGTTATTCCTCCTGTGATGTGATTTTAAAAATAAAAAAGCCTCGCAGAGTTCGCGGCTCGGGGCCCGCGAATCAATCAAAATCCGTTTTTTGCGGCGTATACGTCGCAAAAAACACTTTGCGCGGCACGAGCCTCGGCCCAGAGAAACTGGCCTCGGCAGATCCGACGGTTGATGTCGGCCAGTGTCGCAGCCCCGCCTGCGGTGGGGCAAGGCGCGGAGCGAAGCGAGAGCCCCTTCATCAAAAAAGGCGTAGCCTTTTTTGGTGAAAAACGCGCCCCGCGGCTCTGCCGCGGGGCGCGTAGGTCTTTCAGCTCCGTCCGTGGATTTCGCGGTGGCACTTGGGGCAGGTGATGACGATCTTGCCCTTTCCGCGCGGGACGCGGCAGACCGTGCGGCAGTTGGGACAGGTGAAGTATTTGTGGTCCTTGTCCATGCGCTGCTGGCGGCCGGTGCTGCGGCGGCGCTGCACGGGATAGACGAACTTCGTGAGGAACCACGCGTTCTCGGCGCGGCGGCGCTGCAGGTTCCGGGAGAACATCCGGAACACCGCCCAGAGCGTGAGCACCATGGCGACCGAAGCGACCGCCGCGTGCGCCGTGCCGTTTTTGACGAAGATGTTCACAATGTCCAGCAGGATAGCCAGCCAGAGGGCGGCCATTCCCAGATGATCGGCCCCGTTGCGGCCATACATAAAGCGGGAGAAGGCATTGCCTACCTTCTGGAAAAAGTTCATAAGAGCGCCTCGATTCCATCAATCTACAAAACGATACATTGTATTTTACAGGAAAACTCCCCGCAGGTAAAGACCCGGCCCACAAAGTTTACAGAATGGTCACGATTTGGTACCTGAGTCGGAGAATACGTTTTATGCGTATATTTATGCAGATATACACGGAATGATTCTGTGCATCACGCCTGATGACAGACTGGTATCTCGGATGAAACAGGACAAATTCAACAAAACCACAAGGTGGAGTGAAAATTTATGCATTTTGGGGTTGACATTTATACAAAGCTGCTGTATGATAGCCAATGTCAGGAGGAGCTGATCGAGGAAGAGACAGCACCGCCCGCCTGACGGCAGACAGAAGCAAAATAATTTTAAAATAATGAAGTGAGGTAAGAATGATGAAAAAGCTGATGTGTCTGATTCTTGCCCTGGTCACGGCGCTGAGCCTTGTGGCCTGCGGCAGCAGCAACGGCGGCAACAATACCAATACCGGCGATGTCAAGCTCAAGGTGCTTGAGGGCGTTGTGGATTGGCCTGAGACCGAGCCCTACCGTGTTCTGGTGCAGAAGGGCGATCCCAAGGGCCTGCTCCCCGGCATCAACAAGGCGATCGCTGAGCTGACCGCCGACAACAACGCCAAGATCCATGAGATCGAGGAGAAGGTCGCTTCCACCGACACCTTCACCCCCGACAGCGTCCCCTCCGATGCCGTGGCCGCTCCCGAGACCTCCACCAGCGGCAAGCTGGTGCTGGTCATGGGTACCAGCCCCGACTATCCCCCCTACGAGTTCTACTCCGACAGCGCGATGACCCAGTTCGCCGGCATCGACGTGGAGGTCGCCAAGTACATCGCCGAGTCCATGGGCATGGAGCTGCAGATCGAGGCCATGAACTTCGACAACCTCGTCACCTCCCTCAGCAACGGCGACTTCGACATGGTTCTCGCCGCCTGCGAGTACACCGACGAGCGTGCGCTGGCCTGCGACTTCTCCGATCCCTACTACACTGATCTGCCCCCGGTCATTCTGGTGAAGGAGTCCGACGCGGACAAGTATAAGACCCTCGACGACATCAACAAGGCCAGCGTCATCATCGGCGCACAGAAAAACACGACTAAAGCTTCTGCGGCAGCAAGCAAGTTCCCCGAGGCCGCCAACGGCATGGTGCTCGAGTCTCTGGTTCCCACGCTGGTGACCGAGCTCAAGAGCGGCAAGATCGACCTGCTGGTGCTCGACGGCAACGTCGGCCAGAGCTACGTCGGCTAAAAACGAACATCCAAGCGAACCGTGCAAAGCCGCCTGATACGGCTTTGCACGTTCGTGTGTCTGTAAAAAAGTCTGAAAAGAGGTACGAAAGGAGCCTGCGCCTATGTGGAGTGACCTGTTCGCCAACATGAGCAATACCAACTTCTTCAATTTTTCATTCCTTCCGAAATATCTGCCCGCGTTCGTCAAGGGCTTTGAGTATACGCTCCTGCTGGCGGTTGTGTCGGTGGCGCTGGCGGTGATTCCGGCGCTGCTGCTGGCGATGATGCGCCTGAGCAAGAACCGCTTCGTGCGCGGCATCTCCGGGGCCTACATCGCGGTCTTCCGCTCGACGCCGCTGCTGGTGCAGCTGTCGATCATCTATTTCGGCCTGTTCCAGTTCATCAACCTTCCGCGCTACCTGCTCTTCGGCTTCATCGCGATCAACCGGTTTGTACCCGGCGTGGTGGCGCTGGCGCTCAACAGCTCGGCCTACGTCGCCGAGATCTTCCGCGCGGGCATCCTCGCCGTGGATAAGGGGCAGACCGAGGCGGCGCGCTCGCTGGGCCTGAGCCAGTGGCAGGCGATGAAGCTCGTCGTGCTGCCGCAGGCGATCAAGAACGTGCTGCCCGCGCTCGCCAACGAGGTCGTCACCATGGTCAAGGAGAGCTCTATCTGCTCGACGCTGGGCATGGCGGAGATCATGTACGCCGCGCAGACCGTCTCCGGTACGTCCTATATCACGCTGGCGCCCTATGTGTTCGCCGCGATCATCTATTTCTGCATCAACTACCCGGCCTCCAAGGCCATCGAAGCGATTGAAAGGAGAATGCGCCGTGGAGACAAGCAATAAGCTCATTTCTGTGCAGCATCTGGTGAAGGAGTATAACCACGGCACGGTCAAGGCTCTGAACGACTGCAGCATCGACATCGCCCGCGGCGAGGTCGTGGCCATCATCGGCCCCTCCGGCTCCGGCAAGTCGACGCTCCTGCGCTCGCTGAACCTGCTCGAGCAGCCGACGTCCGGCGAGATCCTCTTCGATGGGGTGAACCTCGCCGACAAGTCCGTGGACATCAACCTCCACCGCCAGAAGATGGGCATGGTGTTCCAGCACTTCAACCTCTTCCCGCACAAGACGGTGCTGCAGAATATCACGATGGCGCCCGTCACGCTGAAGAAAAAGACCCCCGAGCAGGCGCAGCAGCAGGCCGAGGAGCTGCTCAAGCGCATCGGCCTCGCCGACAAGGCAAACGAGTATCCGAACATGCTCTCCGGCGGACAGAAGCAGCGTATCGCCATCGTCCGCGCCCTCGCGATGGATCCGGAGGTCATGCTCTTCGACGAGCCGACCTCCGCGCTCGACCCCGAGATGGTCGGCGAGGTGCTCGACCTGATGCGCGACCTCGCGAAGGAGGGCATGACGATGGCCGTCGTGACTCATGAGATGGGCTTCGCACGCGAGGTGGCCGACCGCGTCGTGTTCATGGCCGACGGCCGCATCCTCGAGGAGGGCACGCCGCAGCAGATCTTCGACAGCCCGAAGGATCCCCGCCTGCAGGACTTCCTGAGCAAGGTGCTGTAAAAATTCAATTCCCGGAAGGGCGCTGTCCTTCCGGGAATATTTTCTGCATGATTCCACATGATGAAAAAGATTTTTCACAATAAAAAAGTTCTATTGTGACAAAAAGTACGGAAAAAGAATAGAAAGTTAACCTTGTCAGCCACATTTGTGGTGTGTTATACTGAATTTTATTGATAGAGAAAAGGAGACACACCCATGAATGTACTTGTAATCAACGCAGGAAGCTCTTCTCTGAAGTACCAGCTGCTCAACCCGGAGACGGGTGTGCTTCTGGCGAAGGGGCTGTGCGAGCGCATCGGCCTTGACGGCCGCTTTACCTATAAGCCGCAGCTGCCCGGCAGAGCCGTCCGCGACGCGGAGGAACTGGCGATGCCCACCCACGCCGAGGCGATCAGTGAGGTGCTGCGTGCGCTGGTTGACCCGGAAAACGGTGTCATCTCCTCCATGGACGAGATCGGCGCCGTCGGCCACCGCGTCGTCCACGGCGGCGAGAGCTTCGCCGAGTCCGTCCTGATTGACGAGGACGTGCTGCGCGCGGTGGAGGCATGTACGCCGCTCGCCCCGCTGCACAACCCTGCGAATATCACGGGCATTCTAGCCTGCCGCGCAGCGCTGGGGGAGGGCGTTCCGCAGGTCGCCGTGTTCGATACGGCCTTCCACCAGACCATGCCCGAGCACGCGTACCTCTACAGTATCCCCTACGCCTTCTATGAGAAGGACCGGATGCGGCGCTACGGCTTCCACGGCACGTCGCACCGGTACGTCTCCCTCCGCGCGGCGGAGCTGCTCGGGAAGCGCCCGGAGGAGCTGAAGCTCGTCTCCTGCCACCTCGGAAACGGCGCGTCCCTCGCGGCGATTGACTGCGGTCGCTGTGTCGATACGTCGATGGGCATGACGCCGCTCGCGGGGCTGACGATGGGCACGCGCGCGGGCGACATGGACGCGGGCGTCGTGGAGTATATCGCGAACAAATACAGCATGACCGTCTCCGAGACGGTGCGCGTGCTGAACAAGGAGTCCGGCGTGCTGGGGCTCTCGGGCGTGTCGTCCGACTTCCGTGACCTCCACGCCGCCGCCGGACAGGGACACCGCCGCGCCGCGCTGGCGCTCGACGTGTTCTGCTACGGCGTGCGCAAGATGATCGCGGGCTATGCCGCGGCGATGGGCGGCGTGGATACCGTTGTTTTTACGGCGGGCGTCGGCGAGAACTCCGCCGATACCCGCGCGCGGATCCTGCGGGGGCTGGAGTTCATGGGCATCACCTGCGACGAGGAGAAGAACCGCTTCAGCGGCGAGGAGCGCATCATCTCGCGCGACGGCGCGCCCGTCACGGTGATGGTCGTCCCCACAAACGAGGAGCTGATGATCGCGCAGGACACCTTCGCGCTGGTTGCGCAGGAGAAATCTGCATAAAACCGTTGTCAAAAAAGACTGTGTCCTGATCTGCAGAGAAAGTCTCACAGAGTTCGCAGCTCGGAAACTGCGAATAAGGTGGAATCCGTTTTTTGCGGCGGCGTGTACGTCGCAAAAAACACTTTGCGCGTAGAGAGTGTATTTTTGCGTGCGCGGCACGCAAAAATGCGCGGTTCGCTGCGAAACCCCTTTATTCAAAAAGGCCGTGGCCTTTTTGAATAAGTATAAGGCGGCCCCGGAGAATCTCCGGGGCCGCCTTGTTTTAGTTGTGCTTGTATACCCTTCTTTCGAGGGCGAAGATGCGGGGGCTGAATGTGCCAGGCTCGAGCGCCTCGTAGGTCTCGCGGTAGATCTCCATGCGGCTGTCGATCGTGTCGATGCACGAGAGCAGCTCGCTCTCGGCGCACTGGGGACGCACGGCTGCGCCGAACTCCGGCTCGCCGTGGTGTGAGAGAATGAGGTGCTGGAGCAGGACGGACTTCTCCTCCGGGGCGCCCAGCGCCGCGCAGACCTCCGCCGCCTCCTGCGCGCCCATCACGAGGTGGCCGAGCAGCTGGCCCTTCACGGAGTAGTCCGTCACCAGTCCGAGCTGGGAGAACACAAACTCCTCCGCTTTGGCGAAGTCGTGCAGCAGCGTCCCCGCGAGGAGCAGGCTGCGGTCGACGGTGCCGGCATAGAGCCGGGCGAGGAAGTCCGCCGTCTTGAGCATGTTCGCCGTGTGCATCAAGAGACCGCCCAAAAACGCGTGGTGGACGCTCTTGGCCGCGGGAATCCGCTCGAACGCGTTGCCGTGGCGGCGCAGCATCTCGCGGCAGACCGCGCGGTAGTCCGCGTCGTCGATCGACTCGACCCAGCGCAGCACCTCGTCATACGTCTGCCCGCGGTCGAGCGGGGCGACGGGAACGAGCGCGTCCGTCTCCACCGGATCCTCCGGAGCGGCGAGCCGCAGACGGCCGACCGTGATCTGCGGCGTGCCGCGGTATTCGCCCACGGTGCCGCGCAGCTTGATGACCTTGCCCGCGTCCGCCGGGCTGATGGGGCCGGTATAGTCCCAGAGCTTGCCCTCGATCGTGCCGCCGCGGTCGGAAAAGACCGCCGTCATAAAGGGCTTGCCCGCCGCCGTCGTCTTGAGCGCGGCGCTGCGGAGGATGTAGAACCCCTCGACCTCGTCGCCGGGATGCATCTCGCGGATGGCTTTTCCGTATTCCAAGGGGTCAGTTATTCTCAAGGAAGGCGCGGATGTTATTCAGCGACTTCTCGCTCAGACGGACGGCGGCCTGACCGGTGAAGCCCGCGGACTGGCCGATGCAGTTGACGTGGGGATTCGCCAGCAGGCGCTCGGCGTGCTCGCCGAGGGCGGAGGGCATGTCGCAGAAGAGCTCGTTGCCGCCGCGCGCGAGCCAGCGCTCCAGCGCTTCCGTCTCAAAGCTCGGGGCGATGGACGTGTTGAAGAAGATCTTCCCGTCGCCGAACTGGGCAAACTGCTCGTCCTTCATGAGAATGACGTTTTTCGTCAGGCAGGTGAAAATCGCGTCGCAGTCCGCGAGAAGCTCCGGAAGCTCCATCCAGCGGTAGCCGTGCGCCTCCTCGAGGGCGGGCTTTCTCGTGCGGCTGAAGTAGCGCACGTCCGCGCCGAAGTACTGCAGCCCGGCGGCGATCATCGTACCCGTCGCGCCCATGCCGATGACGCCCGCCTTCAGGCCGGTGATCTCCATCGGATCGGCGCGCCACTGCTTCGGGCCGAAGCCGTGCAGATAGCGAACCAGCTCGCTGATGACGTATTCGACGACGCCCTCGTCGCCGTAGTCCTTCACGCCCGTCACGACGATGCCCTTTTCGCGGGCGGCGGCAATGTCGACGTTCGCACTCTTCTCCTCGTACAGGCTGCAGCACATGCCGATATAGCGCAGGTTCGGGCAGCCGGTCACGGCCTTGCGGCCCATGCGGGTGGTGTAGCTGATGAGGGCCGCGTCCGCGTCGCCGACGCGGCGGATGATCTCCTCGTCGTCCGCGGGGAGACTGTCGTACAGGACAACCTCTTTGGCAAACTCATGCAGGCGCTCCTTCGCCGCGGGGAGCAGGTTCACCGGCTCAACGGCCACGATTTTCTGAAACATCGCTCTGTTCTCCTTTCTATTTGACGCGGCATGCGGCCGCGTCCCTGTCTGCCATTGTAGCAGTAAACGGCATAAATGGCAAGAGTGGAACCCGCTTTATCAGGAAGTCTCACAGAGTTCGCGGCGCTGCGGCGGCGCGAATAAATGGAAATCCGTTTTTTGCGGCGTGTACGTCGCAAAAAACACTTTGCGCGGAGCGAGCGTCGCAGACCGGCCATTGGCCGACCGAGGCGCAGAGCGGAGCGAAAGCCTTCTACTTTATGAAAAAGGACATAGTCCTTTTTCATAAAGTATTTTCATTTGTCTCGCGCCCGCAGATGATGCTCAGGTTGCCGTTGCGGCAGCGCAGCGCGTCGAGGAAGGGCTTGGGCACCTGCTTGTCGCGCAGCGTGATGCGGTACTGCAGCTCATAGAGCGTGCCCATGTGCGTGGTCTTGACGCGATCGAGTGTCCAGCCGGTTGTGTACTCATCCAGCAGATCGTCAAACAGCCCGTCGTAGTCGAGGTTTTCCGGGATCGTGATGCGCAGGATCCGCTCGGCAGCCGCGCGCTCGCCGAAGTGCAGCGCCGTGAGCAGGAGCATCATGCCCGCGATCACCACGAAAAACAGCGCTGCCAGCGCGACATAGCCCATGCCGGTGGCAAGGCCGATGGCCATCGCGAGAAACAGCACGCCGATCTCGCGCGCCGTTCCCGGCACCGACCGGAACCGGACGAGACTGAATGCGCCCGCCACGGCCACGCCGACGCCGACGCTGCCGTTGACAAGCATGATCACCAGCTGCACGACCGCCGGGAGAATCGCCGCCGTGATGGCGAAGCTCTGCGTGCAGCGCGAGCGGTACATCGCGACACCCGCCGTTGCCAGCCCCAGTACGAGGGACACGGCGGTGCAGATTAGAAAGCCCGAGAGTGTGAGCGTCGAGCCGAAAATGGAATTAAGCACTGTGTAACGCCTCCTTGAAGTGGTTCTGCGCACCCGCCTCGAGATGCTCGCGGTAGCAGGTGCCATATTTGGAAAAGGATGTGGCCCGCGCGCCGGCCTGCGAGAGCGCCCGGCTCAGCCAGAGCGGGCAGGCGTCGGGGGTCTTGAGCTCCATGAGAATCCGGTCGTCACCGAGCAGCGGCGCGCCGCCGTCACCCGCCGTGAGCGAGAGATGATCCGTGCGCCAGCGGATCCCCGTGTCGAATGTCACGCGCAGACCCGGCTCCGTGACCCCGGCAAAGGCCGTCCGGTCATAGGCGATGAGCACACGCGGCTGCGCACCGTACATCCGCTGGAACCAGCTGATCTCGCGGGCAATCTGCCCCGGAACGCTCACCTCGCCGCGCAGGAACGCGTCCGCGCGCGCCGCCGGGAGGGCGATGCGGCGCTTGTAGACGATGCCGCCGACCTTTTTCTTCAGCTCCACGAACACGCGTCCGTCCGGTGTGGGCGTGCCGTAGCTGCGCACGCGGAGCTTTTCCTTGTAGTAGGGCTTTTCCAGTGAGGTGCGGATGAGCTGCCAGTCCGGCGTGTCGCAGTAGAGCGAGCAGATCGTGTACTGTTCGTGCTCGTCGGCGTGCATGTGCTGACGTAGGGGTGTGAGAAGCGCTTCATACTGGACGGGGGTGAGAAAGTATTTTTCCTCCCGCCGCTCGAAGCTGTATTGTGTGGATGCCATATGCGCCACTCCTTTCTTGCTGCCAAGGATAGACCCGCGACCTAAAGGGGAGCTAAAGCCCGTGCGCCGGAAAGGGCGATTGCCTTTTCCGGCGCACGGGCTCCTTTATCAAAAAGCCGATGGCCTTTTTGATAAAGGAAATTTCGCTGCGTTTCGCGCCTTGCTACGCCGTAGGCGTGGCTGCGGCACTCCACTAC
>ERZ832317.2854-NODE-2854-length-19084-cov-4.146618_pt1 | contig 19084 bp, 17 predicted proteins | sample MGYA00519695_ERZ832317 | MGnify/ENA primary metagenome ERZ832317 (study PRJEB31850, sample SAMEA3708726) | human gut metagenome | biome: human gut; feature: human-associated habitat; material: faeces | place: China | collected 2014 ...
CCAACCCGTATAAAGAGAATAGGCAAATACTAAAGCAAAAACCACACACAGAGCTTTAACTTCTGAAGAATATACTAATTTATATAATTCTTTCCTCCTATTAATTAATGAATAAATAAAAATTATACAAATAAACTGCAATGCAAAATTATAAATATATCCCATGATCAATTATATTGTATCAATTCGATGCCACTTTTTTGGAACGAAGAATAAATCTTTGAAGATACTTCAACAAACTCTGAACCATCGTAAAATACTGAAAGCAAATTAACCGCCACAATACTCATATCTGGACATAGCTTCTTAGAATTTATCAAGGCTGAAGATGTAAAACCATAAATAATTGCAGACGAATTCAACAATTTAACCAAACATTCAAAAGGCAATGGAAACTTTATTATTCGAATTCCTAATTCAGAGAAAGAATATTCGATTTCTGCAGGATGACTAACATATAGGACCTTGCACTTTTTTGTATCTGCTATAATTGCTTTGATAACTTTTGAATAACTTTCCTTTGACAATACATTCATAGCAATAAACGGCTGCCCAATAATCACTTTTTCATATAACTTTAATTCTGAGCCATAGTCAATCAAATTAATATTCTTTGAAAGATAATCAAAAGTATTCTTCAATACGACATCTGATGTAATAAATTTCAAATCATATAGCGAAAAGAACTCTATCTCTGATTGAACAATTCTCTTAAAGTTATTATAAAAAAGACACTTATAAAAAAGACTACATTCGCTTGATTTATCACAAGAATTTGACAATTTCTCTTTAGCTCGAACTTCGGCATAAAAAAGCGATAATGTTCCATCATCCACCACAACGCCATGAGCACATTTTCGAAAAAGGAAACCGCAGTCAACCAAATACTTATGTTTTAAAGAATTATAATTACCAATTATAAGAAGATCATACCTATTCAACAACGTCAATAAATAGATTAGTACTTTAGCATATATAAAATCAATATGAACCAATAGATAATTACTAATACTCGTACTATGAACCTTATTGAATACTCCTCGATACAAATCTAAGTTCAATAAGCGTTCAAGTTGCTCTCGTCGTGATCGACTTGAACAATCAAGAATCAATGTATTATCTTTGACTTTTGCCAACATTACACGCTCCACTGCATTTATAAATTGCAACTGAGTACTCACTATTGAGATAGTTTTCATTTCTACTTATTAGCGTTATACTTCTCTTTGAATATCTCTTTCTTAACAATAATTATATTCAAAAAATAACTGATAATATATCCAATTGAAAGACCTGCTGACATTGCTATCAAGATGTAATCCCTGTATAGAATAATCAATAATGCTGGTAGCCCCGCAAACAATAACATATCCATCAGTTCAAGCAGTATAACCAATTGATACGACTTAATCATTATCAAGAAGCCACGAGTATAGAAGGTTGTGCTAAACATAAAACCAATTATCATAATACAAATCGGAATAATCGATTCATTATACTCAGGGAAGAAATTAGAAATTACATACGGACAAAACGCAACACCGATAACTGCCATCGGTATCAGACATATGGGCATCCATATAGTAATTACTTTGAAATATGGCCATAAATCACTAGCATTTTTTGTTTGAGCATATTTATATCCCATTTGAGGGTGTAAAAACTGTGCTATCTGATTAGGAATCATATTAACCAATGCACGAACGGTTAATGCTGGATTGAAAAGTCCCACAGAAGAGATACTACCCAAAAACAATAACATTAACGTAGGAGCACTGGCTGTCGTGTTCTTTATCTGACTGAATACTGTCATAAAAATGCCTCGTTTCAACAAGCAAATAAAATCCGTTTTGAAGAACTTAGGTTTAAGCTTTCGGTAAGGTGCTTTTATGTACATACCTATCGTAAATACAAATTCAATACCGACATGAAATATCAAAAGGCCATAGTATTGATATCTGTAGATAGCATACACCAGTAATATCTTTGAAAAAATCTCCCATTTATATATGTTGGCCAACTTATCAAAAGCTTTAGCACTACGGAATGTAGCTATGTAATGTAGCCTAAAGCAGGATAGTATGGCAATGAACGAAATTGCAATAGTACCAAAAAGTATTTCATTAGATACACCTCTTAATGACAAATATGAAACAACGATGGAAGTCAAAAGAATCAGTATTGAAGCTAATGAAATTGCAAAAGCTAAACCAACACATACAAGTCGCTCTGCTCTTTCTTTGTCATTTGCTCCTAACGCCAAAGGAAGTTCCAAATTCAAGCCACTCTGAATTCCTAATTGCAGAAATGGCAAATATAGATTAATAACACTCAACGACTGCCATAAACCTAACAATTCAGGCCCTAGCCATCTCATGTTCAAGAATCCTATAATCATCGTACAAACAGATGATACAGTACTAAATAGGCTATAATTCATACCAGACCTCAACAATCCGTTTGATTTTACCTTTACAAGAAGTGACATAAACAATTATATACTATTATTTCTATAATTTATTTCAAATGTTTCACCAAATCCTTGGCCTTCTGATATTCCTGTGGAGTACCGATATCAATCCAAGTACCATTAAGCGGATAACGAATTACTTTTTTACCTTGAGCAATGAGTTTCTCCACAAGATGAGTAGCATGGAAGAAGGTGTCTTTCGGAATCTCTGCAAGGGAACGTTTCTTGATAAGGTAGATACCAGCATTGGCATAGTAGTTATACTTGGGTTTCTCGATAAGTCCCTTGATATTGCGACCGTCAAGATCGAGGATTCCGAGTTCGATGCTGATATTATAAGGAACAGCAGCTACCGACATCTCAGCATCATGCATCTGGAAGTGAAGAAAGAAGTCCTCATAATCAATGTTGGTGAAGAGATCGGAGTTCATCACAAGAACATTATCGTTGTAAAAAGTGTTCACAAACTTAATGCTACCAATAGTGCCAAGGAACTTAGGCTCACGAAAGGTATGTACCTGTACACCATTACGAGGGGTAGCAAAGTGCTCCTCGATCTGCTCCCCAAGGTAGTTAACAGTCACATTGATATGTTGCACTCCATACGAAACCAGACGATCCACATTATGATCAATGATACACTTGTCTCCCACTTCAAGTAATGGCTTTGGAGTCTTCTCCGTAAACGGACGAAGACGTTCCCCCTTACCACCGGCCATCAGTACGGCATCGATAGGAAGCATGGATTTGTATTTCTGCAGATTGACGACATCCACTACACGTTTCTGGCCATCAAGAATAGGAATAAACATTATGCGACGATCACGGAAAGATTTCAAATGCGCAACATCATATTCCTCCTCTTTGATGAACTTGAAGTCACGATGCATAATCTTGCTCACGGGATCTGTGAGTTCCGCACCTGCAATGAGACCTCTACGGATATCGCCATCAGTTAGAGAACCAACCATTTGCTGATCGGAATTCACAACAACGAGCGATTCTCCATCGTGAGTTATGTTGTTTATTGCAATGAGAGCATCCTTGACGGTTGCGGACTCAATAATTATATATTTTCTCATATCTCTACCAATTTATCTTTCAACATGATTTCCGCAATCTTCCAATCGAGCATATTATCGAAATCTACAAAATGTAATTTGTCTATAGGATATTTTCTAATTCGACCAAAGCGAATTAAGCATCTCTATTTTAATATTTTGTAATTAAAATATAAACAACTCCATTCAACAGCCCTACATATCCTAGAAAACATATCACTTAGTTTTTTGTTTTAAAATAGCCTCAGCCAACATAAAATCATATATATCATCAATGTCTATGGAGGACTCTTTAGGCATCACGTATTTCACTCGCCTGTTAAATCCACCAAGCCCCTTATTTTTGAAAGATTGCAAGTTGATAACATATATAGCTCCATTAAATTCATAGAATGTAGAAAAATTTTGTCTGCCTCCTGCATTTTTGTTATATACTAATTCTACATAACCATCTTCATTATCATTACACAAAACTGCAGGAGCATGAGACTTTACAACCGACACAACCATATCTATATCATCTCTATACAAAGCTAACGCTTCTTTTATTTCATCTACCTTACGTAACGGAGAAGTCGGTTGTAACAATAAAATTCGATTATATTGTTTCCCTTTCTCTTCATAGAACTTTACAGCATGAAGCAAAACATCATTGGTTGTCGCTGTATCAGAAGCAAGCTCCGCCGGTCTAACAAATGGGACCTTCAGTCCATATTGCTCAACCACATCTATTATCTTCGGGTCATCTGTCGAAATACAAATGTTATCATCAAATGTTATTGCACGAGCAACATCTATAGAGTAACATATCAACGGCTTATCACCAAGATTCTTTATATTCTTTCCTGGCAACCCTTTGCTTCCTCCACGTGCAGGAATCACTACTAATATATCATTCATATTTTAAGTTATAAAATGATTTTGTTTTCAAATCAGTAAGGTTTACCGTTTTAATGATATCATATATACATTCGGCCGTATTTTCCTTTGCATAAGGATTCTCACAAGTTTTAGTGTAGTTCTGTACCTTTTCAGAAAGACATCGTTTCAACCCTTTTAGAACTTCTTCTTTTGAAGTCCCACAATTGATAACACTCTTTGAAGCTAATCTTCCTTTTTGTCTGTCTCCGATATTTAGTGTCGGTATAGCAAATGAAGGAACCTCAATAATACCACTAGAAGAATTTCCAACAACTGCTTTCACAAATTGAAGAGTAGACAAGTATCTTCTTAATCCTAATGATACAAACGCTTTTGCTGAATCAGGATGTTGGCTCACATATTCTTCGATAGCTAAAGCTATAGCATCTCTTCCTATATCAGAATTTGGCATGGTGAATATCACTTTCAAATTATTCATTTCCCCCAATGCAGAAATAAATTCATGAATATCTTTTACGGAATCACCTCCAAGTGTAACAGGGTGATAAGTTACAAGAATCGTGTTATTGGAAAATTTGAAATTCAATGATTTTTCAAGTTCTGCTTTATTCATGAGCGGAATAGACTTAATGTTTTCTACTCCCAATGACCCCACATTGAAAACCCTCTCCGGCTGTTCTCCCATTTGAATAACTCTATACCGATATTCCTCACATGATGTAAAATGAAGAGAAGACATTTTCGTAACAGAATGGCGAATTACATCGTCAAAGGCACCTTCTGTCACTTCTCCACCATGAATATGAGCAATAGGAATTTTATGTATTAACGCAACTTCTGCCGCTACAAGAATTTCATAGCGGTCTCCAAGCAAAACTACTATATCAGGACTAAGTTCTGACAATGCTTTGTTCATGCCTGTCATTTCCTCTGCCATTGATTCTATTATTCCATTAGCATCATCAGAAGGTTTATTCATGTATACCTTACGATCTATTTGAAAACCATCTTTCTCTATTTCTAGATAGGTTTCACCATATTCAAGCATAAGGTGCATGTTGGTTACTATAATTTGTAATTGTAATTCGGCATCCTCGTGAACCAATCGCACTAACCTGCTCAGCAAGCCATATTCTGCACGTGTACCAGTTATAAAACATATTTTTCTCATAACTCAATAAGTTCGTCAGGTTGATAATTCTTTATGGCTTTCGTTCCTATTACTATTTCCCATTGCATTGGTGATATTCCCGAGCCAGGCCTTTTTACTGTCAAATTATTATCTGTCAACACTTCACCTTTCTTAATATTCGTTTTTGCAACAATACTTTTTCTTGCCACGCATATATTCGCACATTCTGATTCGGAAATGCTCTTTCTCCCTGTACCTAAGGCTTGTTCTATATTTCTAATAGCAGTAACCATTGCCTTTAGTTCATTGGGTTCCAAAGAAGCTTTGTGGTCTGGTCCTTGCATATTCCGATCCAAAGTGAAATGTTTTTCTATTACTTGGGCACCAAGTGCAACTGCAGCAATAGGTACTTCAATACCCCGTGTGTGATCTGAATATCCAACAATCGTACCAAAATCATTTTTGATAGTTAACATAGCTTTCAGATTAACATCTTTCATTGGAGTTGGATATTGTGTGTTGCAATGCAGTATTGTAATTTGATCCTTACTTACTCCATTATTCAACAAGACATCCATTGCATTCTTGATATCCTGTTCGTCACACATACCAGTAGACATTATCACTGGTTCACGAAAAGTTGCAATTTTTTTAATAAATGGATAATTGGTTATTTCACCAGAAGGGATTTTCCATAGATTTAAACCTAAAGAGTGTAGAAAATCTATACTCTCTAAGTCAAAAGCCGTTGACCAAAATCGAATGTTTCTTTCGTGGCAATAAGAAATAAGTTCCTTATGGGCTTCATCCGAAAGTTCCAACTTCTTCAACATTTGGTATTGAGAATCATCTTCATCTCCAATATTATACTTTTGATAATCAGCTTTCTTAGCCCCTTTAGAGACCAATTTGTCAGCCTTGAATGTTTGGAACTTAATGATATCAACACCTGCATCAACAGCAACATCAATAAGTTTTTTAGCTATTTCAAGAGAACCATTATGGTTAACGCCTGCTTCTGCTATAATAAGTGTATGGCTCATGCTCATTTTATAAATCTTGCTGGATTTCCAACATATAAACCTTTATCAAATAAATTCTTACAAACAACAGACCCTGCTCCAATCACAATATTATCCCCAATAGAGGTATTATTTACAACGACAGAACGACTGCCTATAAATACATTATTCCCAATATTGCATGTACCATTAACCATTACCCCCGTAGAGATATGGCATTGATTGCCAATTACTGTATCATGTTCTATATTAGCAAAAGAATTTATTATGACATTATTGCCAACCTTCGCTCCTGCATTTACTAATGCATTATGCATGATAACAGTTCCTTCGCCTATAATGGCGTAGTCTGAAATATGAGCACTAGACGCAACAATAGTTGCCAACTTTCCCCCAAGTTCTTTTACCCTATTGTATAACTTGATGCGAAGGATCGGATTTTTGACAAAACCTACTGTAATAACAAACTCTGTTTTACCTATATATTGAGGGATATCATCATCAACACCTACAACCTTATAGTTTAAGACTGTTTTTCCAACTTCTTCAAGACGACCCAATATTCCAACTATGTTGTAGCCTGCAGACTCTGCAACATCAATGACTGATTTACAATGGCCACCACCACCAATAAGAATAAGATATTTATTCATCCATTTCTATTTTTGAAGCACGAACAAAACCATCTATCACTATATATCCAACTGTTTTATGACAATATGAGCAATCTATATCTTCTTCCTCTTTACCACCAGGAACTCCCATCAGAATTTTTTGAACTCAAAATGTTTCTTTACTCTTAAGATACTTTTTTTATAAGTCACAACTATATTACAACCTTACACTACTCGGGATATTAACCACTCGATCCGCAAACCAAATAGTGTTCTTCAAACTATCACTCTCGCAATTCTCAAATATCGGCAAACGATTCATAAGTTCCCAAATAGGGCGAGTCATTACACCATTATCATTTGTTTGCTCTAAAAAATCAAGTTGAGCTTCCTTATCTTTCAAGATAATAGCATTCAACCAATAGTTTGAACGAGTGTCAGGAGAATCAACGAAGAATTCAATATCTGGTATATTTTTGAAAAATGCTTCATACTCTGCAGCAACCTCTCGTTTACTTGTTATATATCTATCAAGGTTTTCCAATTGAGCACAGCCAAGCGCTGCGTTGATATTGGGCATACGATAGTTGTAACCAATATAATCATGACGGAACTCCCAACGATGAGGAATTTTAGCCTGGGTTGTCAAATGTTTGGCGAAGGCGCTAAGTTCTTCATCATTGAAGAGCAGCATTCCACCACCACCAGTAGTAATAGTTTTGTTCCCGTTGAAAGATATAGCACCTACCTTACCGAAGGTACCGGTGTGCTTACCCTTATAGGTAGAGCCAATAGATTCAGCCGCATCCTCAACAAGTTCAATATGCCACTCTTTACAGATTGCTGCAATTTCTTCGATACGAACAGGATGACCGAAGGTATGCATAGGTATGCAAGCCTTGATTCTACGACCTGTATTCTTGTTGTAGCAAGCAAGTTTATCCTCTTCGTATACAAAATCCTGACTCTTGGGAAGATCTGTAACACGAGTATTCTTTCGCACCTCTGCATTCTTGGTGAGCCATTCTTTCAAAGCATCAGGCGAAAGTCCCATAGTAAAACGATCTACATCAATGAACACGGGGTAAGCTCCAATGTACGAGAGCGAATTACAAGTAGCAATAAAGGTAAGGGCCTGTGTTAACACCTCGTCATCCAGCTTAACACCTGCCAATAAAAGCGACATGTGAAGAGCGTTAGTACCATTTACGCAAACAACAGCACGCTTAGCCCCAGTGTATTTAGCTATTTCCTCTTCGAAGCGATCGACGAACTTTCCCACAGATGAAACAAAAGTAGTGTCAATACACTCGTTAAGATATTTCTTTTCATTACCTGCAAATACAGGAACGGCAAGAGGAGTAAAATCTTTATTGCCATACACAGACTTAATGAAGTCTATTATCTTTTTGTAATCAGCCATTTCCGTAAAATGTTAATTTGTTAGATTGTCAAGCATTAATTCACATCTTTTGATCGAGATTCTTACCCTTCTCCTCGTGCTCAAAGTTAGGGATGAACTTCTTGATTGATTCTACTACTTCTGCCTTAGTGAAGTCATCTTTCCGGAAGATGCTTTCGAGCTCAGAAAAGAAACTGTTGATTTCAGACATTGGACGACGAGTGGTCTCTTCTACAACACCAAGAGCTTCAAAACGATTCATGTTAATTTTCTCTCCTAGAACATAAAATTCTTCGTAAGCCTTTTCACCAGTAGTATCACTTTTGAAATAGAACACAGGATAGGCTTCACTTTCATAACTCATATCAGCAGCAAACCTCTTTGCCTCAAGATCATTCTTACATTCTACCTTTGTGAAACCTTCCGCTTTAATAAAGTTATCACAAATATCCGAAAATGTCAGCATCTGCTTCTCTACTAACTTCGGGAAAAATACTTCACCGCCATTACCGAGAATACAAGCCAACATACAAATCTGTCCCGCTTCTTCAGGTGAAACGAAATAACGTTTCACATCAGAAGGAGCTGCTAACGGCTGTTTTTTCTGCAAACGATGAATCCAACAATCTGGCAAAGAACCACTAGAAAAAGCAACATTGGCAAAACGTGCAGTAGTGACCTTAAAATGTTCATTGTATGCCATAACCAAATCTTCCATAATACGCTTACTTGCACCCATAATATTCACAGGATTTGCAGCCTTGTCAGTACTTACACAGAAAAAATGCTTGGGAGGATATACACAAAGCAAATCCATCAGTTTTTTAGCCTTAATGTCATTATTTTCAATTAGCGCCTGTACGCTATATTTGTCCTTCTCGGAACGTACGTGCTTGTGAGCCGAGAAGTTTGCCACAATATCAAAACCTTTCTCCTCGCAAAAAATGCATTCAAAAATGGGATCTGCAAAGTTGAGTGTATAACAGCGAAACTCTTCTGGCACATAAAGACCTTCCGTAGCACGAAGATCACGAACCAATTCTGCTAGTCCGTTTTCATTTAAATCGATAACTACCATACTTTTAGGCTCAAAGCGGAGAACAGCCTTTATAAATGAAGAGCCAATAGAACCTGCTCCACCTATCACACAAACTTTCTTCCCCTTGATTTCTTGAGTGAGTCTCTTTTTACTTGCTTCAATATCTGTTACAAACATACTGACTGGACGATTAATCACATAGTCAGCGATAAACTTATCTAAGTTAAACATGATTCGTCCTCCAATATTTAATCCCTCCCAAAGATATCCCGAGTATAAACCTTATCCTCCACATCCTTAAGATTATCATCAAAACGATTCGCAATGATAGCCTTGCTCACCTCCTTGAATTTGGCAAGATCGTTGACAACTTTGCTACCAAAGAAAGTTTCACCATCTTCAAGGGTTGGCTCGTAAATAATCACTTCTGATCCCTTGGCCTTTATACGCTTCATGATCCCCTGGATAGCGGACTGACGGAAATTATCAGAGTTCGCTTTCATCGTCAAGCGATAAACCCCAATGGTGCAAGCGTGCTCTTTACTTGAATCCCATTGCCCATTCTCACTATAATAACCAGCCTTTCTCAGTACTGCATCAGCAATATAATCCTTCCGGGTCTTGTTCGACTCCACTATGGCAGACATCATGTTCTGTGGTACGTCTTGATAGTTAGCAAGCAATTGCTTGGTGTCTTTCGGCAAACAATATCCCCCATAACCGAAAGAAGGGTTGTTATAATGCGTACCGATACGGGGATCAAGCCCCACTCCCTCTATAATTGAGCGTGTATCGAGCCCTTTCATCTCGGCATACGTATCAAGCTCGTTAAAATAACTCACTCGCAGGGCTAGATAAGTGTTAGCAAAAAGTTTCACTGCTTCCGCCTCCTTCATCCCCATGAAGAGTGTGTCAATATCCTTCTTGATAGCCCCCTCTTGTAAAAGAGCCGCAAATGTCTTGGCTGCCTCTTCCAACATTTCAACATCCGTCACGGCCTTTATCGCCTCGTTTTCCTCTGTTAATCCGGGTTTGTTTATGATTTTGGGATATCCAACAATAATTCGGCTCGGATACAGGTTATCATACAAGGCTTTACTTTCACGCAAAAACTCCGGGGAGAAGAGTAAATTAAACTTTTTCACTCCCCTTTGAGCATACTTGACATAGAGATTGCGGGTGTACCCCACGGGAATAGTACTCTTAATAACCATCACCGCATCGGGATTTACCTCTAGAACCAAATCGATCACCTCTTCCACACGTGAAGTATCGAAATAGTTCTTCACCGGATCATAATTAGTCGGGGCCGCTATCACGACGAAATCCGCATCCTTGTAAGCATCCTTACCATCGAGGGTCGCCACAAGATTCAAAGGCTTCTCTGCCAAATATTTTTCAATATAATCATCTTGAATCGGAGAGACCCTATTGTTCAATTTCTCCACCTTTTCAGGAATCACGTCTACCGCCTTCACTTGATGATACTGAGACAACAGCGTCGCTATACTTAAGCCAACATAACCAGTCCCGGCCACGGCGATTTTTATATCTTTAAATTTGTTCATGATAAGAATGTTTGTTATTTCATTTTACTCATATCACACAAAATCATGTGATTAATTTTTATTTTCCAAAAATTTTTTGATCGCCTCCACATGCCTCATCCCGTGTACATCCCCCGCGTAATAATCAATCAATCCCGCATCGTGCAACCTTTCCGCACCCCGTTGCGCCTCCTTCCCGTAATACCCTGCAAACGAGAGGATATTCACCTGTAACCGACAATTCTTGTTCTTCAACTCCTTCCCGTGTCGAACGATATCATCCTCCCAAAAAACATAACGCTCCGGATGAGCCAACACCACCTCGTATCCCCTGGCCTGTAATTCGAACACCACCTGATCGAAAAAAGGTGAGGGAGATAAAAAGTTATGTTCTACCAGTACCCGGTTATTGTCCCCGGACAGGATCTCTCCCCGTTCGATCAAACTCAACATATATTCCCCGACACGATACTCGGCTCCTAAATCCAATTCTATCTCTACTCCCTCCTTTTGCAAACCAGCTCGAAGATCTTCCAACAAGGGATGAAGATTTTCCCGTCCATTCATCAAGGCAGGAAAATAAACGTGGGAAGTACATGTCACTCTTTTCACTCCCAACCTAGATAAGCCTTTCAACACCATGATTGCCTCCCCATAAGTTCTAACCCCGTCATCTACTCCGGGCAAAACATGCGAATGAATATCATGGGTATAATCAAAATGTACCTTCTCCCGTTTTCGAAACCACCACATGACTATAACTTACCCTCTTATCTATTTTGCTTGTTGTAATAATTACCGTAACCATACTTGTAATAGTGTATTCTCCTAGATACCCCGTTAACCAGCACCCCGCAATTCGTCACGTGATGCTCGCTTTCCAGTACTCGCAAGGAAGATAACACCCCTCGCGGCAACACGTTCAAGCGAACAACACACAAACAAGCGTCCGCTTGCTTGACCATCGTCAAAGCATCCGCAAGGATTCCCACCGGGGGAGTATCTAGGATAATGCAATCATATTCTCCCCTCACCTCTTCCAACAATGTCTTGAACCTATCGCTTGAAAGCAGTGCTACCGGGTTCGGCGGGACGTCTCCCCCGAACAACACGCTTAAATTGTCTTCTAGCAAATGTACCAACCGTCTCCATTCCGGTTCCATCCCTGCCAGGTAAGCCGACAAGCCACGGGAATAATTCTTATGAAGATACGAGTGTAACTGAGGATTTCGCAGATCACAACCAACCAGTAACGTCTTTTTACCCGCCTTCGCGTAAGCCTTCGCCAAGTGAGCAGCCACCAGTGTCTTCCCCTCCCCGGGAACCCCGGAAGTCACCAGTAACACGGGACAAGCTTTCTCGCCCAACATATAGTTCAGTTTCTCCCGTACCACTTGCATCGATTCCGACAAGGAAAAATTTTCCCGTAACAGGGGGACCTCTTCTTGAGATAACTCGGGTATATCTCCCAGCACGGGGAACGGTAACGACCGTTTCACCTCATCAACGGAACGAACCTTGTCGTTCAACATCTCCAGCAAGAGGATAATCCCGACCGGGATACCCACGCCCAAAAACAACCCCACGAGCATGATCAACGCCTTGTTCGGCTCTACAGGAGCATTACCCGCTGACGGGTCTTCTATAATTTTAGCCGTCGCCACGTAGATCAATTTAGCGATCTCCGCCTCCTCCCGCTTTTGCATCAGGAAAAGGAAAAGGTTCTCCTTCAGTTCCTGTTGACGAGCGATGTCTCGATACTGTTTTTCCTGCGTGGGAACCGAGGTCAGCAGCTCGTTCACCGACGCGTTCTCCTTCTCCACACTCTTTAGCTTGATCAAAAGGCCGCTCTCCACGTTGGCGATCGTCTCCTGTATGTTCTTTTTCAATCCTTGCAACTGGGTATTTAGCCCGATTACAATCGGGTTACTCTCGCTGGCACTCTGCAGCAACTTGCCCCGACGCAACACCATCTCGTTATAGCGGGAGATCCCCGCGTTCAAACCCTCGTCCGAGAGACCCAAGTTTTCCGGCAACAGCGAGAACTCTTCCGCCCGTTTCTGCGTGATCGCCGCCCGGATGCTTCGCAACACGTCCAGCTCCGTTTGCAATTTCATCAACTCCGCCTCCGACTGTTTCTTGCGTTCCATCACGAAAGCGGCATCCGAGGTGATATCCGTTAATTTATTCGTCTTCTTGAAGTCTTCCGCCCGTCGTTCGATCGTTCCCAACTCCTGGTTGATCACGTCCAGCCGCTCGTTGATGAACTCCACCGTCGCCTCTGACACGATCCTCTTGTTATCGATACCGTTCTGGTTGTATCGCTTGACAAGAGCGTTAATCACCGCAATTCCTCTCGCCGGTACGGCGTCTTTCAAGGAAACCAGCACGGAGTTCGTGTTCTTTACCAGGATCTGCACGTTCAAGTTTTTTGAAAAAACATCCGTCGTTTTTCGGAAACTAGACAGATCAACCCGGATTTTTTCCTTGGAAGTAACTTTCCTGTTAGGCTCGATCGAAAGGTTATAGTCTCCCATGGGAACGCTCTCCGAGTAATGACCGCTCCACATCTTCTCCCCGTCAAGATTCATCAATATCACGAGGTTCGCCGTGTCCAACAACACGTGAAAAGACGTGTCCCGGATCTCACCGGGGTTATCCACAAGAACTTTCACCGGCGAATCGTTATAAAGTTCCCGATCACGCAAGAAACCTTCACGGACGTAACGAACGTTCAAGTCCAGTTCCTCCACGACCTCCCGCATCAGGTTTTTAGATTGTAACTCCACGATCTCGTTCTCCACGAACATATCCGCCGCCGCCAAGCCCAACTCTTTCATCATCACGTTCGTACCTAGCTCCCCCTTTTTCGAGTCACTGATCATCACCTTACCCGTCACGTTGTAAACAGGCACCCGGCTCTGGCATATTAACAAAGCGATGACCAAACACAAAGGCACCGACACCGCAAACCAACGCCAACGGGCGATAAACTTTTCAACTAATACTTTTATATCTATACTTTCGGACTCACGTTCCCTGTTCAAGTTATTCTCTTCCATATAATTCCGGTTCTAGGTTAACGAATTGCAATGGCAAGGATAGCTACCAACGTGGAAATACTCGATAAAACGTAAGGCAGAAATGCCCCGGCATTTCCTCCCACAATCCGAGCCTTATTGGGTTCGACATAGACCACGTCATTCTGTTGCAAGTAGAAAAAAGGCGAATGAATGATATTTTCCGATGTCAAATCCAGTTGGGCGAAAACTTTCTCGTCCCCGTCTTCCCGCATCACCAGCACGTTCTTACGCTTTGCATTAATTTGTAAATCTCCGGCCATTCCCAAAGCATCAAAGATGGAGACCCGTTCACTATTCACCTTGTAACTCCCGGGAGCTTTCACTTCTCCCAACACGGTTACCTTGAAATTCAAGTACTGGATAGTCACGATCGGGTTCTTCAGGTAGTTACTCAACTCCTTCTTCAATTTAGCTGCCAGTTCCGTCCGGGATAAACCTTCCACTTTAATCTTCCCCAATACCGGAAAATCGATCGTCCCGTCCGTGTCCACCAGATACCCGTAAAGTTGATCGTTACCTGTTCGCGTGTTATTCTGTCCCAACCCGATCATCGGCGTGTTAAAAGGCAGGGCCGTCTCGATATCATCACAGGAAACCACGATTGATAATAGATCATCCACATGGATCACCGTACGATACTGCAAAGCTGCTTTCACTCTAGAATTTATCTTCACATCTTGCAGGTACACCACGTCCTTCGGGGAAGCGCAAGCCCCCAACAGGCAAACCAGCATACCGATAAAAAACATTCTTCCAGTTCCCGTCATCACTTGTAAGTCTTTATTTTAGTTAATTATTTATTTTATCCAGTATTTCGAACCGGGAGTTCTTCGATTTAAACTCCGGCACCACCTGTTTCATCAACCGCACGGTATCCTCAATCCGTACCGCCAATGCTAATTCCGCAAGTTGATCATAAGCTCTCAACACCTCGTCCCGCTTGTACTTCCGGACTCTTGCTACCCGAATTTTAGCATTCCCCGTCGGGATCGTGTTCTCTTCGTTACTTAAAACCTCCTCGTACAATTTCTCTCCCGGCCGCAAGCCGATAAACTTGATCTTGATATCCTCGTTCGGGACGTATCCCGCCAGGCGAATCATCCGTTCCGCCAGATCGACGATCTTCACGGGTTCCCCCATGTCAAAAACGTAGATTTGATTGCCTGTACTCATCGTGGCCGCCTCCATCACCAACCGGCAGGCCTCCGGGATAGTCATGAAAAAGCGGGTGATTCCCGGGTCAGTAACCGTCACCGGGCCACCCCGCTCGATCTGTTTCCGGAAATAGGGAATCACGCTACCGTTACTTCCCAGCACGTTTCCGAAACGAGTCGTGACAAAACGAGTTTTACCTTTCACTTCCCCACGCTCTATTGCTAATCCTAAACTTTGCACGTATATCTCCGCCAATCGTTTGGAAGCCCCCATCACGTTGGTCGGGTTCACCGCCTTGTCCGTGGAGATCATCACCATCATGTCCACGTTATACTCCACGCAAAAATCCGCCACCAGTCTTGAACCGATCACATTCACCCGAACCGCCTCGCAAGGGTTTTCTTCCATTAGGGGAACATGCTTATAGGCAGCCGCATGGAACACTACACGGGGACGATATTTTTCAAAAACCATCCGTAACCGTTCTTTCTGACGAACATCACCGACAAAAGGGGTGAACTTCAAGTTCGGGAAATTCCGTTCCAGTTCCAAGCGCAACTCGTGCATCGGGGTTTCCGCGTTATCAAATAACACCAGATACCCCACACCAAAAGTAGCTAACTGGCGACATAGCTCGCTACCGATACTACCAGCCGCACCCGTCACCATCACCACCTTACCCGCAAAATACGCCTCAATCTCCCTCGTGTTCACCTTGATCTCCTCCCGTCCCAACAAGTCCTCTATACGGATCTCCCGGATAATCGTCTTTTTTAAACCATCGCCCAGCACGTCTATTGGCGGGGAAAACAAGTTCTTTACTCCAAACTCCTGACAAAAACGAACCAACCGATCCGCTTCCTGACGAGCCTCCTCACGCGAGGGATATAACACACCGTTTATATTATATTTTTTCACAAAACGGGAAAAATGCTGTTCATCCTCAAAATAGTAAACCGGCAATTCCGAAAGCACGCAAGATTTCAGGTATCTATCCGGATTCACGAATCCTACCACGTGATAGTGCTTACTAGTGTGCATTCTCGTCTTCAGAGCCACGCTTTTATCACCGGTTCCGTAGACCAGTACCCTCGTCTTCCCCGAACCATACAGAGAAATCGTAAAATCATAAACCAGCACAAGTGTAACCCGCAAACCCACCAGAATCACCGATGTCACGAGAAAATCAATCACGGCACAGGCAAAAAGGTGTTGCCCGAACAGCCGAGAACCGGACACGAGGATCATTCCTGCCAACAGGAGTTCTTTTAGGAAAATTGCAAATCCCATTTTCCCAATGCTCTTTATCGTGGCATGCCGGATGATATTTCGGTTCACCCCCAGTCCCCAGAAAACCAGCAAACTAAACACGCAAGAACCGCCAATAATCACCACATAGGTTGATTGGGAGAGATTGATGATAAAACTATCAGCAAAAAGAAGCGTGATAAACGAACTCATGACAGACAAAAAGATATCCACCAAGAGAATCGTGTTAGCATTCACGTACTTCTTATTCTCGTGTAAACGATTACATATCGAGTGAAACGAGTATTTCATTTATTTTTGGTATTTTCAAAAGGAGCGTCCCCTCCGGTATTTAATAGCTTGATCCGGCGTATGAAGTACCGTTTAAAGGAGACGCTGTTACCGGGGGTTGCATGTCCCGGTATCGAATTTTTAGTGTGAATTGGTATATTTATTCTTTCTTTTCATACTTCTCGTTGCAAGCAACAAACTCCCGTTTCGCTAAAATATAAAACACCTGCCCCACATCAACAGAGGAGACCTCTCCCATCCGCACAAATTGTTCAATCATATCATCCTCCACTTGTCGTACCCGTACGGCCAACCGTACTCGCTCTTCTTTCAACCGTTCCTGTTCTTCAATGGGTAATTCCATCAAGCCTACCACGTTATCATACAAACAAATCGCATCCCACCATCCCAACAGATCGCCCCGGTGGTTTCCCCGCGTATATCCCAAAGCTTCCGTCACCAATTTACCAGCCAATTCGCCACATTCCGCATCTCCCGTAAAATAATAACAATTACACAATAACCGGCAAATATTAGAAGTACGGCACGGTAACACCAGTTTTTGGCTTCCCCAAGGTGTTAGTATATCGTATGCAGCATCCACGCCTTTTTCCAAAAAATCCAAATCCGAGTACAACTGGTAAACGTCCATCAAGTCCGCAGCGTAACCGGCACGAAAATTTGCCGGAAGTTCTTTCTTCTGCACCAATACCTCATACCAACGGGCAATTTCTTTTGCCCTTTCGTGAATATCGTAAAGAACTCCAAACTCGGTCTCTAACCACGGATATATCCGCACCATCGCATAAACCGTAAGATAACCGTGAAGATAAGCAGACAACTTGTCGGGGGAGTACGAACGGAAATTAACTTCACGTAACCGATCGTACAAATCATAAAATAAACCTTTCTCCATCATCTTTTTCTACTCTATTCGTTCCAAAAAGGAACCCGGAATATAGGAAGTTGCAATTGACACAACTCCTTCCAAACGGATGACCACACGTTTGTGTCCCATCAAACGAACCAACTCTCCTTCCAATCCTTGCAAGGGGCCTTTAATCACTCGTACCCGGTCTCCCCGTTTCAGATTTTTGTTTAACACCTCTATCCCGCTCGGGGAAAAATCCAACAAAAACATGAAATCATGCATTTGTTTATCGGGAACAATCAACGAGTGACGTCCCTCAATATCTTTCAAGTAAACAATATTAAGCCCATGGTCATTTATTAATGAAAAACTTGTTGCTTTATCCGTGTGAATAAAAATCATCCCGTGAATCAAGAGTACCCGGATCGTTTTACGCCCTAAGGGTGTTTCCCGCACTTGTTCTTCCTGAGGTAGAAAATTCTCGATACCCAACTCATCAAGCTTCTTCTTTATCCACAACTCCTGATTCACCCGAGTGTGAGCCACGTACCAATTTATCTTTTTATTATCAACCATGTACCCTTTGATTTCCCCTGTCAAGGTATTGAATTTTGGACAACTTTCTCCACATTTTCCGACCGGATGCGCTTCGCGCATTAACCCTCGTACCGGCCCTGATTTATTTCCACGTGTTTCTATCGTCTCACTATAATACAGCGATTCAACGAAAGAAAGCTGTCCGCACTAAAAGTTTCAAAAAACGATCGATTAATAATATTGGCACTTAATAATAAATTGTCGGATTTTGTAAAATTGTAATTGCTTGATTGCTAAAAAGAAAAAATATTTTGTTTTGATTTGCGCAATTCGAAAATTTACTATATTTGCAACGCATTAAATGATCCTATAATAAACATTCTATCACATTATAATTTAACGCTTTACAATACAATTAAACTTGAATTTCTAATTCATACATCAATAATCATTTAACGCTTATCTTTACTTACCCTAACATTACCTTATCCCTTCCCTACCTCAAAATCCAAGATCCGACACACCTCCAACACAACATAAACACCGATTCGTATTCATGCCATGTACATACTATGTTCATGCTATGTCGTTGAGATAAAGCAACCATAGCCTAACCTAGAAATAACCACATTGTAACCTTAACGCTCCTCTAACCGTATAACATTATATACACAATGTCTTATCCTAAAAAAGTTGACTTGTTCAACAAGTAAACTTATGTCAGTAGCAA
>ERZ832317.2895-NODE-2895-length-18851-cov-3.431262_pt1 | contig 18851 bp, 20 predicted proteins | sample MGYA00519695_ERZ832317 | MGnify/ENA primary metagenome ERZ832317 (study PRJEB31850, sample SAMEA3708726) | human gut metagenome | biome: human gut; feature: human-associated habitat; material: faeces | place: China | collected 2014 ...
CTCTGCCGCTGGATCTGCCGCCGCCGCGATAATCTCGGATTCCATATTTTTCATAAAAAGTGTAATCCGCATGCCCCGGTCTGAAGATCTCCGCAATATTGGAATAATCCTTGGAATGTTGGTCTGCATTCCTTACCATCATAGAGATCGGCGTTCCTGTTGTCTTTCCCTCAAAAACCCCGGATAAGATCTCAATGGCATCTGCTTCCTTTCGCGCCGTCGTAAACTTGGACTGTCCCGGTTTTCTTCTGTCCATAAATTCCTGTATTCTGTTTGTATCCAGCCTCAGTCCTGCCGGAACGCCATCCACGACAACGCCAAGTGCCGCGCCATGGGATTCCCCCCAGGTGCTGATGCGAAATGCTTCACCAAAACTTGATCCAGCCATACGCTTTTATCTCCTATCAATGCCAGATTATCCCATGAAAAGCGAACTCTCCACAGGATAACCAGACGAAAACTATACTAATTTGTGTACCACTATACTATTCGGCTTATCTACCTTAACGGGTGGATTTTTCATCAAAACACATTTCTTTTCATGATCTACGGTAAAGGTACGGATCTCATTGGAATCATGGTTCAAAGAGACCAGTGTCTTATTGTCCGGCAAAATAGTGATGCACTTCGGATAATCCCCGCTGATCTTGGTCGTTTCCTCAATGGAAATCAGACCATCCTCACCTACGGCAAGGCAGACCACCTCGTTGGCTCCGTCCAAAGATACATACAGATACTTACCATCCGGTGCAAACTCAAGCGCAGAACCGGATGCCAGTGAATCCTCTTTTTCCAGAACGGAGGTCGTCTTGATCTTTTCAAATACCGGTTTGCCTTCACGCAAGTCATAGGTATATATATCAACCATATTCGTTGTCTCTTCCAATACATAGGCAAACTTGCCATCCTTGGAAAAACGGATACGACGCGGTGCACTATTGAATGGGAAACGCAAAATATCATATAAATGCAGTTTGCCCTCTTCATAATCAACCTCATAGATCTTGATCTGGTTGAGTCCCCAATCTACTGCACAAAGATACTTCTCATCCGGTGTCAATTTGGTGCAGGACACTCTCGGATCCATACGCTTTTCTACTGAACTTTTACCGACGCCCTGATGAAAGACACCATCTGCGATACCGGCAATGCTTCCATCCTCATTCAGGCGCATCATGGTCACCTTGCCATCATGAAATCCCGCCAAAAACAGATATCGGTCATTGGAATCGATTTCTACATAGCAGGCACGCATGCCACCGATCCATGCCTGATTGATCTTGGTCAGATCCCCATTTTCATCGATAGAAAAGGAAGCAACACCCTCATCCTCAATGGAATACAGATATTTGCCGTTGTGTGCAACGGCAATATTGGATGGATTACTGATCGGTGCGACACTGCGCTCTGTCAGTTTTCCCTTTTCCATGTCAATGTCATACACATGAATACCAATACTATTCTCATGCGTATAAGTTCCTACATATGCTACATACTTCTCCTGTGCCATAATCCTTAGTCCTCCTCTTTTCTCCTTAAGATGTCAAACTGATCTAACGGCTGTCCTAAGTCAATCCATAATTTTTGTTTTGGATGCGGTGCGCTCGGCATATCTTCCCCATCCTCATTTACAATACGTCTTACGACTACTTCTATATTATCGCCATTTGGCTTCATAATTTCAATAGTCTCTCCTACAGAAAACTTGTTGCGCTGCTCGATCGCATACAAGCCCTCGGCATTACATTCCCCAACAATGCCAAGATAAGTATATTCCTTAATGTAGGTGTTGCTATCATAGATCTGTGCCTCCTCAGAAGGCTTTCCAAAGAAAAATCCTGTGGTAAACTGGCGGTAAGTACAATTTGAGATCTGCTCCTGATACCATGGCATATTGGCATGGTATTTTTCCTCGGATTCCAGATAATCGTCGATCGCCTTGCGATAGGTTCTCGCAACCGTCGCCACATAAAGGGCTGTCTTCATACGACCTTCGATCTTAAAACTGTCGATCCCCGCATCGATCAGTTCCGGGATATGCTCGATCATGCAAAGATCTTTGGAATTAAAGATATAAGTTCCTCTCTCATTCTCATAGACCGGCAGATACTCGCCCGGCCGCTGTTCCTCTACCACCGCGTATTTCCAGCGGCAAGGATGGGTACAGGCACCACGGTTGGCATCTCGTCCGGTAAAATAATTGCTGAGCAGGCATCTGCCGGAATAGGAAATGCACATAGCCCCATGGATAAAAGTCTCGATCTCCAGATCATCCGGGATATTCTGACGAATTTCCTTGATCTCCTTCAAAGATAACTCCCTCGCTGATACCACACGGGTAGCGCCAAGTCCATGCCAGAAATTGTAAGTGCCATAATTGGTATTGTTCGCCTGCGTGCTGATATGGACATCGATCTCCGGGCAGACCTCGCGCGCGATCGTAAAGACCGCCGGATCCGCAATGATGAGTGCATCCGGTTTTAATTCCTTTAATTCTTCAAAGTAGCGGCGCACGCCGGGCAGATCTCCGTTATGTGCCAGGATGTTGGCTGTCACATAAACCTTAACCCCATGCGCATGAGCAAAAGCGATGCCCTCTGCCATGTCTTCTTTTGAAAAATTCTTGGCTTTGGCGCGCAGCCCGTAGACCTCGCCACCGATATATACCGCGTCCGCTCCAAAGATCACGGCTACTTTTAATACTTCCAGACTGCTGGCTGGCACCAGCAACTCAATGTTTCTCATGTATGACTCCAATTTTAAAATTCTATTCTATCCCATTCGTTCTTATTTCATGGTACAGACGGCAAGTCCGTCACCGACCGGCAGGATACTGCATACCAGATCCTCGTCATGCGTCAGGCTGTAAAGATATTCCCGCATCCGCTTATGGATGGTGCGGTTGCGCCGTTCGATCGCATAGTGGGACTCGATCAGATCTCCGTCCTGCAAAACATTGTCCGTCACCAGAACACTGCCGGAATGCATCAGCCTCTTGATCTCCGGCAAAAAAATGGGATACTGTCCCTTGGCTGCATCCATAAAGATAAAATCATAGGAACCTGTCAGGGTCGGCAGAACCTCCTGCGCATCCCCCTCGATCCTCTTTTTTGCCCGCGCAAAATTCGCCCGCGCGATCGGTATCCGCGGCGGATAATTCTCGATCGTCGTGATCTGGCAATCGGCGGGATCATATGCCTCCATCAAAAGCGCAGAAAACCCGACTGCCGTACCGACTTCTAGGATCTGCTCAGGACGCAGGGTCTGCATTAAGAACTTCATAAAAGTCTGCGTATCTTTGCGGATGATAGGCACATAGGTTTCCAATGCCTCTTTTTCTATTGCAGCAATATAATCAATCTCCTGACCTTCTAAGGATCTTAGATAGGTCAGGAAACGTTCATCTACTATCATCTTACACTTCCATAATGATCGGCATGATCATCGGACGTCTCTGTGTCTCTTTCCATACGAAATCTCCCAGAGAATCCTTGATCTCGCTCTTGATCTTTGTCCAGTCTGTCACATTCTTATCCTGCAGGCGATCCATGGTCTCATTCAATACGGCTCTTGCGCTGTCCATGAGATCCTCTGCGCCACGCACATAGACAAATCCACGGGACACGATATCCGGTCCTGCCAGGACACGTCCGCTGCCGGACTCTAAGGTAAGCACTACGATAATGATACCATCCTCTGCTAAATGCTGGCGGTCACGCAATACGATATTGCCGACATCACCAACGCCGAGTCCATCGACCATGATCGCACCTGTGTGCACATGACCTGCCACCTTTGCACTGTTTTCGTCCAGTTCCAGAACATCGCCGGAAGATAAGATAAAGATATTGTCCTTATCCATGCCAAGATTTTCTGCGATCTTTGCCTGTGCGATCAGATGCTTGTACTCTCCGTGTACCGGGATCGCATACTTCGGATGTACCAGAGAATAGATCAGTTTGATCTCTTCTTCGCAGGCATGTCCGGAAACATGCACATCCTGGAAGATCACGTTGGCTCCCTTTTTGCAGAGTTCATTGATGACATTGGTTACCGCCTTTTCATTTCCCGGGATCGGATGGGAACTGAAAATGATGGTATCGTTTGGCTTGATGGATACCTTGCGGTGGGTGCCATTTGCCATACGCGACAAAGCTGCCATAGACTCGCCCTGGCTGCCGGTCGTGATCAGTACCGTCTTTTCATCCGGGTAATTCTTTAACATCTCAATATCGACCAAAGTGTTGTCCGGCACCTTCAGATAACCGAGTTCTGATGCCGTGGCAATGATATTGACCATACTGCGTCCTTCCACAACTACCTTTCGGTCAAACTTGTGGGCAATATTGATGATCTGCTGCACACGGTCTACATTGGACGCAAACGTCGCGATGATGATGCGGGAATTTGTGTGTTCCGCAAAAAGCGCCTCAATCGTCTTTCCTACAGTACGCTCTGACTGGGTAAAGCCCTTGCGCTCTGCATTGGTACTATCACACATGAGTGCCAGAACTCCCTTTTTGCCAAGTTCTCCGAAACGCTGCAAGTCGATCGCATCACCATAAACCGGTGTGTAATCCACTTTAAAGTCACCGGTGTGTACCACAATGCCTGCCGGTGAGTAGATAGCAAGTGCCGCTGCATCCTGGATACTATGGTTGGTACGGATAAACTCTACACGGAAATCTCCCAGATTGATATGCTGTCCGTACTTTACGACCTTGCGTTTTACTTTTGTCAAAAGATTGTGCTCTTTTAACTTGTTCTCGATCAGACCATTGGTCAGTTTGGTTGCGTAGATCGGCACATTGAGTTCCTTCATAACATAAGGAATAGCACCGATATGATCCTCGTGACCATGGGTGATAAAGAAACCTTTGACCTTGTCCTCGTTCTCTTTCAGGTAAGAAATGTCAGGGATAACCAAGTCGATTCCCAGCATGTCATCCTCTGGGAATGCAAGTCCGCAATCCACGACAATAATGCTTTCGCCATATTCGAAAGCAGTGATGTTCATTCCAATCTGTTCCAGTCCGCCCAATGGAATGATCTTTAATTTCCCTGTATTCTGTTGTTGTTTTTTGTTCAAAATATACCTCCTGTTGTTTTGTTTTCTTTACATCTCAAAGTCAGTATCTTCCACTAACTCTTGAAAAATCTTTACGACCGCTTCAAACTCCACATCGTCCTCTACCATTTCATAAGTGGAGTCTGTGTCATCTGCTGCAACTTCTTTTAAAATAAAAGCGTCTGTATCTCCCTGACTGTCCTCGGTCACCAGTAAATACTTTTGCTGATTTAAAGTCGTCTCCTCTAACACATAAACAGTAATCTCCTCTGCTGTATCCGGGGCAACTAATGTAATGCTTTCCATATGATCTTCCTTCCACTTATACCTGTAGCGAGTCCAAATAGCCCTGCAAGATCACCATGGCTGCGATCTCGTCTACATATTCTTTCCGATGTTCTCTGCGGATGCCTGTCTCCATCATCGTCTTGTCCGCGGTGACGGTCGACAATCTTTCGTCCCATAGGATAACCTCAAGGTGTGTGCGGTTCTCCAGCATCTCCTTGAAAGCGAGCGTCTCTTCACAACGCTTTCCCTCTGTGCCATTCATATTCTTGGGGTATCCCAACACGATCTTATCTGCCTGATAAGATGCAATTAGCTCATCAATCCTTGCCAAGGTCTTACGAAGTTTACTCGGTTTTTCCCTTCGAATGATCTCAAGACCCTGGGCAGTCAAAAGTAAAGGGTCACTGATAGCGACCCCTACCGTTTTTGTTCCATAATCTAATCCAAGTACTCTACTCAATCTAACGCCTACCGCTTCCTAATGTTCCCATGCTTTTCCTGCGATGTACTCCTTGAGAAGCTCCTCTACGAGTTCGTCGCGTTCTACCTTCATAATGAGACTACGCGCATTCTTATGACTGGTGATGAAAGTCGGATCGCCGGACATGATATAACCTACGATCTGGTTGACCGGATTGTATCCCTTTTCATCCAATGCTTCATAGACAAAACGAAGGATCTCCTTAACGGAAGTCGGTGTCTCCTTTTCAACTCTGAAATACTGTGTGTTACTTAAATTCTGCATAATAAATCCGCACCTATCTGCTCTTTTGTTATCAAGCTAATTAACTATATTTTAGTATATTGTAACAAATTTGTAAAGAACTCTGCGTCTTTCCCTTGTATTATTCCCGCAAAAGATAAATATTCTCCGCGATCTGCTCGCCTAAAATACCTTTTTTGATCTGGTTGGAAAGATCCTCATTTGTCGGATAAGCCACGCGGATGTATTCTCTCGTATATCCTGTATAATAGGATCTGCCATCCCACTCCCATGGGGTCTCGAACAGGACTTCTACCTCCCGCCCCACATAGGACTGGCGGTAAGCATGTGACATGGCATCTTCCAAAGTCAGCAGGATGTCACTGCGCCTGGTCTTGATCTTCTCATCCACCTGATCCGGCATGACTGCTGCCTTTGTACCTTCACGCACCGAATATTTAAAAATGTGCATCTCATAAAAATGTATTTTTTTCAGATATTCTTCTGTAATTTTAAACTCTTCTTCCGTCTCTCCCGGAAAACCAACGATCACATCGGTCGTGATCGCAGGATGCGTAAAATATTTGCGCAGCAGATCACAGCCCGCCTCATATTCTGCCGTATCATATCTGCGGTTCATCCGCTTTAAGACACTGTCACAGCCACTCTGTAAAGACAGATGGAAATGTGGACATATTTTTGTAAGCTCCGATAACCGTTTTGCAAAGTCTTCTGTCACAATACGCGGCTCTAAACTGCCAAGACGGATACGCTCGATTCCCTCGATTTCATGTACATGTTCAATCAGGGAAAGTAACGTTTCTCCGGTATCGACTCCGTAGGAACTTAAATGGATCCCGGTTAACACGACCTCTTTATATCCACTTTTTGCAAGTTCATTTATCTCATTTAACACATCTTCCATTTTGCGGCTTCTGACACGTCCTCTTGCAAACGGAATGATGCAGTAACTGCAGAACTGATTGCAGCCATCCTGTACCTTGATAAACGCACGTGTATGCTCTGCCGTTTTCTTTAAATGCAGTTCTTCATACTCCTGTTTTTCGTGATTGATATCAACAATCTGTGCCTGTTTTGTGTGTTCTTTTTCATACTCATTCAACAGTGTAACCAATTCATGCTTCTGGTTATTTCCGATCACGATATCAATACTTTCATCCACCAATGCCTGTGCCTCTTTTGTCTGCACATAACAGCCGGCTCCCACTACAATGGCATCCGGATTCATCTTTTTTGCACGGTGGAACATCTGTCTTGATTTACGGTCTGCCATATTGGTTACGGAACAGGTATTGATCACATATACGTCTGCAATTTCCGTAAAAGGAACAATCTCATAACCTGCATTTTCAAGGATCTGCTGCATAGCTTCCGTCTCATATGCATTTACTTTACACCCCAGATTGTGCAGTGCTGCTTTTTTCATTTTTTACCTCCATAATATCTATTTACTTGTTGACTTTTCCACGAAAAACCATTACTATAAAAATAACTTTAACAGCTAATTTTAAGGAGGTTTTTCATCATGAAAACAGTACAGATTTCTTTAAATTCTATCGACAAAGTGAAATCATTTGTCAATGCGATCACACAGTATGAGTATGATTTCGATTTAATCTCCGGTAGATACGTTATCGACGCAAAATCCATCATGGGTATCTTCAGCTTAGACTTATCCAAACCGATCGATTTAGCAATCCATGCTGAAGCTAATGTTGATGAGATTATGGAAACATTAAAACCATACTTAATCTAATCACAGATCAGATGTCATACCATTTACGGTGTCACATAGATGGAACATAAACCACAGGTTATATACCTGTGGTTTTTTGTTGTCCTTTTATTGTGATGCCCTGATCAAAAGATGTATCGAAAAATAAACTGCCTGCATTTCTGACACATCTTTCGCCCCGGAACCCGTTTTCTACGCTTCGATATGGATCACTTCGACCGTATCAATCGCTTTCTGCATCAATTCATCGATCTTCTCAGAAAGTTTCTTCTCATCATTATGAATCACATTCAGGCTCGGTTTTGTGACCGGATGTTTTGCAACGAAAATGGTACAGCAGTCCTCAAACGGAAGGATCGATGTCTCATATGCATCGATCTTCTCAGAGATCTCAACAATCTCCTGCTTGTCAAAACCAATTAACGGACGGTATACCGGCATCGTGCAGACCTCATTTGTCGCTGCAAGCGACTGCATAGTCTGGCTTGCCACCTGACCGATACTTTCTCCTGTGATCAGACCCAGACATTTATTTTCTTTTGCAAAATGCTCTGCTAACTTCATCATATAACGGCGCATAATGATCGTTAACTCCTCATGCGGACACTGCTCGTAGATATAAAGCTGGATATCCGTAAAGTTGACAACATGCAAGTTGATCGGTCCGGAATATTTTGCAACGATCTTTGCAAGATCCACAACCTTCTGTTTTGCACGCTCTGAGGTATAAGGCGGTGCATGGAAATAAGTCGCATCGATCGTCACGCCGCGTTTTGCGATCATATAACCTGCAACCGGGCTGTCAATTCCACCGGAAAGCAGTAACATTGCCTTTCCGTTTGTGCCGACCGGCATACCGCCCGGTCCCGGAATAACCGTTGAATATACATTAATCTGATTACGGATCTCCACGTTGATCACAACTTCCGGTTTGTGCACATCCACGCGTGTCTCAGGGAATGCATTTAAAATGCGCTCTCCAAGCTGTGCATTGATCTCCATGGACTCAAGCGGATAATTTTTGCGCGCTCTTCTCGCATTTACCTTGAAGGTAAAATGCTTGTCCGGATAAGCCTCATCAATATGATGGATCACTTCTTCTGCTAATTTGTCAAATCCCTCGTCCTCTAAAATAACAACCGGACAGATTCCGACGATACCAAATACACATTTTAATGCTTCTACCGCCTCGTCGTAATCATATTCGCCATCCATCTCGATATAGATTCTTCCCTGCTCCTTGCGGATGCGGAAAGTTCCGTCTACTTTCTTTAACGCATGATTCATCTGGCTGACTAATGCATCCTCAAACAGATAACGGTTTTTTCCTTTGATTGCAATTTCTGCATATTTTATCAAAAATGCTTTGTACATATTTTTTCCCTTTCTATCTTTACGATCAATGTCTGGTAAATTTCCTGCGGAACGGAATGATTTCTTTTAACTGTTCGATCGCATAACCAATTTCCGCTTCCGTTGTATTGACACAGAAGCTGAAACGGATCGTTCCCTCTAAATCCGCTTTTTTCAGTCCGATTCCCTGCAGGGTTTTACTCGGTGCCGGTTTATTTGATGAGCAGGCACTTCCCGCGGAGACATAAATTTCTTTTTCCTCAAGTGAATGCAGCATGACTTCGCTCCGCACGCCCTGGATCGTGACGCTTACAATCTGCGGTGCAGAATCCTCACCGGTCTTTCCGTTAATCGTCACACCCTCGATCTTTGTCACTTCCTCAATAAAGTGCTTTTTCAACGCATACATATGTGCAATCTTTTCATCAAAATTCTCGTAGATCTCCATGGCAGCCTCTCCAAGTGCCGCTGCTCCAGGAACATTCTCTGTGCCGGAGCGCATGCCTTTCTGCTGTCCGCCGCCGTAAATAATCGGTTTAATCTTTGTTTTGTCTTTGATATATAAAAATCCGGTTCCCTTTGGCGCATGAATTTTGTGACCGCTGACCGAGAGCAGATCAATCCCAAGTTTTTTCGGACAGATACGGTATTTTCCATATGCCTGAATCGCATCCACATGGATGATCGTATTCGGATTCTTTTCTTTTACGATTTTTGCAGCCTCTGCAATCGGTTCTACCGCACCGATCTCATTATTGACCATCATCATGGATACAAGGATCGTGTCCTCACAGACTGCATCGCGCAGTTCATCCAGTGAGATCTGTCCGTTTTCGTCTACCGTAAGATAAGTCACACGAAAACCCTGTTCTTCTAAATATGCCAGCGGTGAAAGCACCGATGCATGCTCGATCGATGTTGTGATAATATGGTTTCCCGCGCGTTTATTTGCAAGCGCCGTTCCAATCAGTGCCATATTATTTGATTCTGTACCACCTGAGGTAAAAAGGATTTCTTTTTCATCCGCTTTTAGTGTTTTTGCAATCCGCTCTTTTGCCTCTTTGATATAACGTTCCGCCACAACTCCCATTGTATGAAGTGACGAAGGATTTCCATAATCCTCCATCAACACTTTTACCATCAGATCTTTCGCACGTTCACTGCAGCGTGTCGTTGCTGAATTATCCAGATATGCCTGCATTTTGTTACTCCTGTTCTGCACATTTTTCTCTGTGTGCACAAAACTTTATATATGTTGCATTTTAATCTTCATTTCTGCGCTATCTCTTCGCACTGTTTTCATTCTGTGTATGTCCGCGCCCATCAATTTTGAAACAAATTCATTCGGCCGCTAAATCACAGTCAGGCTAATTTGATTTTTCCGGGCACGACGTTTCGATATGATACATCAGGATCGCAAGTGTCGTAAATCCTGCCGTCTCGGTGCGAAGGATACGGCTGCCAAGTGAGATCAGTTTCATCTCACCTTTTACCGCTTCGATTTCTTCCGGTGCAAAACCGCCCTCCGGTCCGATAAAAATACCGATGGACTCTCCCGGTCTGACCGCCTCTACCGCCTCTCTCGTTGCCGCCATGCCGCGCTCATTTTCATAGGGAACCAGCTTTTGGTCAAGTTTCATTGCATATGCCACAGCTTCTTTATAGCTCACAGGTTCTGAAACTTTTGGGATCAGACTGCGCTTTGACTGTTTTGCTGCACTCTCCGCAATACCCTGCCAGCGTGCTGTCTTTGCCGCCGCCTTTTTTGCATCCAGTTTCACCACACAGTTTTTCATTGCAACCGGGATGATCTCATACACACCAAGTTCGACCGCCTTTTGGATGATCAGTTCCATCTTGTCATTTTTCGGCAGTCCCTGAAACAGATAGATCCGGTTCGGCAGTTCGGTTCCGGTCTCGTCTTTTTCTAAAATCGACGCGCGCACAAAGGAATCCTCGATTTCTGCAATTTCACAGAAATAATTTTCCCCTGCCGGTCCGCTGATGCGGATCTTTTCTCCCGGCTTCATGCGCAGTACATTTTTGATATGATTGACATCACTGCCCTCGATCATCACAGAATCTTTCCCAATCTGTCCGCTCTCCACAAAAAACTGATACATTTTTCTAATGCCTTTCTGTTCGTTGCTGCTGATTACGCTGCTTATCTCTTCTGTGCGGTGATATTGACCCACTCACCCTGATGATTGATCTCAACCACGGTAAGACCTGCTTTTTCAATCGCTTCTTTCACCTGATCTTCCTTGAAATCAATGATACCTGAAGTGATAAAGTAACCGCCTTTTTTCAGGCGCGCCGGAATGACCGGAGCCATTGGAATAATGACATCTGCAAGAATATTTGCAACAACAATATCATACTCCTCTGTACCGACTTTCTCCTGCAGTTCTACGTCGTCGATCAGGTTGCCGACATAAAATATTCCAAGTCTGCTGTCTAAATGGTTAACCTCAAAATTCTCATGTGTCGAAGTCATGCAATCCGGGTCAAGGTCAGTTCCAACCACCTCGGATGCACCAAGTTTTAATGCCACGATGGAAAGAATTCCACTTCCGCAGCCGACATCTAATACTTTCGGTGTTTTATTCTCCGGTGTATATTCCGCATTACCACGGATATATTTTAAAAGCTGGCAGATACACAGCTGCGTTGTTTCATGTTTTCCGGTTCCAAAAGAAACACCAGGATCGATCTCAATTAAGAATTTGTCCTTATCTTCCTCTTTTAATTCTTCCCAGGTTGGTTTGATCAAAATATCCTCAATGTAAAATGAGCTGAAAAACTTTTTCCAGTTGTTGATCCAGTCAAGGTCTTCCGTCTGGTCAGAGGTGATGACGCCGCTTCCGACATCCACGATCTTGCGGAGATCTTCAAGTGCGATTTTGACCTGTTTTAATAATTCCGTGTAGTCCTCTCCATTATCCTCCAAATAAAAGCTGACGTGACTCACACCGTCATCCGGTGGAAGTTCCGGCAGAAAGTCGATGAACATATCCGCCTGGTCTTCCTTGGAAAGCGGAATATTGTCTTCAATCTCCACTCCCTCGATCCCTAAATCTGCCAGCATGGCACTCATGTAATCCTCCGCTGCAGTTGTCGTTTCTATTGTATATTTATTCCACTTCATACAAATTCTCCATTTCTGTGCTGCTTCTCCATGGTTACTATTCAGACACAAGCCTGATATCTGCTGCTGTCAGGCTGTGTGCCATAAAGTATATTTCCGTTTACACATAGCTATTTGGTATGATAACACAAAATCGGGGATTTGGCAAAATAAACGTATTTTTTCTTTTGGGGGTGGGGATACTGTGGGGTGTTAGGAAAAAGAGGATCAGTAGTTTGTGGCAGTAGCGGTCCGGGGGTGGTAAATCGCGCAAAGCTGAGAATGGTTTTTCTTATTTTCGTACAACGGAAACAAAACCAGAATCAGCTTTGCGCAATTTACCACTCACTACCCCCATACACCTTTTGACTCATAACCCCAAAAAAAGGAGGAAACACGCAATGCACTTCGAAAAAGACGATATCCCACCGGGATTTGGAATGCTGTTAGGACGAAACGAAAATGCGATGAAATGTTTTTCCGGAATGACAGACACGGAGAAAGAAGATGTGATCAGACAGGCTCAGGCTGCAAGATCTACCGACGATATTGCTCAAATCATAGAATGCACGCTCCGCTAATGCCCTGTAAAAGTAAAACAACCGGCAGGGATACCCCAGCCGGTCTATTGGATTACAATACTTTGGATAAAAATTCCTGCAGTCGCGGACTCTTCGGATTTGAAAAGATCTCCTGTGGAGTGTTCTCCTCCTGGATAACACCATCATTGATGAACATGACACGGTTTGCAACCTCGCGGGCAAATCCCATCTCATGTGTGACGACTACCATGGTCATGCCGTCTGCCGCAAGTTCTTTCATAACGTTAAGTACCTCGCCGACCATCTCCGGATCGAGTGCAGATGTCGGTTCATCGAATAAAATGATGTCCGGGTTCATGGCAAGGGAACGCACGATGGCAATACGCTGTTTCTGTCCACCGGAAAGCTGCGCCGGGTAGGCATCTGCTTTGTCAGCGAGTCCGATGCGTGCTAAGAGGTCTTCCGCCTTTTTCGCAGCTTCCTCTTTGGTCATTTTTCCGAGTTTGACCGGAGCCAGCATAATATTTTCACGGATAGTCATATTCGGGAACAGATTAAACTGCTGGAATACCATTCCGATTTTTTCACGGACATGATTGATATCCACGGATGCGTCTGTCATGTCTGTGCCCTCGAACAATACATGACCACTTGTCGGAACCTCAAGCAGATTTAGAGAACGCAGGAAAGTTGATTTTCCGCAGCCGGATGGACCGATCAGTGCCAGAACGTCTCCTTTTTTGATGGTTGTGGAGATACCTTTTAATACTTCGTGATCTCCATAGGATTTATGCAGATCATTTACCTCAAGAATGACTGTATTATCGCTCATTGCTTCTTAACTTCCTTTCTAACAGATTTACCACTTTACTCAGTCCCATTACCATGATAAGGTAAATCAGGGCAACTGCGATCAGCGGCATAAATGCCTCATAAGTTACACTTCGTATGATATCTCCACCTTTGGTCAGATCCATAAGGCCGATGTAGCCACTGATGGACGTCTCTTTTAAAAGACTGATAAACTCATTGCAGAGTGCCGGCAGGATATTTTTTACCGCCTGCGGCAGGATGATCGACATCATGGTCTGCTTGTAATTAAGACCCAGGCTTCGTCCGGCTTCAAACTGTCCGATATCCACTGCCATGATTCCGGAACGTACGATCTCAGCAACGTATGCTGCAGAGTTTAAACCGAATGCAATGACTGCCACAACAATTTTTCCGGTGTCAATACTCTGGAAAATAACATAATAAATGATCAAAAGCTGGATCATGACAGGTGTTCCGCGCACAATGGTCAGATAAAGCTTACAGAGTGCATTTAAGATAGTCAGCCCACCGTTTCTGTCATGGTTGGTACGGACGATTGCGATCAGAAATCCAAATACAACACCGACTAACAATGCCAGCACTGTAATCAAAAGTGTATTTCCAAGACCTTTTAACAGGTACACATAGCGGCTGTCTTTTATAAAGTTGTCATAAAATTTCTCACTAAGTCCCGCTTTTTCAGAAGTTACCGTATCATCTTTTACAATGATAACCTGTTTTGATGTCGTATAAGTATCCGTAAAATTAACATTCTTTTTCCGCTCTTCTGTCACGGTAAAGCCGGCAGCTCCGATATCAACTTTGCCTGTTGAGATTGCCGGAATAATCGAGTCAAACGCCATATCCTCGATCTTTAATTCCATACCAAGTTCATCACTGACAGCACGCATGATATCCATATCGATTCCCACGATCTGTCCATCTTCATAGCTCTCATATGGTGGAAACTCTGCATTTGTTCCAACCGTCAGAGTTCCATTTTCATGGCTGACATCTTTAGATTCATACGGAAACTTTCCAATCTCATCCTCAGTGCCGATATAATTTTTCTGAATATCTGCGATCGTACCATCTGCTTCTAATTTTTCCAGAGCACTGTTGACCTTATCTAAAAGCTCTGTATTACTTTTTGCAACAACAAACGCATAGTCCTCAAGGGTAAATTCTTCATCTAAGATACGGATTCCTGTGTTCTGCTCTACGAACTTAATCGCAGGCTGCTCATCAATGACAACGCAGTCAATCTTTCCCTGTTTTAATGCCTGGATCGCATCCGCACCTTTGTTGTAACGCTCCACCACGGTGCCGGAGCCATCGCTCTCGTAATCACTGACATAAATATCTCCTGTAGTACCAAGCTGGACACCGATTCTTTTTCCCGGCAGATCATCTGCAGAATTCACGGTTTCAGATGTACTTTCCGTGCTCTGTGCCTCATCTGCTGCCATCACTTCATAGCCTGCTGCACCGATCAGTATGGTACAGAATAAAAGCATGGCTGCAAGTAAACGTTTACCTGTTTTCTTCATGGTCTTTTTCTCCTCGTTTTCGTGTATAAATATTCATTTTTCTGAGTAGGTAGTATAGCACACTTTTTTGTCAAAAGAAAGTATTGCCGTATATTTGCTGTATTCCTACATATATTCTCTCATCTGGTCTATCAGTGATAACATGAATTTCTGTCCGTCGATTCCGACCGCTTCATCAAACTTTTCTCCATTTACGATAGAATTTGACAGGATCCGCACGCCAAGAAACGGTACTCCATAAGAAAGGCAAAGCTGGGCTGCCGCCGCCGACTCCATATCTTCCACGGCTGTATGATACCGCTCTCTTAAAAGTGCGATCCGGTCAAGCTGGTTGTTCCACTCATCCCCGGAACCAATCACCCCACGGCCGGTATGATATTTCGTTTTTACCTGCTCCGCCGCTTTCAGCAGTTTTCCGTCACACGGATACTCTGTCACTTTTTTTGTCTTTCCCGTTTCGCGGTAAAAAATTTCCACCGGAAGCAGTGAAAAACTTTTTCCATCAATTCCCGCTCCCTCCTCAGAAAATGCATATGCGATTGCTCCCATCGGAACGACCTTTTCTCCAAGCACGATGTCCCCTCTGTGAAATTTTTTATCGTGGCCTCCTCCGATTCCCTGATTGATCACCGCCCATGGCTTAAAGTATGCCAGTGCAAGGCTTGTCGCTGCCGCAGCATTGACCATTCCCTGAAATGTCTTTGAAATGATGACAGGCTCTCTTTTTGCACCGAGAAATCCCGTGTGAAACTTCCAGTTTCCAATCGTGACGCACTCATGTTCCTCTAAATGTTCTATGAAATATGCCGTCTCTGTATCCATGGCTCCCTGGATCAGAAGAGATGGCTGTTTTGTAAAATCATAATTACCCATCGTATTTATTTTCTCCCTTTTTCCTGTTTAATTTTTCTTGACGAACTATAATATCTGTTTTATGGTAGTTTCATAATACATTGTCCGCCGCAAAAAAAGCAATAGAAAGAAGATAAAAATTACTTTTACTGCTGCACATTTCCGGTCAGGTCATTACTGTAACAATATTTTAAACGCAAACATGGAGGAATCTTATGGAAAAAATAGCAAGTTTTACGATTGATCATATTAAATTAGAACCTGGTGTCTATGTATCAAGAAAAGATACCGTCGGCTCCGAAGTCATCACTACATTCGATCTGCGCATGACTTCCCCAAACGATGAACCGGTTATGAATACCGCAGAAGTACACACGATCGAGCATCTTGGTGCCACATTTTTAAGAAATCATCCTCTTTATAAGGATAAAACGATCTATTTCGGACCGATGGGATGCCGCACCGGATTTTATCTGCTGCTCGCAGGCAATTACACATCCAAAGATATCGTAGGGCTCATCATAGAAATGTTTGAATTTATCCGCGATTTTCATGACGAAGTACCTGGTGCCTCTCCAAAGGACTGCGGTAACTACTTAGATATGAACCTTGGCATGGCAAATTATCTTGCCAGCCGTTATTTAGAGAACACACTGTATGACATTGATGATGCACATCTTGTTTATCCAGCTTAATAAATTTCGCCAGACCTTGTGAATAATATCGAGGCGGTAATTTATAGACGCAAATGGACTGAAAATGGCATATAGCAAACAATTTTCTGCTATATGCCCATTTTTTCAGGCAGTAAAATTCTCCATTTTTCCATCTTTGAAGAATCTGCTGCTGTTTTCTTTTTATAATTTTGTTTTAAAAAAAGTTATGATCTCCTGCCAGATTTCTTTCTGAAAGAAACGGATATCCGCATGATCCGCATCCTCAATTTCTAAAAGTGTGACATCACAGCCTGCTTTTTCAAGTTCATCATGCAGTTCCACTCCCTGTGTAAATGGTACCGTCTTATCACATTTTCCATGGATAATAAAAAATGGCGGAGCATCTTTGGTCACAAAGCTGACCGGGCAGCATGCAAGCGCCTCCCTGGGATTGCGCATCGCATTTTTTCCCATCAGCAATGACTCTGGGGATGCTGCACACTGTTCCTCGTTTTCGTATAGAAAACCTCTGAAGTCTGTCGGAGGATACCATGGGCACGCTGCCTGCACTTTGCTGGAATAAGAAAGATATTCTCCCACCTCATATGCCGGATCATCGCATAATGCCGCCATACAGGTTAAATATCCACCCGCTGATTCTCCCATCACCCCAATATGTGCTTCGTCGATGTGATACCTTGCGGCGTGCGCACGCAGATAGCGGATCGCCGCTTTTACATCACAGAGCTGTGCCGGAAATTTTGCTTCGTTGCTGGTCCGGTACTGTACGGATGCCACCACAAAACCTGCTCTCGCAAGTTCGCTCAGATATGCCAGATGTGCAGACTTGTCAATGCTCAGCCATGCACCGCCACAGATCCAGACAATACAGGGATAATCGTGTGCCGTATCTTCCGGATAAATCAAATCCATACGAAGATCCTGCGTGGTGTGTCCGAACCATGCATCTGTCTGTGCAAATGTGATGTTTGTAATCACGGAATACTGCGGTGCAGCCGGTTTCACATGAATTGTTCTTTTCATACAAATTCTCCTCTCCAATGCTGTTTTTTACCACTTCTCTAATCCACCATTGCTTTCCTTATCGCACTGAGCAGTTCCTCATAGGTCTCATATGCCGGAATATCCGGATAATCCGCCTTGATCTTATCGGTGGAACGGAATAAAAATCCTGAGAAAACAGAAAAGACACGCTATCAGCTGTGGGTTCAACGACAGAATGAGGCTGCTGTCAAGATGTATGTAAACAAAGGCTTCAAGTTCCTGAATAAGTCAACAATAAGTTTAATCAAATAAAAGTAAGTAAAATGGAAAAGTTACTGGAAATTTTGAAGGGTATCCGCCCTGATGTAGATTTCGAGAATGAGACCTCATTAATTGATGATGGTGTTCTCGATTCGTTCGACGTAGTATCTATCATCTCGGAACTTGATGATGAGTTTGGTGTACAGGTTAAGATTAACGAACTTGATCCTGAAAATTTCAACTCTGTTGAGTCAATCTGGGAGATGGTTCAGAAACTGCAAGATAAGTAATGGACTTGGAATTTACAAACAAGAAAATCCTTCTTGCAGGCATTGGCGGAATCGGGTATGCTGTGGCAGAGCTATTGGGTAAATTAGGATCAGAACTGTACATACTTGATATCAATACTGAAAAAATGACAACTGCACAACAATCACTCTCATTCATTAAATATTGTGGTAAGTGTAATCTTTCGGATGTCAACAGTATTGAAGGCACAATAAAAGATGTATTAGCAGTATCTGGCCCAATAGATGGTTTCGTTTTTTGTTCTGGAATTACATCAAGCAGACCTTTTAAAATGGCTAAATATGAAGCTATGCTCAATGTTATGAACATCAACTTTTTCTCTTTTGTGGAGATAGTTAGATGTATCACGAAGAAGGGCTGTTATGCTGATAATTTAAGTATTGTAGGACTTTCATCAGTAGGTGCAATACTCGGTAATCCATCCCAAACCGCCTATTGTGCATCAAAGGCAGCTATGAATGGCGCTGTTAGATCTATTGCTAAGGAACTTGCACCAAAATCGATTAGAATCAATACTATTGCTCCAGGCACTACAGATACTCCAATGTTTAGAGAAGCAGAGAAGGAT
>ERZ832317.2902-NODE-2902-length-18818-cov-5.172254_pt1 | contig 18818 bp, 17 predicted proteins | sample MGYA00519695_ERZ832317 | MGnify/ENA primary metagenome ERZ832317 (study PRJEB31850, sample SAMEA3708726) | human gut metagenome | biome: human gut; feature: human-associated habitat; material: faeces | place: China | collected 2014 ...
TGTATTGCAGGAAGATATTTCAGACGGATATTCCAGGAAAGAAATATTGCTGCCGCAAGTGTTCTGTAAAATACAGGAGGCACAGAAAAGATGGATATAAAAAATAAAAATGAGTTGAAACGGCGAATAGACCTATTCCTGCATGATTTCACACATGAGGAATACCGAATCAACGAAGAATATTGCAAAGAAACCATGCGGATAATGGTAGATTTCATCACAGCACAAGAATTTGTGAAAAGAATGCAGGAAAAGCCTCACAGCCGGAATGACAGCCTGTTTGGTACTGGATGGAAGAAAGAACCAGAGAAAACCGAAGAGCCGCAGGATATGGAACATCCTGACGGATACAAAGGGTTCCTGTATATCAAATGCGATAAATGCGGAAAGGAAAAAGGATTCTGTGCAAAAGAAAAAATCAAGTCCTATAAATGTGAATGTGGCAAAGAAACGGAACTGGTAAACCTTAAACCGCTTTATACGAAATGCAAGTGTGGCAATGAATTTAAGTACATGACAAATATGAATACTGCGGAATTTACTTATAAATGCTTTACTTGCGGTAGTCCTGTAGATGTAAAGATGAACAGCAGAAGAACAGCCTATATTACAATCGGGGGGGTACTAAAGGTTATAGCCGCAAGCTGGCTCGGAAATATGGTGCATCAGTTAGTTGCTGGTAAAAGAAAGAGAGGCTAAAAATGAATAAAGCAATCGAGATAGGCCGCCTTACGCGCGACCCGGAAGTTAGATATTCGCAGGGGAACAATACAGCAGTAGCAAGATACACTATTGCGGTAGACAGAAAATTCAAAAGAGAGGGAGAACAAACAGCAGATTTCATCCCTTGCGTAGTGTTTGGAAAACAGGCGGAGTTTGCCGAGAAGTATTTCAGAAAAGGAACAAAAGTTGTTATTTCTGGAAGAATCACAACAGGAAGTTATACAAACAAGGATGGTCAGAAAATATATACCACTGAAATAACAGTGGAGGAGCAGGAGTTCGCAGAGAGCAGAGCAGAGAGCGAAGCCAACAGAGGTATGTATCAGCAGTCTGCACCGAGTCCGGCGCCGAGCGCTCCGGCAGGAGACGGATTTATGAATATCCCGGATGGTATTGATGAGGAGCTGCCGTTCAATTAGGAAAGGAGAATCATCATGGCTTACGAAAAGGGAAGCAGACCGGAAGGCGGATTTAAGAGAAGAGGTCCGGCTCGCAGAAGAAAAAAAGTCTGCGTATTCTGTGGAAAAGAAAATAACGAGATCAATTACAAGGATGTAGCAAAATTAAAGAAATATGTTTCTGAAAGAGGAAAAATTCTTCCGAGAAGAATCACAGGAAACTGTGCAAAACATCAGAGAGCTCTTACAGTAGCAATCAAGAGAGCAAGACATATCGCTTTAATGCCATACGTTCAGGATTAATCGAATATGATCAGAACAGGATTTCCATTTTGGAAGTCCTGTTTTTTTACTGTTTTTCTGTCTGGCAGACGATTGAAAAAGGAGTCATTTGGGGTTAGAATAAGAAAGAGAAAGTTTTGAAATCTAAAAAAGAATTGGAGAATCAATTATGAAAAAACCAGTTTTAGTAATTATGGCAGCAGGAATGGGAAGCCGTTATGGCGGACTTAAACAGATCGATCCAGTTGATAAAGAGGGACACATCATTATGGATTTTTCCCTGTTTGATGCAAAAAGAGCCGGATTTGAGAAGGTTATTTTTATTATAAAGAAAGAAAATGAAGACAGTTTCAGAGAAGCAGTAGGAAACCGTATGGCAAAATATATGGAGGTTTCTTATGTATTTCAGGATATCAACAACATTCCGGAAGGTTTTGAAGTTCCGGAAGGCAGAGTGAAACCGTGGGGAACCGGACATGCAGTCCTCAGCTGCATTGATGAGATCGACGGGCCATTTGCTGTTATCAATGCAGATGATTATTATGGAAGACATGCGTTTGAAGCAATTTATAATTATCTGTCTGAGCATGAGGATGATGATAAGTATCGTTATGCGATGGTCGGATATCTTCTGAAGAATACAGTAACAGACAATGGTCATGTGGCAAGAGGAATCTGTACGACCAATGAAGAGGGGGAACTGGTAAATATTACCGAAAGAACCCGCATTGAGAAGCGTGACGGTAAGATTGCATTTACTGAAAATGATGGAGAAACCTGGGAAAATTTACCAGAGGATACACTGGTTTCCATGAATATGTGGGGATTTACGAGAAGCATACTGGACGAGCTGAAAGCAGAATTTCCACAGTTCCTGAAGAAAGGACTTACTGAAAATCCGATGAAGTGTGAATATTTCCTGCCGGCAGTCGTAAGCAATCTTCTGGAGGCAGACCGCGCAACAGCAGCGGTTCTTCCGTCGGCAGATAAATGGTACGGCGTAACTTATAAAGAAGACAAACCGGTTGTCGTAGAAGCGATCCGCAATCTGAAAAAAGAAGGTCTTTATCCGGAAAATCTCTGGGAAGAGTAGAAATTTGTTAAAATTTAGTAAATAGTTCATTTGATTTACTAAAAAATACAAATAATTTAGTAAAAACACTTCCATATAGGCAGGATGTGTGCTATAGTGTGTAAAGAAAAGTAAATGATTCTAATTTCAGGAGGAAAAAATCATGGCAATTTTAGTAACAGGCGGAGCCGGATTTATCGGCAGTCACACATGTGTAGAGATGCTGAATGCAGGATATGAAGTTATTGTAGTAGATAATCTTTGCAATGCTTCTGAAGAAGCAATCAGACGTGTAGAGAAGATCACCGGTAAGAACGTTACATTTTATAAAGCAGATATCAGAGATAAAGAAGCACTGGATCAGATTTTTGACAAAGAAAGCGTAGAATGTGTCATTCATTTCGCAGGACTTAAAGCAGTCGGAGAATCTGTTGCAAAGCCACTTGAATATTATCAGAACAATATTGCAGGTACACTTACACTCTGTGATGTTATGCGTAACCATAATGTGAAGAACATCATCTTCAGTTCTTCAGCAACGGTATATGGTGATCCGGCATTTATCCCGATTACAGAAGAATGCCCGAAGGGAACCTGTACGAATCCTTATGGATGGACAAAATGGATGCTTGAGCAGATCCTGACAGACCTGCATAAGGCAGATCCGGAGTGGAATGTTGTCCTTCTTCGTTACTTCAATCCGATCGGTGCACATGAGAGCGGACTGATGGGAGAAGATCCGAAGGGTATCCCGAACAACCTGCTTCCATATATTGCACAGGTTGCAATCGGTAAGCTGGAATGCCTGGGGGTATTTGGTGATGATTATGATACACCGGACGGAACAGGTGTGAGAGACTACATCCATGTGGTTGATCTTGCAATTGGACACGTAAAGGCGCTGAAGAAGATCCAGGAAAAATCAGGCGTAAGCATTTATAATCTTGGAACCGGAGTGGGATATTCAGTACTGGATGTATTGCATGCATTTGAAAAAGCATGTGGAAAAGAGATCCCTTACCAGATTAAGCCAAGAAGAGCCGGAGATATCGCAACATGCTACTGTAATGCAGAAAAAGCAAAGAACGAGCTCGGATGGGTTGCAGAACGCGGAATCGACAAGATGTGTGAGGATTCATGGAGATGGCAGACAATGAATCCGAATGGATACGAAGCTTAAAAAAAGAAAGAAAAATGTGTCAGGGTGAACGTTGCCCTGGCACATTTTTTAGTTCCCTAATATCCGGAAAGGTGATATAATACAAATATCTATAGGTTTTAAGAGGGCTGAAAGATGAAAAAGGATATAAAGTTAAAGGGACAACTGAAATTGTATATGCAATGGCCGGGAATTATGATTCTTTTCCTTATCCTGATGAATATCTGGATCTTCAGGATGGATCGAAAGGCCGGGCTGCTTATGAGTGCGTTTGTGCTGGTTTATGCAGTCGTCATTGGCATTATGTATTTTTACAACAAGTCTCTGATTCTGGCAGACATGGTAGAGTTTGCAGCGCAGTACGGGATTGTCCAGAATACACTTCTGAAGGAACTTTCGATTCCGTATGCGATTTTACTGGATGATGGAAAAATCATCTGGACGAACACACAGTTCCGGGAAGTCCTTGGGACGACTATCCGGAAGGATACCTATCTGAGTAAATATATTCCGGAGTTGAACCGGGGCGTATTTCCAAAGGAAGACAATGAATCGGTAAGCCTGGAATTCAATTATCTTGACAGAGATTATCAGGCTGAGATCCAGTGCGTATCGGTCGAAGGTTTCAGTGAGACAGAGCAGCTTCTGGAGATACCGGAGGAAAAGGAATATTTTATTGCGATACATCTTCAGGATGTGACAGAGCTGAACCGGTATATCCGGGCGAATGAAGAGCAGCGGCTGGTGGCCGGACTGGTTTACATTGATAACTATGAAGAGGTCATGGAAAGTGTCGAGGAAGTAAGGCAGTCTCTTCTGGTGGCATTGATCGACCGTAAGATCAACCAGTATATTGCGGATTTTTCTGGTATTGTGAAGAAGCTTGAGAAAGACAAATATTTTGTTGTAATTAAAAAAGAAAGCTTCAATCGAATGGAAAAAGACCGTTTTTCTTTACTTGATGAGGTAAAAGGAGTCAGTATCGGCAATCAGATTCCGGTTACACTAAGTATTGGGCTTGGACTCAGTACAGATACCTATGCTGCAGGATATAATTATGCCCGTATAGCGATCGATCTTGCACTTGCAAGAGGCGGAGATCAGGTAGTTGTGAAGAATAACAAGGGAATCAGCTATTATGGCGGAAAGCGTGAGCAGACTGCTAAGAATACCCGAGTAAAAGCAAGAGTAAAAGCAGAAGCACTCCGGGAGTTTATCACCGGAAAAGAGCGTGTGATCGTAATGGGACATAAGATGGCAGATGTGGATTCATTTGGTGCGGCAATCGGTATTTACCGGGCAGCAAGTGCGATGAAAAAGAAAGTCAATATTGTCCTGAACGATATTTCTGTGACACTCAGACCGCTTTATGAAGCATTTACTGATGATCCGAAGTATCCGGATGATCTGTTTGTGACTTCCCATGAGGCGGAGGAACTGGCAGATGACAATACAATGGTAGTTGTTGTTGATACCAATAAGCCAAAGATGACAGAATGTGAACGCCTGCTTCGTCTGACGAAGACGATTGCAGTTCTGGATCACCACAGACAGAGCGATGAAGTGATTGAGAATGCGGTTCTGTCGTATATTGAGCCATATGCTTCCTCGGCGTGTGAGATGGTAGCAGAGGTTCTTCAGTATATCGGCGATGATCTGCGTTTGAATTCCATGGAAGCGAACAGTATGTATGCAGGTATTCTGGTTGATACCAACAATTTCATGTCCAGAACAGGAGTCCGGACCTTTGAGGCAGCTGCGTACTTGAGAAGATGTGGCGCAGATGTTACTTATGTAAGAAAACTCCTCCGTGATGATATGGCATCTTACCGGGCAAAAGCTGCAGTAATCAGCAGTGCTGAGGTATATCGGGATGTATTTGCGATCGCACGAGGCGAACATCTGGGAATTGAAAGTCCCACTATTATCGGAGCACAGGCATCAAATGAGCTTCTCAATATTGAGGAGATCAAGGCTTCTTTTGTACTGACTGAATATAATGGTAAGATTTACATCAGTGCACGTTCCATTGATGAGATCAATGTACAGATCATTATGGAGCGGCTCGGCGGAGGCGGTCATATCAACACTGCCGGTGCCCAATTTCCATATTCCGATATGGAAAGAGCGATTGAAACGCTGAAAAAGACAATCGATATTATGATAGAAGAAGGAGATATTTAAGATGAAAGTTATTTTATTGGAAGATGTAAAATCCCTTGGGAAAAAAGGCGAGGTTGTAAATGTAAGTGACGGATATGCAAGAAACTTCATTTTCAAAAAAAACCTTGGACTGGAAGCAAATGGAAAGAATTTAAATGACTTAAAGCTTCAGAAACAGAATGAAGAAAAGGTTGCACAGGAGCATCTGGAAGCAGCGCAGGAACTTGCAAAAAAATTAGAGGCAGCAAAAGTAGAACTCAAGATCAAGACCGGGGAAGGTGGAAGAACATTCGGTTCTGTGTCTTCAAAGGAAATTGCAATTGCAGTAAAAGAACAGCTTGGATATGATCTTGATAAGAAAAAGATCCAGATCAAAGAAGCGATCCGTACACCTGGAATGCATCTTGTACCGGTCAAACTTCACCAGAAAGTGACTGCTGAATTAAAAGTGCACGTTGGGGAAGCTTAGGAGGATCTGAGACATGGATGAAGCACTCATTAAGAGAGTACCGCCACACAGCATAGAGGCAGAGCAGTCTGTTGTTGGAGCGATACTGATGGACCGGGATGCGATTACAGTAGCTGCCGAGATCATTTGTGGAGACGACTTTTATCAAAAGGCATATGGTGTAATTTTCGATTCAGTGATAGAACTTTTTAATGAGGGAAAACCCGTTGACCTGATTACACTGCAGAACCGTCTGCGTGAAAAAGCTGTTCCGGAAGAGATCAGTAGTCTTGAATTTGTCCGGGATCTGGTAACAGCAGTTCCAACCTCGGCAAATGTAAAGTATTATGCTGAGATCGTCTCTGAAAAAGCAACGTTGAGGCGTCTGATCAAGATGAATGAAGCGATTGCGGATGAATGTTATCAGGGGCAGGAGCCGCTGGAGGCGATCCTTGAAAGGACAGAGAAGCAGGTTTTTGAGCTGGTGCAGAACCGCGGAGGAAACGGTGAATACGTGCCGATCAAGCAGGTAGTGTTAAATGCCCTTGAGAAAATTGAGAAAGCATCTAAGAGTAAGGGAACTGTTACAGGAATTCCGACTGGATTTATTGACCTGGATTACAAGACATCCGGTCTGCAGCCCTCCGATCTGATCCTGGTTGCAGCCCGTCCTTCTATGGGTAAGACGGCGTTTGTACTGAACATTGCACAGCATGTGGCGTTTAAACAGAACCGTACAGTTGCCATATTCAGTCTGGAAATGTCAAAGGAACAGCTGGTAAACCGTCTGTTCTCGCTGGAATCCTATGTAGATGCACAGCTTTTAAGAACCGGTAATCTGAAGGATTCTGACTGGGAAAAGCTGATCGAAGGTGCCGGAACAATTGGAAGATCGAACCTGATCATTGATGATACACCGGGTATTTCGATTTCGGAAATGCGTTCCAAATGCAGAAAATATAAAATGGAACATAATCTTGAGCTGATCATCATCGACTACCTGCAGTTGATGAGCGGAAGTGTTGGTGGACGTAATGAGTCCCGTCAACAGGAAATATCCGATATTTCCCGTTCCTTAAAAGCGCTTGCCCGAGAATTAAGTGTGCCGGTCATTGCACTGTCACAGCTGAGCCGTGCGGTTGAGCAGAGACCAGATCACAGACCGATGCTTTCTGATCTGCGTGAGTCTGGAGCAATCGAGCAGGATGCCGACGTGGTTATGTTCATTTATCGAGATGATTATTATAATAAGGATACGGAGCATGTCAATGAGGCAGAGATCATTATTGCCAAACAGAGAAACGGTCCGATTGGAACCGTAACGCTTACATGGCTTCCGCAGTACACGAAATTTGCCAATTCAGAACGAAAAGTTGTGGATGGGGAATGAGAAATTATGAAATGAAAAAGACAGGGAACAGAATCAAAACTGTTCGCTGTCTTTTGACTTTTATGTGGTTTCGCCAAATAATTTCCGCAGGTAATGTCCGGCGCCAGATTTTGAAGCTTCTTTCCGGAGCGCCTGCTGCTGACGAAGTAAATGATCAAGCTTCCGGTAACGGTCTTCTTCCAGGCGTTCTTTTGCCTGTAAAAGAAAATCCATTTCCTTTGTTACTTTTTCAGATACGGATTTGCCGAGAGACCCCTCCAGGATCTGGTTGTTTTCCAAAAGAATTTTTCGGAGAGACTCTTCGAGCAGAGGCTGATAAACAGAAAGAGAAAGGTTGTCTGCTGTATAAACAGAAAGAGCCGGATCCTGGGGGTCAGCAACTTCGTTTATCGAAGCGGCAGCCTTTGGTGCATCCGATTTTCTGGCCTTCAGAAGTGCTTTTGTGCGAAGCATGTCCGGAAGGAGCTGTTTGATCTCCTTCAGGAGTAGTCCCTGTTCTTTGAGTTCTTTGATACAGCTAAAAAGCTGTATATCTTCTTCCGTATAGTGCCGATGTCCCATCTCAGTGCGTCCGATTGGAAGATCAAGCTCTTCCTCCCAGTAGCGAAGAACATGTGATTCTACGCCAACGTGTTTGGCAGCTTCTGAGATCATGTAATGAACGTCGCCCATACGATAACCCCCTTATTAAAATAAGTATGTGATATAGATTGAGTACAAGTCTATTGTAGCATAAGAAGAAGAGATGGAAAGAAAAATCGTTCGACAAATGTTGCAGAGGGAAGAATGTCAGATAGGATGATGCTTACTGGATCTGTATTTGGTTCAGACGTATACATAAAAAGAGACGATCTTCAGATGAAAACCGTCTCTTTCTTACTGTCTTATTCAATCTACGTGTTCTGATTACTCAGCGCTGATTGCTCCTGTAGGACATGCTGATTCGCAAGCGCCACAGTCAACACATGCAGAAGCATCGATCTGCATATGATCTGCACCCATAGAGATTGCTCCTACTGGACATTCGCTTTCGCAAGCTCCGCAGCTTACACATTCGTCTGAAATTACGTGTGCCATGATATGTATCCTCCTTATTATTATGAAAAAGTTAAAATCGATATGCCTTTCGCATAACTTTATTCTAATACAGAACTTGAAAATATACAAGAGGAATTTATGCTTAAAAATAGATACAATTGAGTTAGAAATGTCAAACTAATAGCGCGAAATGGGCATTTCTTTGGTTAGAAATATAAAACCAAGAGGTTAGTAATATAAAACTTACAAATGAAAACAAAAAGAATTTATGAAATCTTAAGAAATTTTTCTACCTTTCCCGGGCGATTTGGTGTATAGTGGGTACTGTACCATTTTATAACCAATAATGAAACTGATTTTAAGATAGAGAAAGTGGAGTGGATTTATGAAAAAACGGTGGAGTATACTTTCGGCTGTACTTTGTGTGGCACTTTTGACTGGTGGATGTGGAACTGGAAGCAAGAATGATGCAGGTACAGGAAAAGAGAAGACATTCAGTCATGAGACAAGGGAAGAGAATGAGCATCAGAGTAACCTGGATGTTTTACAACCATCTGCATATGGCAATGTGCAGGGACTGAATCTGGAGAAAGGAAGCTCGATTTCTATTATAGGAAGAGGAAGTTCTTCCGCATACTGGAAAGCTGTTCAGGAAGGTGCAAAGCAGGCGGTAGCGGATATTAATACAAACCTGGGATATAAAGGGAATGATAAAGTAAAGCTTGTTTATTCTGCGCCGGAGACAGAGAATGATGTAGATGATCAGGTAAATATTCTGGATGAGGAGCTTGCACGGTATCCGGTTGCGGTCGGGATCGCAGCAGTTGATTCAGGGGCATGTGAGGTTCAGTTTGATCTTGCTGCAGAGAATGGGATCCCGATCGTAGCATTTGATTCCGGGACCGATTATCAGAATATTGTATCCATGATTGATACAGATAATACAACTGCCGCTGCAACAGCAGCAAGTAAGCTGTGCAACAGTATCGGTGAGAGTGGTCAGATCCTTGTAATCGCACATGACTCCAAGTCTACTTCTTCTGAAGAAAGAGAGCAGGGATTTGTACAGGAAGTGGAAAAGAATGATCCGAATGTAACGGTTGCAGAGATCTGGCATCTGGATGATCTGGATGCGATCTCGAAAGAGATCAATGCAGATTCATCTGAAAAGAATTCCCAGGAGACTGCAGATAATGTGCAAAAAGCCGAGGAAGAGAACGCAGATAGCCGGGATACCCAGACGGCACAGCAGGATGCAATCAAGTATCTTCTTGAAAAGTATCCGGATGTAAAAGGAATTTTTGCAACCAATGAAACAGTAGCAGACCTTGTGGTGAATGTTCTGGACTCTATGGACAAAATAACGGGGGAAGACCGAATCAAGGTAGTGAGCTTTGACGGCGGGGAGGATCAGATGAAGCTTCTGGAAGATGGGAAGATTGATGGACTGATCGTTCAGAACCCATACGGAATCGGCTACGCAACGGTTGTTGCCTGCGCAAGAGCAGTGCTTGGTCAGGGAAATGAAGCAATGGTAAGTACCGGATATACCTGGGTTACAAAAGATAATATGAATAAAGATTCGATTAAGAAGATGCTTTATTAGTAAGAAGAAATGTCTGAAATCTGTGGGAAATGGGTTTCAGACATTTTTATATAAAAACGGTTGTGAGTGACATATTATTTATGCCGGCTACAACCGTTTCTTTTTGTTATTTTTTCGTCAGTGGAAGGGAGAAGATAAATTCTGTTCCAACTCCCTCGGTACTGATCACATTGATATTTTCATTGTGTGCCTGAATAATTTCTTTTACGATCGAAAGTCCAAGTCCGGTTCCTTTTTTGTCTTTTCCGCGGGAGAGATCGCTTTTGTAAAAACGTTCCCATATTTTGTTGATACTTGATTTCGGAATGCCAATTCCATAATCTTTGACGGAAGTATATACTTTGTCACCGCGCGGTGTGGTTTCAATCGTGATCGTAGACTCCGGATTGCTGAATTTGATCGCGTTGTCCAGCAGATTGTATAGAACCTGTTGGATTTTGTGCCGGTCAGCATGTACATACAGGGTACGAGTTGCCAGAAGAAGTTCGATAGAAATTTTTTTGGCAGTGCAGGTACCTTCGAAAGAAGCTGCTGTGTTACGGATCACTTCGTGAATATCAAAATCTGTTTTATCAAGAAGAAGATCCTTCGTATCAAATTCATTCAATGTCAGCAGATCGCGTGTAAGGTCAGTAAGACGTTCTGTTTCAAATAAGATGATATTTAAGTATTTGCCCTGCATTTCAGGTGGGATCGTGCCATCCGCCATGGCTTCAACATAGCCTTTGATGGAAGTCAGAGGAGAACGGAAATCATGGGATACATTTGCCACAAATTTCTTCTGGTAATCCTCCATATCTTTCAGTTGGGAAGACATGTAGTTGAGAGATGCGGAAAGATATCCTATCTCATCCTGCGTATTAACCGGGATGACAACATCCAGATTGCCGGAAGCATACTGCTTTGCTGCATTCGTAATCTTGACGAGCGGGCGGTAGATCAGAAAATGTACACCCAGCAAAATAATGAATGAGAGCACATAAATGATCAGAATCACGATATACGTGTTACGCATCAGAACAGAATGTGCGTCTGTGATCTGCGAGTAAGGCTTATGTATAAGCAGATATCCGTGGGTTGAAAAATTCTCTGTGACCGGAGCAATCACGGTGATCATTTCTGAGTTGAAGTACCCGTGATAATCACCGGTCAGATAAGTGGAGCCGCCGGATTCGGCAGGATCAAAATTTTCAATCCGGGAAGGGGCATACGATACATCGCCGGATTTGGCAGATGCAAGCAAAGATCCCTCATTATCAACAAACCAGATATCTGAATTCAGGTAATCGCTCATACCATTGAGCTGTGTATAAACATCTGCCAGAGTAATGGTTTTGGAAAAATAGTCCGGCAGATAATTGGATGCAAGCAGATTCGCCGACTGATACATATTGCCGGAAATGCTGCTTTCCAGATAGTGGGTTGTCAATGTGGATGACAGGGATGCCACTGTAAAAATACTTAAAAATCCGAGAATAATATATAAGAGGATAAATTTAAGGTAAAGAGTACTTTTCATTACTTCACCTCAAATTTGTAACCGATTCCCCAGACGGTACTAAGTCCCCAGGAAGGATGATCCTTGATTTTCTCGCGCAGACGCTTAATATGAACATCAACGGTACGGGTGTCGCCGACATACTCATAGCCCCAGATCTGGTCAAGGAGCTGCTCGCGTGTGAATACCTGGTTTGGTGAGGAGGCGAGGAAATACAAAAGCTCCAGTTCTTTTGGCGGCATATCTACATTCTTACCATCAACGGTTACTGCGTAATTGGTAAGATTGATCTCGATTCCCGGATAGTCAACAACCTTTCCGCGGCTGGCGGCAGGAGCTTCTGGTTTGGCAGGCTGATAGCGTCTGAGTACCGCTTTTACTCTTGCGACAAGCTCCTTGGAATCGAATGGTTTTAAGATGTAATCATCAGCACCAAGCTCCAGGCCGAGCACCTTGTCAAATACTTCACCTTTTGCGGAAAGCATAATGATGGGGGTGTTGTGCTTACTGCGGATCTCACGACAGACCTGATAGCCGTCGATGCCCGGGAGCATCAGGTCGAGCAGCATCAGGTTTGGCTGATAGGATTCAAATGCGATAAGTGCTTCTTCCCCGTCGTGTACGATCATCGTATCGAAGCATTCCTTTGTAAGGTAGAGAGAAATCAATTCTGCAATATTCTCGTCGTCATCTACAATTAAGATTTTCTGTTTAGTCACCATGATAGTTCCCCCAATGATTATTTGAATTCTACGATAGTTACACCGGCATCGCCCTCCCCGAAAGCTCCCAGCCGGAAGGATTTGATGTGTTTCTGGCGGCGCAGATACTGATGGATTCCGTTTCTGAGTGCGCCGGTTCCTTTCCCGTGTACAATTCGTACCGGACTTAAGTGTGCGATATAGGCATCATCCAGATATTTGTCAAGTTCGGCAACTGCTTCATCGACTGTCTTGCCAAGAAGATTGATCTCCGGACTGACATGCATGGATTTGCCCATCTTCATCTTGCCACTGCTGGTTCTGCGCATCTGCTTTGCAGTAACCGTAAGCGGTTCTTCGATCAGTTCGAGATCAGAAATATTGACCTGTGACCGGAGAATACCCATCTGGACAAACAGGTTGCCTTTGGCATCCGGTAGTGAATTTACCGTTCCGGTCAGATTCATGCTCAGTACTTTTACAGAATCGCCCAGATGGAAATCGCTAGCCTTGTAAGCTTTGGAAGGTTTTTTCTTTTCCAGACGGTTTTTATTTTCAGTTTTGGAAAGCTGCTTGCGGATTCGTTCTCTTTCTTTTTCCATCTCGGAAGCGGAAATACTGGCTTTGCCGAATTTGCGGAAGTTCTTCATTGTCTCATCAGCAAAATCTTTGGCTTCCTGAACAATGTCGGTTGCTCTGGCATTTGCCTCACGAATGATCCGGTCGCGCTGTGTATCCAGCTTTTCCTGTTGGTTCTTGAGTTCGGACTTGAGACGCTCCATCTCGCGGCGGTAAGAAGCAACCTCTTCCCGCTCTTTTTCGATGGTCTTGCGGCTCTGTTCCAGATCAGTAAGGAGATCTTCAAAAGATTCATCCTCCTCGGTCAGATGCGTTTTGGCATCCTGGATGATATAATCCGGAAGGCCGAGTTTTTCGGAAATCGCGAAAGCATTACTTTTTCCAGGAATACCGATCAGAAGATGGTAAGTCGGGCTCAATGTCTCCACGTCAAATTCACAGCAGGCATTTTCTACTCCCGGAGTAGAAAGAGCAAATACCTTCAGTTCGCTGTAGTGTGTCGTTGCCATAGTGCGGATTCCACGGTTATGCAGATGTGACAGAATGGCGATAGCGAGTGCAGCACCCTCAGTCGGATCGGTTCCCGCACCAAGTTCATCGAAAAGGACTAATGAATTCTCATCCACATGATTTAGGAAAGAAACCACATTTGTCATGTGAGAAGAGAAGGTACTTAAAGACTGTTCAATACTCTGTTCGTCACCAATATCAGCATAAACCTGGTTAAATACAGCAAGTTCTGAACGGTCAAGTGCAGGAATGTGCAGACCTGCCTGACCCATCAGGGTAAAAAGTCCCACAGTCTTGAGGGAAACGGTCTTACCACCTGTGTTCGGACCGGTTATGACGAGAAGATCGAAGGTATCTCCAAGTGTCAGACTGATCGGAACAACTTTTTTACGGTCCAGAAGAGGGTGTATTCCCTCACGGATTCGGATCCGGCCTTCGGTGTTAAAGACTGGGCGGCTGGCGTTCATATCCAGTGCCAGTGCACCTTTTGCAAAAATAAAATCCAGTTCTACAAGTGCTTTGTAGTTCAGACGGATTTCTTCAATATATTCAGCTGCATCCACACTGAGGCGGGCAAGGATCACCTGGATTTCTTCCTGCTCCTGGGCATATAATTCTTTCAGATCATTGTTCAGTTTGACAACGGCCATCGGCTCAATGAAAAGTGTGGAGCCGGTTGCTGACTGGTCATGGATCAGACCATTTACCTGGCTGCGGTACTCGGCTTTTACCGGGAGACAGTAACGGTCGCCACGCATGGTAATAATGGCATCCTGGAGATAGGTGCGCATGGAACCGTTCAAAAGTCCGGTCATGGTAGAATGGATCTTGTCATTCATGCCGTTAATACTGCGGCGGATCTGCTTTAATTTGCTGCTGGCATCATCGCTGATCTCATCTTCACCAAGAATACAGCGGTCAATTTCGGCAGAAAGTGGTGTAAGCGGCGCAAGCTGTTCAAAATATACATCCAGACAATCTGCCTGATCGTCTGCATTTTCATGACGACCGTAGGATTTGATCCGGGCGGTTGTCTGAAGAAGCTTGCCGATCCGGAGGAGTTCCGGTGCGCTTAAGGCACTTCCGATCTCCAGGCGCTTAAGAGAGTCGGAGACAGCATAGCAGCCGCTGAAAGAAGGAATTCCCTTCTTTACAATGCGGGTAAATGCTGCGGCAGTCTGTTCCTGTGCAGTGATGATTTTGTTAAGGTCGGTCATCGGCTTGATCCGTCGGCAGAATGAAGCTCCGCCAGGGGAAGAAGCGTGATCGGTCAGCATCTCTATAATTTTTGGAAATTCCAATTTTGTTAAAGATTTTTGATTCATAATACATTTATACCTCATATTTTGTCTGGTTCTATTCTAACTTATTTACCGTCTAAATGAAAGTGGAAAGGTGAAATTTCGTTGAACATTTGCGGGGAATCATGTATACTAAAACCAGGTGTGGCTGAAAGCACTCCGGAGGCCTAAGGAGAAGCACAATGTCTGATAATCGGGAGAATAAGCATAACGAAGAACCGCACGACAGTGAGGAAGAAAAATATTCGTTTTTGCAGGAAACAGTAAAAGATGAACAGCGAAGTAAAAAAGGAATCATGGGAAATCTGTGCAGGCTTGCAGGAAGAGGACTGATTTTTGGACTTGCAGCAGGCCTTGCGTTTTATGCCCTTCGCCCATGGGCGATGACACATCTGGGCGGAGAGAAGGTAACGATTCCGCTAGATCAGGAGGAAACTCCGATTGAGAATGAGACGGATACCAAGGATCAGGAAGCACAGGAGGAAGAGATTCAGTATCCGGATCTGACTGTCGAAGATTATCAGGAGATGAACCATGCATTATACCAGGTGGCATTGTCAGCAGGAAAAAGTGTGGTTGAGATCTATGCCGTGCACCGGGATGAAGGCTGGGAGAATGCAGGGGAGCAGGCTGTATCGGGAGTTATTTTCTGGGATAATGGAGCAGATCTTTTGATTGCGGCACCGGCAAGAATTGTAAAAGATGCAGAAGCACTGAAAGCCACATTTTCAGACAATACTACATATAACGCAACTTTGAAAAAGCAGGACCGGAATCTTGGACTTGCGATCATTGCGGTCAAGAGATCAGATCTGTCGGATAGTACGAGGAACCAGATCCAGACGGCGATGCTTGGTAATTCTAATGCAGTGAACCGTGGGGACGGCGTGATCGTTCTTGGTGAGCAGTTTGGATATGCAGGTGGTGTCGGATATGGGATCATCAGTTCCACCAGAAATTACCGGACAGTGGCGGACGGGCAGTACCGGCTGCTTGATACAGATATTGCAGGAAGTGAAAAAGGGAGCGGAATTCTGTTTAACACGGCGGGTGAAGTGATTGGAATCTGTGACCAGTCAGAATTGCAGAGAGACGGAAATCTTGTAAGTGCCTATGCGATTTCGGATATCAAGGAAGAGATCGAACTTCTGGCAAATGGACAGGGAGTTCCGTATATTGGCGTTCACGGAGTTGTAGTGACGGAGAAGCTTGCCGGCGAACAGGGAATCCCGAAAGGCATTTATGTCAGGGAAGTAGAGGCTGATTCGCCTGCGATGCAGGCGGGGATCCAGAATGGTGATGTGATCACAGAGATTAACAAGACAGATATCACCGGTATAGCAGGACTTCATAAACAGATCGCAGAAGCCGGAACCGGTACACAGATCAGGATCAAAGGGCAGAGGCGTGGCGCAGATGGTTATGTCGATGTAACATTTGATGTGACAGTTGGAAGTAAAGAATAGATTTGCAGATAAAAAGCAACCATAAATTTAAAATATAGAGCAGGAAGAGGAATGACATGAGATATATTGAGACATTACACGAAGGCGAGACAATCAGAAATACGTATCTTTGCAAAGGGAAAAGAAGTGCGGAGACAAGGAACGGAAAACCATATGACAACCTGATCCTTCAGGACAAGACAGGAACTTTAGATGGAAAGATCTGGGATCCGAATTCAAATGGAATTGCAGATTACAGCGAAAAAGATTTTATTGAAGTTTACGGGGAGATCATCAGCTATAACGGCAATCTTCAGATGAACATCAAGCAGCTCCGTGTAGCAGACGAGGGAGAATACGATCCGGCGGATTATATGCCGACCAGCGAGAAAAGTGTGGATGGGATGTATGAAGAACTGATGCGTTATGGAAAGCAGGTGAAGAACCCGTATCTGCAGCAGGTGATCCGGTATTATTTTGTAAATGATGAACAGTTTATCAAGAGCTTCAAGGCACATTCTGCAGCAAAGAGTGTACATCACGGATTTGCCGGAGGACTTCTGGAGCACACATTAAGCGTAGTGAAATTCTGTGAATATATGGCAGGGGCATATCCGATCCTGAATAAGGATCTTCTGTATACAGCGGCAATGTGTCATGATATCGGAAAGACACAGGAACTTTCCCTGTTCCCGGATAATGATTATACCGATGATGGGCAGCTACTCGGTCATATTGTGATCGGTGTGGAAATGCTGGATGATGCAATTCGTGAGATCCCGGATTTCCCAAAGAAGCTTGCCAGCGAATTAAAGCACTGTATCGTAGCGCATCACGGAGAACTCGAATACGGTTCGCCGAAGAAACCGGCGCTTGCTGAAGCAATGGCACTTAATTGTGCAGATAATGCTGATGCAAAGATGCAGACACTGACAGAGATTTTTAAGGCAAAAGATACAAAGGACTGGTTAGGTTATAACCGTCTGTTTGAATCTAACTTAAGAAAGACCAGTATCTAAGAGAAGTTCTGAAAGAAAGATGAGTATAAAAATGAAGAAAAATGACGTAGTGACGGTAGAAGTTACAGATATCGGAATCGGTGGTGAAGGAATCGGAAAGGTTGATGGATATACTCTGTTTATCAAGGATGCAGTCATTGGAGATACCGTTGAAGTAAAAGTAATGAAAGCAAAAAAGAACTACGGATATGCGAGATTAATGCGGATTGTAAAAGAATCCGCATTTCGTGTATCTGCACGCTGTCCGGAGGCAAGACGCTGTGGCGGATGCCAGATTCAGGAGATGGATTACCGGAAACAGCTGGAGTTTAAAAATACAAAAGTAAGAAATAACCTGATCCGTCTTGGCAGTGTGGAAGAAGAATTGCTGGATCAGATCATGGAGCCGATCGCAGGAATGGAGGAACCGTTCCGTTACCGGAATAAAGCACAGTTCCCGATCGGAGTGGATAAAGAAGGGAATCTGATTGCCGGATTCTATGCCGGAAGAACCCATCAGATCATCCCGGTTCCGAACAGGGACTGCGTACTTGGAGTACCGGAGAATAAAGTGATCCTGGATCAGATTCTGGACTACATGCGGGAAGAGAAGATTTCTGCATATGATGAGGAACGGCACAAAGGGCTGGTGCGCCATGTCCTGGTCCGGTATGGATTTACAACAAAAGAGATCATGGTTTGTCTGATCATTAACGGGGATAAGCTTCCCAGCAGTGAAAAATTGTTGAAAAAGCTGACAAAGATTCCGGGAATGACAAGTATTACTTATAATATCAATAAAGAAAAGACGAATGTGATCATGGGATCAAAGGTTTGTCCGCTCTGGGGACAGACGTATATCACCGATTATATCGGTAATGTCAAATACCAGATTTCACCGCTGTCTTTCTATCAGGTGAATCCGGTACAGACAGAGGTACTTTACGGAACCGCACTGGAATACGCCGGGCTTACTGGAAAAGAGACGGTTTGGGATGTGTATTGTGGTATCGGAACGATTTCCCTTTTCCTTGCGCAGAAAGCACAGAAAGTTTACGGCGTGGAAATCGTGCCGCAGGCAATTGAAGATGCAAAGCATAATGCTAAGATCAATGAGATTACAAACGCGGAGTTTTTTGTAGGAAAGGCAGAAGAAGTGCTGCCGGAGTATTATGCGGATTATGCAAAAGAGCATCCGGGAGAGCATGCGAGAGCGGATGTGATCGTAGTCGATCCACCGAGAAAAGGATGTGAGAGAAGCGTACTGGATACGATGGTTCAGATGGAGCCGGAGAGGATCGTATATGTGAGCTGCGATTCAGCGACTTTGGCTCGGGATGTGAAGTATCTGCGGGAGAATGGGTATGAGATCAGGAAGGTGAAGGCGACTGATATGTTTCCGATGAGTGTGCATGTTGAGACGGTTGTTCTTTTGTCCCAACTGAAACAAAAATAATTTACCTAAAAATGAAGATAGCAGGCAACCGCAGTGTCCAGAAGATAAAGA
>ERZ832317.2903-NODE-2903-length-18808-cov-24.882472_pt1 | contig 18808 bp, 19 predicted proteins | sample MGYA00519695_ERZ832317 | MGnify/ENA primary metagenome ERZ832317 (study PRJEB31850, sample SAMEA3708726) | human gut metagenome | biome: human gut; feature: human-associated habitat; material: faeces | place: China | collected 2014 ...
AATAATCAAACTGCGATAAAAGAATAGTAATTTTATACAGGGCTTTTGGAAAAAAATTCCGGAAGCCCTGTATTTGCAGGAGGAATCATATGAGGAAAAATCTGAAAAAACAGACAGCTGTACTGATCGTATCCGCGGCATTGGCAGCTCAGACAAGCCTGGCAGGTTATGGCGCACCCCTGACACCAGGAGACTGGAAACAGGAAGATGGAGCGTGGAGATTCTGTGATCCTGAGCAGAACGCATATGCAGGCTGGGTCCTTACATCTTCTGGATGGTACTATATGGATCCATCAGACGGGAAAATGGTCACTGGCTGGAAACAGATCAACGGATCCCGGTATTATTTTGAGACCCAGCAGGGAAAAACAGAAGGAAAGATGCATACCGGCTGGTATCAGGATGAGCAGGGAAAATGGTATTTCTTCAATAACAAGTCAGGTGAAAAGACAGAAGGAACCATGGTCACCGGCTGGAAGTGGATCGATGGCAAATGTTATTACTTCTCAGAAAATGAAGATGCAGGAGTTCTGTATGTAAACACAGTTACACCGGATGGATTTTCTGTAAATGATCAGGGACAGTGGGTAGATGAAAATGGAAATGTTAAGACCCGCAGCGAGTCTGACTTTACTACGATCCAGAAATCAACCACGACGGTAACCAGATCTTCAGGATCAGGCGGCGGAAGTAGCCATAGTAGTTCCAGCAGTTCAGGAAACTCTGGCAGCTCAGATAACTCAGGCAATAGCAGTAATTCCGGTAAGGATGACACTGGCAAGGATGACACCGGCAAGGATGACACTGGCAAAGATGATTCTGGCAAGGATGATTCTGGAAAAGATGACACCGGCAAGGATGATTCTGGAAAAGATGATACCGGCAAGGATGACTCTGGAAAAGATGATACTGGAAATGGCGGAGACTCCGGAAAAGATGACTCCGGTAACACAGACAAACCAGATGATAAGCCAGAAGAAACAAAGATCCTGACAGGAGAAGCAGAGGTAGCAAGCAATGAATATGGAAGTGTAAGCGGCACTTATCAGGTTAAGGTTAAAGTAACTGTAGATAAAGATGGAAATATCATTTCCGTAGAAGATGACGGAACTGAGCCGGGAAAAAGAAATTCATCATTCTGGGAAGATGCTCTGGAGTTATTTGAAGAATTTGGCGGTGAAGAGGGAGCAAAGACAATAGAAGAAGTAGATCAGGTCGAAGCTGTATCAGGAGCAACGATCTCTTCCAACGCTATTAAGGCAGCTGTAAAGAAAGCGCTTCAAAGTGAAGATCCAACAGAAAAGCCAGATGCACCTGCTATAAAAACTGCAGATCAGAGGACCCGTTTTGTTTTCAGCGCAGCAGAGCCGGCAGACCTGCTGATCACAGCACCGGAAGGCACACAGATCCGTTATACAACAGATGGAAGTGATCCGGCAGGAAACTCCCAGGCATTTGTTGCAGAAGGAACCGGAGCAGAAACAGCTGTTTCCGTTTCAGCAGCGGAAAATGCAACGGGCACTATGATATTAAAGGCAGTGGCAGTAAAAGATGGTCAGGCATCTGATGTGACAGAAAAAGAACTTTCCTTTATCCAGATTCCGGAAGTACAGGAAAAAGGTATAAAAGTCTATGAAGCAAGTGGAATGATCACATCCAAGACCAATAAACCATATGAAGGCAAGATCCGTATTACCGTTGTAAACGGAAAAATAGCCAAGATCGTTGATAACGGAACTGTACCGGTAGCTCTTCAGGATGAAGTATACTGGGGTTACCTTTTCCCAAGCAGCAGCAGCTTTACAGGTATTTCAACGAAATTTGCCGGCAAAGACCTGTCTGATCTGATCAATGCAAAGACCACCCCAGGTGGAGGCGATGAATATGCTGCAGACGCAGTAAGCCGTGCGACTATTTCCACAGATGTGATGAAATATGCTGCGATCCAGGCACTTCAGGGTGAGCCGGTAGAGTCAAGTGATGAAGAAGTTCTCGCTCCAAAGATCACCAGCAGATATAGATTTTACAGCAGCCCAAGTTCTACGATTTATATGAGCATTGATAAGGCAGAGAATACAACTGTCCGCTACACAGAGGATGGAACAGATCCGGATGTCTCCAGTACAAAGGCGGAAACCAATTCTGTATCATTTTACAGCAATACTCCGGAATTCAAAGAAGTACGTTTTGCAGCCTTTGATGAAGAAGGAAACCGCAGCAAGGTAGTGACTGTATGGTGCTGCTTTATGAAGAAAGGACCGGCTGTATTAGAGCGTGGAAGTTATTCAGCAGAAGTGGATGGAATTACAGCATCTGTTGATGTAAATTATTCCGGTTATATCTCATCAATTCAGTTAGATGAGGCATCACAGGAAAAATACAGTGAATTCCTTACAGAGCTGCTGGCGCATGTATATTATGAGCAGTCAGCAGATATTGAAATACTGTCGCAGTATGAGGAAGAAGGCAAGAAGGAAGTACTTTCTGCTGTGGGGGCAGCTATTAAAAAGGCAATCAGCGCAACTCCTGTATTTACAGTAGACCCGGTAAAGGGAACTTCCAGTACAAGATATGGAACCTATGAATATGAGGAGAAGCCGGTGGCAACCATCAGCTGCCTGGCAGAAGGCACAGAGATCTATTATTACATAACAGATACTTCCTCTACTGTAAAACCGGATAAGGATACCTGGACAAAATACGAAGGACCCGTGTCTGTTTTATTTGATAACGAAAAGGGCGGCTCTAAATATCTCTGGGCAGCAACGACCACAGATGACGGTGAAACCTGGCTGAAAACTTCCAAGATCCAGTTTGTATACAGCAAGAAACCAGTGGAAGATGCAGTTGTGATCGGGGATCAGGCTTATACAAGCTTTGAAAAGGCCCTGGCTGCAGCACAGGACGGTGATACACTTATTTTAAATGATGATGTAGAGCTTACAGACGAAGTGACAATGCCGGAAGCTTCTATTTCTACCCAGTCAGGTGAAAAGGGCCCTTATCTGATAAAGTCAACCAAGCCATTAAACTTAAATGGTGACCTGACCATATCCGATGTCAGCTGGAATGCAACCACTTATGCAAACGGCTATAATTTCACAGCAGGAGAAAATGTAACCTGCTCTTCTACAAAAGACATTTATGCCGGGTCTGCATCTGGAACAGCGCAGGCAAAGGGAGAAGATAACACCTGCTATATCACTCTATCATCAGGCAAGTTCTATGTATATGGAACAGGCGCAGCTGGCAGCACAATGGAAGGTGATGTAGAAGTCCTTGCAGAGAAAGAAGCACAGCTTCAGTTTGCAGGAACAAAGGGCAAGTCTGAATTAAATGGTGATTTTACAGTTACGGTTGACGCTACAGAGGGAAATGCAGCTTTAAGTTCTTCCTATGGACGTACTTCATCAGGAACTGTTTCAGGAGAGTTCACTCTGACTATCAAAGGAGCTCCGAAGCTTTCAGGAACTATTTATGCAGTTCAGTATAATTCTTCTGCAAGCTGGGGTACTCTGGACGTAACAGAGGCAGAACTTGAGGAGCTGGAACTGGATACTCTTGAGAAACTGAACAAGAAGTTCCAGGGCTTTGAGACCGTAAACAGCGAATTTGATGAGGAAGACGAAAAGACAGAGGAAGAAGTTGCTGCAGAACTTTTGTCAAAAGTGAAAGAAGATGAGCAGGAAAACAGCCAGGAGAAAAAGGAAACAGAGACTGTGATCCCGGCAGAAGATCCTGAGACAGAAGACAAAGAAGAGGCTGAGGATAAGTCTGAAAATGAGCTTGAAGATAAGTCCAATGAAGATAGATCCGATGCAGCAGAAGATGTAAAAGAAGAGGAAAACTCTGACGAAGAGGATAAATCTGCAGAAGAGGAGGATCCTGAAGAAACAGAAGATGCAGATTCAAAAGAGGATGAGGAAGAAGATGCACCGGAAGTTCTGGACGCAGATGAAACCACAGAGGATACTTCTTCAGAAGAGGCAGAAACCATTTCTCAGGATGAAGAATAAAAAATTATCTGAAAAAACGGTTTAAACATGGAGGGCGGGGACGATTGGCCCCGCTCTTTTGCCATAAATCTGCCTAGCAAGTTTGATGCCAAAAAAGATTAGTATAAGGCAAAAAAATTTAGTCTTCAAATCCATTGAAAATTTATGCAAGGTATATTATAATGCTATCAATTTGGGCTGAGGTCTATAGCAGCGCACACATTTGGAAGCGCAATCGGATGTCAAGCTTGCTTGTAAATCTCCCCCTACACAACATAAGAAAGGACAGGTATTCCCCCTATGAAAGCATACCTTATATTGGAAGACGGCACTGTGTTCACTGGTACCAGTATTGGTTCCCAGCGTGAAGTGATCAGCGAGATCGTTTTTAACACATCTATGACCGGTTATCTGGAAGTATTAACTGATCCGTCATACGCAGGACAGGCCGTTGTTATGACCTATCCTCTGATCGGTAATTATGGAATCTGTCGTCAGGATATGGAGTCTTTAAAGCCCTGGCCAGATGGTTATATTGTAAGAGAATTATCAAGGATCCCAAGCAACTTCCGTTGCGAAGACACAATTCAGAATTTCTTAGAAGAAAATGATATTCCTGGTATCTGTGGTATCGATACAAGAGCCCTCACAAAGTTATTAAGAGAAAAAGGTACAATGAACGGTATGATCACGACAAAAGAGTATTCAGACCTGTCTGAGCCTATCAGCCGTATGAAAGCCTATACAGTAGCCGGTGTTGTTATGGCTACTACAACCAAAGAAAAATACGTTCTTCCAGGAAATGGAAAGAAAGTAGCTTTAATGGATTTCGGCGCAAAGAAGAACATTGCCCGTTCCTTAAATGAAAGAGGCTGCGAAGTTACCGTATATCCGGCAGATACACCTGCAGAAGAAGTGCTGGCAGCAAATCCGGACGGCATCATGCTTTCCAATGGCCCTGGTGATCCAAAGGAAAATGTTGAGATCATCAAAGAGATCAAAAAAATGTATGACTCCAATGTACCGATCTTTGCAATCTGCCTGGGACATCAGTTAATGGCACTGGCAAACGGTATGGATACCTACAAATTAAAATACGGCCACAGAGGCGGAAATCATCCTGTAAAAGATCTGGAGACCGGAAGAGTTTACATTTCTTCCCAGAACCATGGTTACGCAGTAGATACCAACACTGTAAAGCCTGAGATCGCAGTTCCTGCATTTGTCAATGTAAATGACGGAACCAACGAAGGTTTAAAATACACAGGAAAGAACATTTTCACGGTACAGTATCACCCGGAAGCATGCCCTGGACCACAGGACTCCGGATACTTATTTGACCGTTTCCTTAAAATGATGGAGGTAAATGACTGATGCCAAAGAATCCTGAAATTAAAAAAGTACTGGTTTTAGGCTCCGGCCCGATCGTAATCGGACAGGCAGCAGAATTTGACTATGCAGGTACACAAGCTTGCCGTTCTCTTAAGGAAGAGGGAATAGAAGTATGCCTCGTTAACTCTAACCCAGCTACTATCATGACAGATAAGGATATTGCTGATGAAGTATATATCGAACCTCTTACAGTTGAAGCGCTAAAGCAGATTATATTAAAGGAAAAGCCAGACAGCATTTTACCTACACTTGGTGGACAGGCTGGTCTTAACCTTGCTATGGAGATAGCAGAAACAGGCTTCCTTGAAGAACATAATGTACAGCTTATCGGTACAACTGCACTTACTATCAAGAAGGCAGAAGACAGACTTATGTTTAAGGAAACCATGGAAAAGATAGGTGAGCCTTGTGCTCCATCATTAGTTGTTAATGATGTTCCATCAGGTGAAGCATTTGCAGCTAAGATTGGCTATCCTGTAGTTCTTCGTCCTGCTTACACACTTGGTGGAAGCGGTGGTGGTATCGCTCATAACGTAGAAGAATTAAGAGAGATTCTTGAGAATGGTTTAAGACTTTCAAGAGTTGGAGAGGTTCTTGTAGAAAGATGTATCGCTGGCTGGAAGGAAATCGAATACGAGGTAATGCGTGACAGTAACGGAACATGCATAACTATATGTAACATGGAGAATATCGATCCTGTTGGCGTGCATACAGGTGATAGTATTGTAGTTGCTCCTTCACAGACACTTTCAGATAAGGAATATCAGATGCTTAGAACATCTGCCCTTAACATTATAGATGAGCTTGGTATCACAGGTGGATGTAATGTACAGTATGCACTTCATCCAGACAGCTTTGAGTACTGTGTTATCGAGGTTAATCCTCGTGTAAGCCGTTCTTCAGCACTTGCTTCTAAGGCAACAGGTTATCCTATTGCTAAGGTTGCAGCTAAGATTGCACTTGGTTATACACTTGATGAGATTAAGAACGCAGTTACAGGAAAGACATATGCAAGTTTTGAGCCAGCACTTGACTACTGTGTAGTTAAGATACCTAGACTTCCATTTGATAAGTTTATCTCTGCTAAGAGAACACTTACAACACAGATGAAGGCTACTGGTGAGGTTATGAGTATATCAGATAACTTCGAGGGTGGTCTTATGAAGGCTATACGTTCACTTGAACAGCATGTTGACAGCCTTATGTCATACGACTTTACAGGACTTACAGATGAGGAACTCTTAGAAGATCTTGCTGTAGTTGATGATAGAAGAATATGGAAGATAGCAGAAGGCTTAAGAAGAGGTATAGAGCCAGCAGTTATGCATGACATAACAAAGATTGACAGATGGTTTATAGATAAGCTTCAGATTATCGTTGAGATGGAGAATTCTTTAAAGAAGGGTCCTCTTACAGAAGAACTCTTAAGAGAAGCTAAGAGAATAGAATTCCCAGATAATGTTATTGGAGAACTCACAGGACATACAGAAAGAGAAATCAAGGAATTACGTGATAAGTATAATATTCATGCTGCATTTAAGATGGTTGATACATGTGCAGCTGAGTTTGCAGCTTCAACTCCTTACTACTATTCAGTATTTGGCAGTGAAAATGAAGCAACAGAAACTCATGATAAGAAGAAAGTGCTTGTACTTGGTTCGGGTCCTATAAGAATCGGACAGGGTATTGAGTTTGACTTCTGTTCAGTTCATTGTACATGGTCATTTAAGAAAGAGGGTTATGAAACTATCATTATCAACAATAACCCTGAAACAGTATCAACAGACTTCGATATTGCTGATAAGCTTTACTTTGAGCCTCTTACAGCAGAAGATGTTGAGAGTATTGTTGAGTTTGAGAAGCCGGATGGTGCAGTAGTGCAGTTTGGTGGACAGACAGCTATTAAGCTTACAGAAGCTCTTATGAAGATGGGAGTACCTATTCTTGGAACTAAGGCAGAGGATGTGGATGCTGCAGAGGATAGAGAGTTGTTTGATGAAATACTTGAAAAGACAGAGATTCCAAGAGCTAAGGGACAGACTGTATTCACAGTAGAGGAGGCGCTTAAGGCTGCTAACGAACTTGGTTATCCAGTGCTTGTACGTCCTTCATATGTACTTGGTGGACAGGGTATGCAGATTGCTGTTTCTGATGAAGATGTAGTTGAATTCATGGGAATTATCAACAGAATTAAGCAGGATCATCCAATCCTTGTAGATAAGTATCTTATGGGTAAGGAAATCGAGGTTGATGCAGTATGTGATGGCGAAGATATTCTTATACCTGGTATCATGGAGCATATCGAAAGAGCTGGTATCCACTCAGGAGATAGTATTTCAGTATATCCAGCTAAGTCAATCTCTCCAAAGATAATTGAAATGATTGCTGATTATACAGGAAGACTTGCAAGAGCTCTTCATGTAAAGGGTATGATCAATATACAGTTTATTGTATACAACGATCAGGTATATGTAATCGAGGTTAATCCACGTTCAAGCCGTACAGTACCATATATCAGTAAGGTTACAGGTATTCCTATTGTACAGCTTGCAACAAGAGTTATAACAGGCGCTAAGATTAGAGATTTAGGTTATGAGCCAGGTCTTCAGAAGGCAGCAGATTATTATGCTATTAAGATGCCTGTATTCTCATTTGAGAAGATCAGAGGTGCTGATATAAGCCTTGGACCAGAAATGAAGTCTACAGGTGAGTGTCTTGGTATATCTAAAAACTTTGATGAGGCTCTTTATAAGGCATTTGAGGGAGCTGGAATCAGACTTCCAAAGCATAAGCAGATTATTATGACTCTTGCAGATAAGGATAAGCAGGATGGTATAGATATAGCCCAGAGATTCGAAGCACTTGGTTATAAGATATATGCATCAAGAGGAACAGCAAAGGTTCTTCGCGAAAACGGTGTTAATGCTATCCAGGTTAATAAGATAGGACAGGAGGCACCTACACTTCTTGATCTTATATTAGAGCATAAGATTGACCTTGTTATTGATACTCCTGAAAATGGTATTGAGAGAGCAAGAGATGGCTTCCTTATCAGAAGATATGCTATCGAGACAGGCGTTCACTGCCTTACAAGTCTTGATACAGCCCATGCACTTATATCAAGTCTTGAGCATGCATTCAATAATCAGGAATTATCTATAGTTGATATTGCGCAGATTGATAACCGTGGTAATAACTAATCTGATAATAATTAAATAATGTAATGAAAATAAGGGGTATCATATCATTTTGATATGATATCTCTTATTTTTTATGGGAATAATATAGCATGTTATTTGCATTAGTTGCAGAGTTATCTGTTATCACGCTCTTACTTTACAAAGATATTTCATCAACAGGATAAGTGAATCAAACGGGGGTATTTTAATAAAAACATAGGAAAAAGGTATGGTGTTTTTATTGACAGATAAAAAGAGGATGATATAATTCTATCTGCGAAGTTAGTAGATGCTAACCTATTGACACATTAAACAGGAGATTTTTGATTATGCCACTAAATCTTGCAGATAAAAACAAAATATATATAATTCAGAGAATTGTTGGAAACAAAGATATGGTACACAGGCTTCAAAGTCTTGGATTTGTTGTGGGTAGTAAGATAAGTGTACTATCTGAAATCAATGGAAATTATGTAGTAGTTATTAAGGATATTAAAATAGGGCTTGCTAAGGAGTATGTTAAGCGTATTATAGTTGCCTGATGTAAAGGAGAGAATTATGTCTAATAGGAAATATATTAAAAGCTTACTCCTTGGAATGAGTGTCATGATGACTATATTGAGAGCTTTTCAGCTATACTTGCAGGCGTGCAGAATGAACGTATTAGTGCGTACCGTATAGGTGGTGATGAATTCTGCGTTATTCTGGAGAAGACAAATGCAGTAGAGATACACCAGATTCTGGATAGTCTTGAAAGAAAAATAAATGTTTACAATGAAAAAAACAATATTAAGATTTCATATGCCAAAGGATATGAAATAAGCACAAGAGAGCATTATTATCTTATGGAAGAGCTTACTAAGCGTGCAGACAGCCGCATGTATGAAAACAAGCGGTTAATGAAGGGAAAAAGATTGGATGGCAGAAGGTTAAACGTATGATAACAGGAATTGTAGTAGCATTATTATTAGCAGTAATAGTGTTTCAGTATATGATTATAAAAATAGACAAGGATAAAAGACATGAGGCCGGACATGATAAGCTTACTGGATTATGCAATCCTGAGCATCTTATGCAGAAAATGAAAGAACTGCCAGATAAGAAAAAGAACAGACTTATCATTTATTCAGATATAGCAGAATTCAAGCTTATTAATGAAATATTTGGAATAGAAAAAGGTAATGAAATATTGCTTAAGCAGGCAGATATAATAAAAAAACATGCGGTAGATGGATATTTATACGGAAGAGTTGGTGAAGATCATTTCGTAGTGATTGCAGATGAAGCTACATTTAATGAAGAACATCTTTATGAATGCAGGGAGACATTACAGAATGTGCTTTCTGATTCAGTATATAATGTCAGAGTCTGTTTTGGAATATACAGGACTGATAATATGAATGAATCATTATCATTTATGTGTGACAAGGCTTCATTTGCAGTAGCCTCGATTAAGGATGATACACATAGCTTTATTGCTTATTATGATGACACAATGCTTGAAGCTGCTATTAAATATAAGACAATAGTTGATGAATTTGATGATGCTATAAAAGCCAGTGAGTTCAAGATGTATCTTCAGCCACAGATCTCTGCAAAAACAAGGAGGCTTACAGGTGCAGAAGCTTTAGTAAGAAGAATAAAGCCAGATGGAACGATTGTTTCACCAATAGACTTTATACCTGTATATGAGAAGTCTGGGCTCATAAGCAGACTTGACAGATATATCTGGGAGCAGGCAGCGGCTAAGTTAGGAGAGTGGAAGAAAGTTGGTATCAATATGAGCATATCGGTAAATATATCTCCTAAGGATTTTTATTATATTGATATATTTAACACATTTGCAGGTCTTGTAAAGAAATATGATATAGAACCATCTAATCTAAAAATTGAAATCACAGAAACTACGATTATGTCAGATGTACCTAATCTGATGGGAGAGCTGGAAGAACTAAGAAAAGCAGGATTCACTATTGAAATGGATGATTTTGGAAGCGGTTATTCATCGCTTAATACATTAAAGGATATTAATGTTGATGTATTAAAGGTTGATATGGGCTTTATAAAAGAGACTAAGAATGTTAAGAAAAGCCGCATAATACTTGCTTCTGTGATAAAAATGGCAAAGGAGCTTAATCTTTTGATTATTACAGAGGGGGTTGAAACAGAAGAGCAGGTTGATAATCTGACAAAGCTGGGATGTGATGTATTTCAGGGGTATTATTTTTCTAAAGCTATTGATGTTAACGAGTTTGAAAAGAGATATCTATATAGGAAAAAAGCTGGGTGAATATAATTATAAAACATATATTATTCTGGAATTACACAGATAAAGTAAAGTCATAACATAAAGAGAAAGACAGATAAAGCCAGATAGATGTGAGGATGTGGGAGAAAATCCTGCGTCCTTTTTTGTCGCTTTACATCATTGGTGCAATCGGTGAAGCAAGTGAACCAAAGTGTATTAAAGCAGGATGTGACAACAAACAAGCATCTGGCAGCAGTTATTCGACAAAGAGTCATTCTTCTAGCAATAAGAGCAATCAATATGCTTCTTATGATAGCTGATATGATACTATCTATGATGATGGAGATTATGACTGGAACAGATATCAGAAAGATAAGGACTATGCTGATGGTGTAGATGATGCGATGGAAGAGCTTGATGAGGACTGGTAATATGGCAGGTAACTGGAAAGAACCGGAGTTTGATTTTTCAGAGCGTTCAGATAGAGTGACATTAAAACTGGAAGTTGGACAGGTTGTTTATATTCAGGGTGCGGCAGATATTAGAAATGAAAATACAGACCAAGCGGAACTAAAGTCAATGTCGAAAGAAGAAAGAATATTAGAGTATATCAGACAGAATGGAAATATTTCAACGCAGAAGGTTATGGATTTGTGCAATTACAAGTCTAGAACAGGTGCAAGAAATTTATTAGAGAAATTAATAAAATCCGGCAAGATTGAAAAAGTTGGAGAGAATACAAATACCATTTATACAATATTGGAATAGAGATAGTGGTCAGTGCTGGTCATTTTTATTTAAAAGTGACCAGTAGGTGGTCACTAATATATGATAAGTGACCAGTAGTGACCAGTAAATGACCAATAGTATCCGATAAGTGTCCGATTAGTGACCACCTATCGGACACTTGTAATCACTAGATTAAATAAAATGAATTTATGCAGACTGTTGTGGTCAAGCTTTTTTGTAACACTTCAACCTAATTTTTGTTACGGAATCATTCGACACCATAACGTGCCTCGTAAGGCGTTTTGTAATTATTGTAAGAATGCGGACGTACATGATTATAATGTACATATGCAAATTCTTCCACTGCAGTATACAGTTCTTTTTCTGTCCGATAATAATGTTGATAGATTAACTCATTTTTTAATGTATTAAAATATCTCTCCATTGGTGCATTATCATAGGGATATCCGGCTTTGCTCATACTTTGGCTAATTCCAAGTTCCCTGCAGAAATCAGTGAACTCTTTTGATGTATACTGGCTTCCCTGATCGCTATGTAACAGCAGTTTCCCTGGATTGATTCCTGGCTGGGATTGGATTGCTTTCTTTAGAGTCCGTTTTGCCAAATCTGCCGTCATTTTTTTATCTGTAATGCTTGCAATTACACTCCTGTCATGCAGATCAATGATTGTGCAATTATATCGTTTGCTTCCATTCGTTAAAAACAGATATGTAAAATCTGTACACCATTTTTGATTGATTTCAGGTGCATAGAAATCCTGCTGGATCTTATTTTCATATACTTTGTGAGCCATACCATGTTTATAATCCGGTTTTTTTCTCCTTGAAATAGAAAACAGCTGCATTTCGGTATTCATGTATTTGTGTACAGTCAGGCAACTTACAGAAATTCCTCTGCGAAGCAGATAAGAATGAATGGTCCGATATCCATCCACCCCGTCGTGAGAATGATATATTTCCTGAATAGAAGCTTTTATCGCCTTTTTCTTCCGGAAATAATCTGCCTTACGATTTTTAAGATAGTTATAATATGCATTCGGACAGATATGGAACTTTCTTAAGAGCCATCTCAGCCCAAACTTTTTATCGTGTTTTTGAATAAACCGATAAGCCTCTAATCGATTTCCTTCGCAAAGAATGCCGCTGCTTTTTTTAAGAAGTCATTTTCTTTCTGAAGTTCAGCAAGCTGCTTTTTCAACCTGAGGTTTTCTTTCATAAAATCATAATCGGTTTGGGCTTTTTCGTTTGTCTGGCATTCTTCGCGGAACTGTTTTGTCCAGTTGGATATACTTGCCTTAGATACACCGTATTCTGAAGCAAGACCTTTCAGGGAACGTCCTTCCTCAAGGTGAAGACGAACAATTTTCTTTTTAAATTCTGGTTCATAATATTGTGTCATTGTAACATACCTCTTTTCCTTCTAAATTAAGATTATATCTTATTAGGCAGAGGTGTTACAACTATATTTTATCACAACAGTAATTATTTGCACCATTATAATTGCAAAATAACGCAGACAATATCTCTACTATCTGCGTCATTCCTTTCGTGTCTTCTTGAAATATTTACTCCATTTTCTTTCAATCTTTATTCCAAATTTACTCCATTTTAAAAATCCGTTACGATATTTTGTGGTATTCTACGATACCTTTTCTTTGAAGAAAGATGTCTGCAAACCTTGATTTTAAGCGAACTTTTCAATATTTCCAAGCACTTTATTCTGTTGTGAGAATTTCTTCTCAATTATTTCAAATATATTAAGATACTTCTCTCGTATTTTCTTTGTGTTAAATATTTCCTTTCCCTTTTCAACAGCATCCTGGGACACTTTCTTAACAAGATCTGATAGTGTTATGTATTCAATCATAATTTTTCCTTTCCGAACATGCTAATAAGACCATTTATCGCCTCAAACTGCTCTTTACTAATAGTTATGTTCTCTTCCTTCATTTCTCCAAACAATATATAATCCGCCGATACTCCAAGGATTTTACAAATTACAATCAACTTGTAAATATCAATCCCGGCACAACCTCTTTCAATCCTTGAGACTTGATTAGCTGTTATATTTAAATAGGTACTTAAATCTACTGCTGTAATTCCCTTCTCAATCCTTTTTTCTTGTATTCTCCATCCAATTTGTTTTCTTATATCATCTGTAATGTCTTCAACACTATTATAACTTATTTGCTGCAATTTCTCATCTATCCTTTCGCTTCCGTTGTGGCTAGAAACGTTTGAAGGTCTGGAAAAACTCCTCCAACATGAAATTTTTAGCAAATAAAAAAGGACACATGAAAAACAGTTCCAGTCCTCAAACTGGTTTCTAATTTTTCATGCGTCCTTAGGATGGCACCTTTGCGTATCATCAGCTTACGCTTATTGCAGGTGTCTCCCATATCATGATGACCACTAATTTAATTGTCTTGTCCTGTTGCGGTCAAATATCTGCCGCAACATCTGATGTCTGACTGTATGTATCAGATATAATACTTATCCTGTTCTACTCTATCCAGCAGCTCACCCTCCTTGAAATTCTTCAAGGTCATTACTCTGCCACAATGGTGACATTTCATCATAACTCTCGGCAGTACCGGATAATTTCTGTTACCTGTAACCATGTATGAAACTTTCATACTCTTCTTACACTTCTTACAATAAAAATCTATAACTTTTAACTCTTTGTTCAATTCAGTTCGCTCCCTTTCTCGAAAAAAATAACAGCCTTACGTTTGATTTCGTAAGACTGTCTCATAATTTCTTTATTGAATTGTAACTGCTTAATACTTAAATATAACTGTCTTGCACTCTTCACAAATTGAAGCAATTTCTCCTCTCTCAAAGGGTAGTTTAACTTTTACTTAGAATTATCTTTTTTAATAACTAAGTTGTAATTGCTATCATAATACAGTCCAAGTTCTCTACACATTCTATCGTTCACATTATCTAACGCTTTCTTATATTCTGCATACTTTGGAGACAGAACCATCAAATTAGGAATGAATATATCGTTATAGCCTTTATTTTGTAACTCTTTCTGCATTTTTCTCTGTGCAATAAATGCCGGATGGTATTTCATTATACCGTTTTTCATTTTAGCACCTTTCCATACTTTTTCTTTTAGTCTTTCATATTCGCTTTCACTCATATCACGATAATAGGCTATCATCTCATCTGCGGTTCTGGTTTCTTGTGCAATCCCACCTATCATCTTCGCACCTATTCCCATAATAAAAGGAACTTTCAATGTCGTTTCATCGCAATATTCTAATATGTTTTGTAGTGCTTGCTTCTGTTCTAGAGTCTTCAACCTTACATTAAGAAATGGTTTGAAATGGCTTTTAAAATAATCTCCCCATTCTTTTCCCGGTAGCAAAGACTCAATCGCATTTTCAACGGTTTGATAATCAAGTGCCTCATTTGCTTTGTCTGCGTCACCATCATCTATAAATTGCTTCAAAGCTTCAAGTTCTGAGTCCTTTAAAACTTTTTCCTGCACTTTATCTTGATAAACACGAAGAAGAATACTTTTGTCGCCAGTTTCCAAAAGGCTCTGTATGTCTTTAATACTAATACCGAGTTTTCTATATACTGAAATCTTTTTTAAAGTTTCAACATCTTGTGCAGTATAGTTACGATAACCATTGTTATCTTTATCCACTGACAGCAATCCTTTTTCTTCATAATACTTAACTGCACGCTTTGTCATTCCAACCTCATTTATAATTTCATTCAATAACATCGGATGCACCTCCTTATGATTTATGTTGATAGTATAAGCGTATACGCTGCGTGCAGGTCAAGAGTTTTTCGTCTTTTTTCTAAAAATGGGCAATCCCGATTTCAGGACTGCCCATTCATTCTGCTAATTATGCGATTTTTTCTTGCTTGCACCGATTTCTGCATCAATTGATGTAAGTTTGATGTAAATCGCTGTTTTTTTAGTTTTTTATCAAATGAAGTACATCCCGTCTATTTACTATGAAAGTCCTGAACGGCAACCATGAATGAGTCATGCTTGCATGAACGAATTCATGGATATCGGGCAGGCTAAACTGTATGAGTAAGCAGGGCAATCGCCCGGATTACGAATGCAGTTGGCAGTTACGGGAGTGCCATAGGCACGGAGTAACTGACTTTCATAGAGTTGCATCTTAATAAAGCTTTGCACCTGCTGGAATGTGGTTATCAACCATGATCAGATGCAGTTCTTCATCTTCTGAGTCTTTCAGATTATTTACTGCTGATAATAACATACCGCAAGACTCAATTCCCATCATCTTTCTTGGTGGAAGGTTTGTGATGGCGATCAGTGTTTTACCAACCAGTTCTTCCGGCTCGTAATAAGCGTGAATACCGCTTAAGATCGTGCGGTCTGTACCTGTTCCGTCATCCAGTGTGAACTGAAGGAGCTTCTTGCTCTTCGGAACTGCTACACACTCTTTAACCTTTACGGCACGGAAATCAGATTTGCTGAATGTATCAAAATCAACCTCTTCTTCAAATAAAGGCTCAACCTTTACGTTGGAGAAGTCAACTTTTGCTGTCTCTGCTGGAGCAGCTGCAGCTGTCTGAGCTACATTATTTGCTTCATTTTTTGCAGAACCCTGTGATTTCATTGTCGGGACTTTCTCCGACGCAATTCCGAAGCCACTCATATTCCTGAGCAACTCCCTACTTTGCTTTTTTCAACCAGATAAAAAGCCTTGTTTACCTTTAAAATTGATTACTTTCCGCATAAGCAGTTGTATTATTTGATGTATTTGATGTAAATCCCGATTGAGAGAATGTGTTCTTCAATCGGATTACTTACTAAATTATAATCTTTATTATTGAATAAGTCAATCAGACTAAAAAAAGCAGCGTACCAATTTTCATTTTAAAGTACGCCACTTTTTCCTACGCTATTGAATTATTAAAGTATTTATCCAGTCCATCAAACTCGGTTCTTTTTAGTTCCTTTGTTACATCAGTATAGATATTTAAGGTTGTTGTTATATCCTTATGTCCGAGTGTGTCCTGAATAACTTTTATATTTACACCTGCTTCACACATTCTTGTTGTAAATGTATGTCTGAGCGAATGACAACTAAAATGTGGTAAAAGCACTTCTGGGTTTTCTGTTTTCAAAAACTGCTCATCGTTGCAATCACGGATTATGCGTCGGATTGCCTTATTCAAAGTCGATTGATGTTGTGGCTGTCCGAAGCGATTGAGAAATATAAAATCTGTATATCCATCTATGGTCGCTTCGCAGTGAACCCCTAGCAGTTCTTGTCTTTCTTTTTCCATAACAAATGCTTCTTTAACAAAATCGAGCATCGGAACTTGTCTATTTCCTGCTTCTGTCTTTGGAGTATTCACATTGAAATAGCAGCCCTTTTTTCCTTCAGAAGTTCTGTGGTCATAATAAACCAACGTGTGATTAACATCTATAATCCCATCTTCCAAATCAATATCACACCATCTGAGTCCAGTAACTTCTCCAACTCTTAACCCCGTTCCAAGCATTACTGCAAACACCGGATACCAATACACTGCTGTATTAGAGTTCTTCAGATAATCCATAAACAATTCCTGCTCAGGTCGAGTAAGTCCCCTGCGTTTCTCTGTCTTGAAGCAATGAGCTTTTTTCAATTCCCTTAAAACATTATTTGTCGGATTGTTTCTGATATAGTTATCATCAACCGCCATATCAAATATCTGATGAAGAATGTTGTGGACACCATCAACCGTTGCTGGCTTCAATCCTCGCTCATCAACCAGATAATTATAAAATCTCTTAATATCTGATTTCAAAAATGTTGAAATTCTCTTAGAACCGATTTGCCGACGTACAAAGGTTTCATAAATATATTTGTAATTCTCAAAAGTGTTGTTTTTCAATCCTCTCTTCAGGTCTTTCCACAACTCATATAAATCATCGAGTGTAACATATCGTGCTTCCGCTTTTATGCCATCACTTTTATCTTTCTCAATCGCTTCCTCTTTAATCCTGAGTGCTTCAAGCGTTTTTGAATAGACATATCTTCTTTTATGGTTTTCATCAGTCCAACTGTACTGATAACTTCCATCACTTCTTTGAAGTTCTCCCGTGCGAAGAACTGTCCTTGTTTTATCTTTTCGTTTTGGTCTTGCCACGGCTGTTCCTCCTATATTTCATTCCTGCTATTTAAAAATTCCACAAATTTATCGATGATGACATACACCTGATAACCGTCTGTCGTCATAAAATTGCAGTCTTTCCTTTTCATCAACTCTCGTATTTTTCCCCTTCCGATACCTGTATAAGCGGCTGTTTCATTTACCGACAAACATTTCTTTTTCCAAAATGGCTGCTCTTTTTTCTTTTCTATAAGGCTTTCCCGATAAGCAATCATTTCTTCATCTGCAAAATCCACATTCATCGTTCCACCTCCTAAATCTCATACATTTTTTCAATGTACTCATCAAACAATTCTCTTTTTATCATTCGGCGTTTTCCCACCCATAACACAAATGGACAGTCAGCAAACCTTGTCATTTCACGAAGTTTTTCTCTGCCAATGCCGGTATAGGCAGTAGCTTCATCAATGGTCAGATACGGCTTATGCCATATCGGTACTTCTAATCTTTCTTTTTTTACTGGATTACTCACAATAATACCTCCTCATATCGAATACTGCTTTTTTATAAATTCAACAAATTCTTCTCTCTTGATAAGTCGCTTTGAGCCATTCCATAAAACGAACGGACATCTTTCATTATCGGTAAGCTGTCTGATTTTTCTGCTTCCAACACCTGTATAAGCTGCGGCTTCATCAATTGTAAGCATTACTTTCTCCCAAAGTGGGACATTATAGATTGTTTCATCTTTTTCGTTGTTCATATGCTGTAACCTCCTTTGCGTGGTTACAGCATACTTAAAAATCTACACTGAGCCAACGATGCGAATTTGCTCATCGCAGATTTGACTTTTTCATTAAATAGAATACTGATTTGCAATATATTCCTCAAAAATTTTTCGCTTTATCATTCGGCGGCTTCCTATCCAAAGTACAAACGGGCAATCTTGCTTTTCCGTCATTTCATAAAGTTTTCCTGTTCCAATATTGGAATATATAGATGCTTCTTCAATCGACAAATTAGGCTTATGCCAAAGAGGTACATTATAACTCAGCTTCTTTACACTGCTATTAGACATTCTTACACCTCTTTTCTTTCTTTGATGAATATCTGTCGGTAACAACATAATCCCAACCATCC
>ERZ832317.2909-NODE-2909-length-18782-cov-4.373098_pt1 | contig 18782 bp, 9 predicted proteins | sample MGYA00519695_ERZ832317 | MGnify/ENA primary metagenome ERZ832317 (study PRJEB31850, sample SAMEA3708726) | human gut metagenome | biome: human gut; feature: human-associated habitat; material: faeces | place: China | collected 2014 ...
GTCGGCGATGGCGGCGCGCACCGCCTCGGTGTAGGCGTTGCCCGTCGCGGCGCTCTTTTCGTCGACGTTGCAGACGTACAACACGGGCTTGTCGGTCAGCAGGTTGAGGTCGGCGACCAGTTTGCGGTCCTCCTTGTCGAGTTCCACGGTGCGGGCCGAAAGCCCCTGTTCCAGCACCGACTTGTACTGCAAGAGCAGCTCCACGGCGCGCTTGGCCTGCTTGTCGCCGCCCGAGGTGGCCTGCTTCTGGGTCTTGGAGAGCCGGTTCTCGACGGTTTCGAGATCCTTCAGCTGCAATTCGGTGTCGATGATGCCCTTGTCGCGCACGGGGTCTATCGAGCCGTCGACGTGGGTGATGTTGCCGTTGTCGAAGCACCGCAGGACGTGGATGATCGCATTCGTGTTGCGGATGTTGTCCAGAAATTTGTTGCCCAGACCTTCGCCCTTCGAGGCGCCCTTCACGAGGCCCGCGATGTCGACGATTTCGATCGTCGTCGGGACCACGCGCTTGGGGTTGTCGATCTCCGCGAGGCGGATCAGCCGCCGGTCGGGGACCGTGATCACGCCCACATTGGGCTCGATGGTGCAGAAAGGAAAGTTTGCCGCCTGTGCCTTTGCATTGGACAGACAGTTGAAAAGGGTCGATTTACCCACGTTCGGCAAGCCGACGATGCCGCATTGTAACGCCATTTATTCGTTTCGTTTATGTTGCTGTCAGACAAATTGCGCTTATCGTGAAACAAGCCCACAAAGATACGAATTTCTTTTCAATAATCGGAGACGCTCGCGATTGTTTTGCAGGCTTCGGTGCTTTGGCCCGAGTTGAAGCTGTCCGTGCAGAAGGCCGGTTTGCCGCCTGCGATCTCCCGCACTCTGTCCACCAGCGGTTTGGCGCTCTCGGCTCGGGCCGAGTTGCGTTTTGCCCGGAGTAGGAGCGCTTCCGGTTTTGTCCCCGGGGGGGAGCGAAAATTTGCTATTTCGCATTTTTTATTCGATTTTTACCGCTTGCAGGGGGACAAACCGGACGGTTTTCCGTTATATCGAATGACCGACCAAACCAATGAACCGAATGTTTCGGCAACGCAAGTACGACACCCGACGAATCGACCGGCAGTATGCCGAAGAGACCGACGTATATGTTATGTTGTATAACAGTTACGCCGATGCGCTCTATGCCTACGGCATGGGGTTCGGTTTCGACAACGAAACGGTCAAGGATGTCATCCACGACATATTCCTCGACATTATGACCCGCCAGGTCGACCTGGGCCGCATCGTCAACATCAAGGCCTACCTTTTCCGGATCGTTCACAACCGCCTGGTCGATCTGCACCGTTCGCGGGTGGACAAATGCGACCTTTCGGACCGGGAGCCGGGATTGCGGGTGTCGCTGACCTCGCTCGACGCGATGATCGAATCGGAGCACGTGCTGCGCATCCGCCAAACGATCGAGTCGCTGCTCAACCAGCTCTCGCCCAAGCAGCGCGAGGCGCTGCTGCTGCGCTTCGTCTACGAGATGGAGTATGACGACATCGCCGTCATACTCGACGCCACGCCCCATGCCGTCCGCAAGTTCGTGTCGAAGGGGCTGGGCAAACTTCGGAAGGGCAGGGAGTGCGGCAAGACGATGAAAATAGCCACTTGACACGGCGGACGCTGTTTTTTGCGGTTCGAGGGGGACAAAACGGCGGATTCGCCGTCATAGGGAAGAGCGCGGCGCCGCAGCCGCAGCATGCAGTTTGAAGATTACGTTGGAATCAATGATAAAACCGGACGATATTAAGAAGCACACGGCGGAGTTCTTCACCTCCGACCCGGACTTCGTTTTGTGGTGTCTCGATCCCGAGCGGGCGCAGGACGGCTATTGGTGCGGTTACACCGAACGCCATCCGCAGGACCTGGTCGAATTCGAGCGCGCCGTGAGCCTGGTGCGCCGTGTGGGCAAGACCCATCCCGCGCTGCCGTCCGTGGAGAAACAGTTGCTGCTCGACCGCATTCTGACCGACCATTACGCCCGGCGCCGTTTTGCAGCCCCTCCCCGTCGCCGCAACCGGGCGGCGCTCTTCGCCGCCGCTTCCCTGCTGGTCGCCGGCGTCGTGGCGGCCCTGTTCTGGAGTGCGGATTTCACGGGTTCCGGACTGCCTTCGGCCGAGGCCTATGAGAACATCACGCTCGTGACCCGCGAAGGCAGCCGCGAGGTGTACGACGACATCGCCCGTATCAGCCTTACGCCCAAGGGCGAAATCCTGATCGACGGCAAGGAGAACGAAGGGGCGGAGACCGATCGCAGGACGCCCCGGCAGGAGGTGCGCGTGCATACGAGCGAACTGGTGGTCCCCAAGGGCAAGCGCGCACATCTGCAACTCTCCGACGGGACGCGGGTGTGGATCAATTCGGCGTCGGTGCTCCGTTTCCCGTCGGCGTTCGGTGACACGCGCGACGTCTTCGTCGAGGGCGAAGCCTATTTCGAGGTGGCGAAGGATGCGAACCGTCCCTTCATCGTGCACACCGACCATTTTGCGACCCGCGTGCTGGGCACGTCGTTCGACGTGACGACCGCGCCCCGGGCCGACGGTTCGTCGGCCGTGGTGCTGGTCGAAGGCTCGGTGGCCATCGACGTGGCCAACGGCGAATCGGTGACGCTGAATCCTTCGGAACGCTTCTCGATGAAGGACGGCAGCTATTCGGTCTACGAGGTCGATCCCTATAAATACATCAGTTGGAAGGACGGACTGTTGTCCTTCACCTCGAACACGCTGTTCGAAGTCCTGCAAAAGGTGGCTGCGTTCTACAAGATCGAAATAACCTGCTCCGGGGAGATCGGGAGCCGGAAGTGTACCGGCAAGCTGATCCTGTTCGACGACCTGGACGGCACGCTCGACGTGCTCTCCGACATTTTCCGGATCGCCTACGTCCGGGGGCCCGACGGCTCGGTGGCGGTGAGGCCTGCCCCCGACGATTGCGCCGACGCCGTATATCGCTGACAACCAATTCCAGTCTTAAATACTAACCTTAATACTGTTACTTATGAAGAAACTTTTCTTTGTGAGGAGTGGCTCGACATGCCGTATGCTGCGGATTCTTGCGGCGGCGATGCTGTTGCTTCCGGTGAATCTCCAGCCCGTCCGGGCCTCCCGGCAGGACGCCGGGGCCAAATCGTCGCTGACCGTGAAGATGAAGGACGCAACGCTGTCGAGCGTCTTTGCCGAGGTCGAGCGGACCAGCCGCTACGCCTTCATTTACACCGACGACGTGCGGCCGCTGCTCGACCGCCGGGTTTCGGTTTCGGTCAGGTCTGCGACCATCGACGAACTGCTGTCCGCGGTCCTCAAGGGAACGGAGCTGACCGGACGGGTGCGCGAAAACCAGGTGATCATCTCGAAAGCGCCCGCCCGGAAAAACGCCGCCGTCGCCCCCCCCCTCCCGGCTGCGGATTCCGGTAGGGAAATCGTCCTGCAGGGGACGGTGATCTCTTCGGCCGACAACAAGCCCATCGTCGGTGTTTCGGTCTATGTCGAGGGGACGACCGTCGGCGCCACCTCGGACATCAACGGCAACTACACCCTCAAGGTGCCGGCGGGAACGAAACACGTCACCTTCGCTTTTCTGGGCTACGACACCAAGAAGATCGCCGTCGCCGATGTCGAACTGTTCAAGCTCGTGACGCTGATCGAGGCGTCGAACGTCATGGACGACGTGGTGGTCGTGGCCTTCGGCACGCAGAAGAAGGAGAGTTTGGTGGGAGCCGTGCAGGTCGTGCGTCCCAGTACGCTCAAGGTGACGTCGAGCAACCTCTCGACCTCGTTCGCGGGCAAGATCGCCGGCGTCATCTCGACCCAGTCGTCGGGCGAACCCGGCGCCGACGGTGCGAATTTCTGGATTCGCGGCATCTCGACCTTCGGGGCCAACAAATCGCCGCTGCTGATTCTCGACGGCGTGGAGATCGTCTCGGAGATGCTCAACAACATTCCGCCCGAGGCGATCGAGTCGTTTTCGATCCTGCGCGACGCCACGGCCACGGCGCTCTACGGTTCGCGTGGCGCCAACGGCGTAATGATCATTACCACCAAAAACGGCCGCCAGTCGGAGAAGATGGCGATCAACGTTCGTCTCGAATCGGGCATTTCGATGCCGACGCGCGTGCAGGACATCGCCGACGGCGTGACTTACATGGAGAACTACAACGAGGCGCTGCGCACCCGCACCCCGGCGGGCGAACCCTATGTGCAGCGTTTTTCGGACGAGAAGATCACGGGCACGCGCAACCGGCTCAATCCCTACGTCTATCCCGACAATGACTGGTATTCGATGCTTTTCAAGGATTTTACAGTCAACGAAAACATGAATCTCAACGTGCGGGGCGGCGGCAAGGTGGTCGACTATTTCCTCAATGCTTCGATCTTCAACGAAAACGGTATCCTGAAGAAGCCCGCGGAGTCGAAATTCAACACCAACATCAATTCGCAGAAATACCTTTTCCAGGCCAACGTCGGCGCGCAGCTCACCCGAACGACCCGCGTGAGTCTGAAGATGAACACGCAGCTGCTTTTCTGGCACCGTCCCGTCGAAGAGGTGAAAAACCTGTTCTACTATACGATGCGCGCCAATCCGGTCGCTTTTCCGGCCATCTATCCCAAAGGCTCCGTGGAGGATCTCGACGACCCGATTTTCGGAAATGCCCCTTCGTGGGACGGTGGTTCTACGGACATCAATCCCTATGCCCTGCTGAGCCGCGGATACGGACAGCGCCACACGCAGTACATCACCACGACCTTCTCGGTGGACCAGGACCTCGATTTCGTCACCAAGGGACTGAAGGTCCGGGGCATGGTCTCGTTCTACAACAAGACCTATGCGGCGACTTACCGTTCTTTTTCTCCCTATTATTACGAAATGACCGACTATACCGACAACGGCGACGGGACTTTCGACTACAACCTGCAAAGCATCGGCACGCCCGGATCGTCCTATCTGGGAACCTCCACGGGGCGGAACGGTTACCGTGAGATCTCGTTGCAGGGGCAGATCGAATATTCGCGCACGTTCGGCAAACACGACGTCAACGCCCTGTTCGTCTACCACCAGAAGGAGAAGGTCGACAATCAGCCCGCCGATGATGAGTACAAGGTGCTTCCTTACCGCGAGCAGGGTCTCGCCGGACGTTTTACCTATGGGTACGACAGTCGCTACCTGATGGAGTTCAACTTCGGCTACAACGGCTCGGAGAACTTCATATCGGGTCGTCGTTTCGGGTTTTTCCCCTCGATCGCCGGAGCGTGGGTCGTGTCGGGCGAACCGTTCTGGGAAGGTATCCGCAGCAAGGTGAACCTGCTGAAAATCCGTGCTTCGTACGGTCTTTCGGGCAACGACTATCTGGCCGACAGCAGCAACAATATCGTCCGTTTCCCCTATCTCACGACGGTCAACATGAACAAGGCGCTCTACGTGTGGTTTTCGCCCAACTTCGTCAAGCAGACCGGACACGAGATCAAGACCGTGGGCAATCCCCTGGCCACGTGGGAGGAGAGCACCAAACTTAACGTAGGACTTGAACTGGGACTGTTCGACGCCCTGACGCTGAACGTCGACGTCTACAAGGAAAATCGTACCGGCATCTTCATGCAGCGGCGTTCGCTGCCCTCGACGATGGGCCTTTCGGGCGTCACGCCCTACGGCAATCTGGGTGAGGTGGAGAACCGCGGCGTCGATGTTTCGCTCGAATACAACAAGGCGTTCAACAAGGACCTGCTGGTCTCCGTGCGCGGAACGTTCACCTATGCGCACAACGAGGTGAAGGCCCGCGACGAGGCGAAATACCTGCCCAACAAATACAACTCCGTGCTGGGCAAACCCGTCAATTCGGTTTACGGACTGGTCGCCGACGGCCTTTTCGCCTCGCAGGAGGAGATCGACAACTCGCCCCGGCAGACCTTCATGCCCGATTATCTGCCGGGCGACATCAAATACCGCGACATGAACGGCGACGGCGTGATCGACGCCAACGACCGCACGTCGCTGGGTTATCCCACCGTGCCCGAGATCATGTACGGCTTCGGCGCCTCGGTCAACTACAAACGCTGGGACTTCTCGTTCTTCTTCCAGGGCACGGCGCGCGTCTCGCTGCGCATGTACGACATGCATCCGTTCCGCGACAATCAGTATTCGGGCTTCAACATGACGCAGTACGTTGCCGACGACCACTGGTCGGAAGCCGATCCCAATCCCAATGCCGCCTATCCGCGCCTGGATTACCGCTACAACGCCAACAACACGCAGACCTCGTCGTTCTGGGTCAAGAACGGCAGCTACCTGCGCCTGAAGAGCGTCGAACTGGGTTTCACGTACAAAAGCCTGCGCGCCTATCTGGCCGGCACGAATCTGTTCATCATTTCGCCCTTCAAATACTGGGACCCCGAAATGGGAAGCGGCAACGGCTTGAAATACCCGTTGCAGCGCGTGGTGAAACTCGGCCTTCAGTATAACTTCTAAAATTCGAGCGACATGAAAAGAATCATATCCATTTTGCTGTTTGCGTGCGCCGGAGCGCTTGCCGCGTGCGATTTCCTCGACGTGGTTCCCGAGGGGCAGGCGACGCAGGAGGACATCTTCAAAACCTCCAAGGAGGCCCGCAAGTACCTCAATACGCTCTACACCTACGCCCCCAACATCGCGGCCTACCGCTACATGCCCGACTTTTGCGCCGGCGACGACATTATCACCGCCACCAACGGCCAGACCCGTTATTTTCCCTACAAGAGCATGCTCTACAACGAGGAGAACGCCAGCCAGACCTACTACGGTCTGTGGGACGCGACGACCTCTTCCCCGTCCGGGCGCACGAACTACGACATGTACAAGGGCATCCGCTACTGCTACATCATGATCGACAACATCGACGCAGTCCCGGGCATCTCGCCGTCCGTGGCCGACGAGTTCAAGGGCGAAGCCTATTTTCTGATCGCCTATTACCACTGGGTGCTGCTGACTCACTACGGCCCGGTCATCCTCGTCAGGGGGCAGCTGGACATGGGGTTTCCCGAGGAGCAGGTCTATGTGGCCCGCAGTCCGTTCGACGAATGCGTGACGTTCATCGCCGAGACCTACGACCGCGCGGCCGATTTGCTGCACGGGTATCCGACGCGTCCCGATGCCGACCTGGGGCGCGCCACCTCGGTGGCGGCCAAGGCGATGAAGGCCCGGCTGCTGCTCTATGCCGCCAGTCCGCTCTGCAACGGCAACACGGAGTTCTACGCGCGTTTCCGCAACAACGACGGCACGCCGCTGATGAGCCAGACCTACAATCCCGAAAAGTGGAAGTGGGCGCTCGACGCCTGCCAGGAAGCGATCACGCTGGCCGAGGACAACGGGCACAGGCTCTACGAAAGCCCGAACGCGACTGCGGCTGCAACCGCTGCCGAGCGCGGCGAGATCAACTACCACGACTGCTTCGTCAAACCGCTCTGGAACACGACCGAGTACCTTTGGGCAATGGGCGACCAGACCGGCATCGAGCAGTTGCAGCGTTACGGAGGCGCGCGCCTGAAGCTGCCGTACAGTACCGACGGCTTCTGCATCAACATCGTTCCGACGTTCGAGTGCGTGGAGATGTACTACACGCACAACGGCCTGCCGTGGGACCGAGACCCCGAGACCATGCATATCGACCCCTATGCCTATAATGCCGAAAAGGAGACTGCCAACCTCCATGTCTACAAGGAGCCGCGCTTCTATGCGTCGGTGGGCTACGACCGCGGCAAGTACGCCATCAACGGCGAGGAGTTCATTCTCAAATGCCGCGCCGGCGAGATGCAGGGCAGTGTGCTCGACGCCTCGAAGGAGTACCAGAGCTGTACGGGCTACATTCTCAAGAAGTGGATTCACCGCCAGTCGGCCTTCAACTACGACACCAAGTCGTGGACCTACCGCAAGTACGCCTATCCTTACATCCGCCTTGCGGAACTCTACCTGAGCTATGCCGAGGCTGATTTCGAATACAACGGGTCGTTGAGCGACGCGAGCCTCAATTACCTGAATCTGGTCCGCCGCCGCTCGGGGCTGCCCGATTTCAAGGATTCGTGGGCCTTGGCCGGGGGCATTCCCACCGGCGACGAACTGCGCAAGGTGCTGCACCGGGAGCGTTCGATCGAACTGCTGATGGAGGGTATGCGCTACCACGACCTGCGCCGCTGGAAAGAGGCGGGCGAAGCGATGTCCCGGCGTCCCAAGGCGTGGAACCTCGACGGCAGGACGGCGGCCGATTTCTACCGGGTCTCCACGATGAAGGAGAGCGGCGTACGCACGTTCGAATCCCCCAAGACCTACTGGATGGCCATTCCGTTGAGCGAAATCAACATCAACTACAACCTCGTGCAGAATCCCGGTTACTAACCTTAATAATCCGATTGCGATGAAGAATCTTGCGATATGCCTCCTGCTTCTGCTGGGAGCCGTAGGGTGCGGCGACGATTACGTCGTCTACGAGACGGTGGACACTATGGTCTGCATCCCGAAGAACGATTTCCAGGTCCTCGAATACGATGCCGCTTCGGGCCAGGCGTGCGTTTACGATCTCTATCTTTACAAGGGCGGTTACAATGACGACGGAATCACCGTGGAACTGGTGGTCGACCCCTCCGTGCTCGATGTCTATAACGTGGAAAACGGACTCGAACTGAAGGTGATGCCCGACAGGTATTTCGCCTTCGACCCCGAAGTGCGCTTGTCGGGGGACAGGGTCATGGACCGCGCCGAAATCCGCTTCGATGCCGCTTCGATGCTTGCCGACGGCATTGATTCCTCCTATGTGCTGCCGCTTTCCGTCAGGGCCGATGATCAGGGCAAGGTGCGTCCCGAAAAGAACAGCGTAATCATCCGGGTCGTGATGAAATAACCGTGATGCGGAGGAGGTCCGGCCTCCTCCGCATCCTCAATGCAAAAAAATATGTCAAAATTCTACATGCGGCTTCTGTCGGTGTGCCTTGCCGCCCTTGTCCTGGCGGCCTGCTCCTCCTCGGAGGGCGGCGGTGACGACGGCCCGACCGCCGGACAGATCCCCGATAAGGCCGGAATGACGGTGAAGGGAATCGTGAAGGACAGCGCCGGCAATGGCATTGCCGGGGTGGTGGTGAGCGACGGCCTGGAGGTGACGGCGACCGACGAACGGGGGATTTACTATCTGGCCTCCGACCTCGCGCGGCGCAATTTCGTCTTTGTCTCCGTGCCTGCCGACTGCGAGATTCCCGCCACGCAGGGCTGTCCGCGGTTCTACCGCAAAATCGACCGCAAACAGGCCGTCAACCGGGCCGATTTTACGCTGACACGACGCAAGACTCCGTCCGACCGCCATTCGCTGATCGTTATGGCCGACATTCAGCTGGCTGCCGATAACACGTCGGTGGATTCCTATCTCGGTCATGTCGTTCCCGATGTGCTGAAAACCGTGCAGGGGCTTCCGACCCCGGTTTACGGAGTCAGCCTGGGCGACCTGGTCTGGAACGATATGTCGCTTTTCCCGAAGTACCGTCAGGGGCTGGAGACGCTTGGCTTCACGACCTTCAGCCTGCCGGGCAACCACGATCACGATCCGGCCGAGTTGACCGATTCGCTCGCCTTGCAGAGCTACGAACGCTATTTCGGTCCGGCGAACTACTCGGTGAACATCGGGAAAATCCATTATCTGTTCCTCGACAACATCCTTTTCGACCATGCGCCGACCGCCGAAGAGGAGTATACGATTGGTCTTACGGACGAAATTTGCCGTTGGATCGAAGCCGATTTGCGCTACGTTCCGGCGGGCAGCACGCTCGTCGTCTCGTCCCATTGCCCGATTCTCTATCACACGAAGAACACCGCAGCGCGCAACCACCGCAATTTCCAGCGTTTCCTCGATGCGATAAGCCCCTATAAGGTCCATGCCTTCGGGGGGCACAAGCACTACCATGACATTTACCGTTACGACGACGGACGCAAGGTCATGCATTGCATCGCCCGCACGCCGGGCGACCTGTTCATCAACGGCGACGTCAACTGCGACGGCACGCCGCGCGGCTATGCCGTGGTCGAGGTCGATGGCGAACGGCTCTCGTGGTATTACAAGCCGGCGGGCGGGAAGCGCGATATGCAGATGCGCCTCTATGCACCCGGACGCACCAATTCGGCCTGTGTCTATGCCAATGTCTGGGGTTATGACACGGCCTGGAGCGCCGTGGAGTGGATTCCCGCTTCGGGCGGGCAGGCGGTGGCGATGGAGCGGACGCAGCGCACCGATCCCTATTACGAGGAGGTGCTGGCGACGGGTGTGCGCGGAGGGACGCCGACCAATACGTGGCATATGTTCCGGGTCGATCCGGGCAGCGAACGGGGCGGCATGGTGCGGGTCACCGACAGTTTCGGGCATACCTACGAATCGTCCGTGTCCTGGTAAATACGACATTCGAACAAAACCTTAAATACAACTTCAACGATGAAGAGACTTTTTCTTTTTCTGACCGTCGCGGCAGCCGTTTGCTGTGCGGCGTGCAGCGACGATCCCGAGGTCGCCGAATCCAACCTTTCACTGCTCGAGGATAACGTGACGTTCGATATGTTCGGAGGGCGCAGCGTCCTTGAAATCACGGCCGATTCGCCGTGGACGGTCTCCTGCGACGACGATTGGTGCCGCACCAACGTCGCCGAAGGTTCGCACACGAAGAAGATCGTTCTGACGGTCGACCAGAGTTTCCTGTCCGAGGAGCGCACGACCGCGGTGCGTTTTTACGCCGCGGGCGAAGAGAAGCACACCGTGACCGTGACGCAGGAGAAGTTCGAGCCGATCCTCGTGCTGGCGGAGAACGGCGCCGATATAACCGTCTACGGCGCCGGGAGCGAACCGGCCCTGAACCTGCGTGCATCCGTGGCATGGAAAATCGAGGGCGCGACCGACTGGTGCGCCGTGTCGCAGTCCGAAGGGACGAAAAGTTCGGTCGTGAAACTGTTGCTGACCGACGACGGCGAGGGCGTGCGTCCGCGCAGCGCGACGCTGACCGTCTCCTCCGAGATGGAGGGCGTCGAACCGCAGCAGGTGACCGTCGTGCAGCGGTCGACCGGAGCGAATACGGTCGTGGTCCGGGCGGGTGAAACCCGTACGTTTCCGGCGCGGCGCACCGACGGCGCGTATGTGAAGGGCGTTGCGGCGGACTGGGTCTGGACCACCGACGCAGAGTTGCTTTCGGGGCTCGACTACGACGCTTCCCGGAATGAAATCACCTGCACTGCGGCCAAGTCGAAGCAGGGCAGCGGGCTGGTCGCGCTGTTCGACGCCGAAGGCGCGGTTGTCTGGTCGTGGCTGGTCTGGGTCGTGGACAAGATGCCTTCGGACGTGACCGTCGGCGGTATCGCCTGGCAGGACCGCAATGTCGGGGCCGAATACCATTCGACCAATCCGAAGGCCTGTGTGCAGGATTTCCGCTCCTACGGACTGTTCTATCAGTGGGGCCGCAAGGAGCCGTTCATCGGCGCGAAGATCCTCTCGAAGAACAAATATTACGAGGGGCATGCGGAGTATCCCGATGCTTTCGGCGCGATGACGCGCGAGGTGGTTTTCAACGCCTCCCGCACCGCCGGCTGGCAGATCAGCGGCGAGGAGATGACAGCCGCAACGGCAAACGGCAATCCGACGACGTTCTATACCCGGTCGTCCGCAGCGATGTCCGAAGGCTGGACCGAGGGCGGCAAGGGGCTGAACGATCCCTGCCCGGTGGGATACCGGGTGCCGACGGCGGCCGAATGGCAGTCGCTGCTTGCCTACGTGGACGGCAACGCCGCCAAGAACCAGGACTCGGGCGACACGTACAGCCGCTGGTATGCGCTCAATTCGGGTGGAACCCTCATCGGCCCGTCGACGATGTTCCGCAAGGGCGATAACGGCCGCATCCACTATCCGGGGCGTTCGGCAGCCTATTGTTCGTCGACGCTCGCCGGCGGCAAGCCGCTCCCGATGTACGACTGGAAGGCGGGCGACGCCACGGGCGAGGGGACCTATTACGAACGGAAGATGACCACAGCCTACGGCATGCGCTGCGTGAAGGAGTGACGCCGCTGCGATCGCGGGGGCTTCGGGCGGGAGTGAGTTTATTCCGTTCCGAAGCCCTTTTTTTGCGGTATTTTCATTACCTTCGCATGTCTTTTCAAACTTTTACCGATGAAAAATAGCATCTTTACCGTATTGGCGGCCCTCGTGCTGTATCCCGCCGGGGCGCAGCCCGTCACCCCGCAGGACCGGCGGCGCGCCGCGGAACTGGTCGAACGCATGACGCTCGACGAAAAGATCGGCCAGCTGGTCCAGCAGCGCGGAGGCGGCGCCGTCACGGGACCCGACAAGACGGAACTTTCCGTCGAACGGCTGGTCCGCGAAGGGCGCTGCGGCAGCGTATTCAACATCAAGTCCTTCGAGGAGACCGAGCGGTTGCAGCGGGTCGCCGTCGAGGAGAGCCGGCTGGGCATCCCGCTGCTGATCGGCGCCGACGTGATCCACGGTTTCCGGACGATCTTCCCGATCAACCTCGCCGTCGCCGCCTCGTGGGACCCTGCCGCCGCGGAGTCGCTGGCCCGCGTTTCGGCCCGCGAAGCCTCGGCCATGGGCATCCATTGGACCTTTTCGCCGATGTGCGACGTTTCGCGCGACCCCCGGTGGGGCCGTGTCTCCGAGGGCGCGGGCGAAGACCCCTATCTGGGCGCGCGTGTCGCCGAAGCGATGGTGCGGGGCTATCAGGGCGACTTGTCCGACCCTTCGTCGGTTCTTGCCTGCGTGAAGCATTTCGCCGCCTACGGCGCTCCGCAGGCCGGGCGCGAATACCATGCGGTCGATATGTCCGAGCGGGTTTTCCGCGACAGCTACCTGCCGCCTTACCGGGCGGCGCTCGATGCCGGGGCCGCGACGGTGATGACCTCGTTCAACGACCTCGACGGCGTTCCGGCCACGGCCAACCGCTGGCTGCTGCGCGACCTGCTGCGCGATGAACTGGGCTTCGGGGGCTTCGTGGTGACCGACTACGGCACGATCGGCGAACTGAAAGCTCACGGCGTGGCGGGCGACGATGCGCAGGCTGCCGAACTGGCCCTGCGCGCCGGGGTCAACATGGACATGATGAGCGCCGCCTACCTGTTTCATGCCGCCGAACTGGTGCGGGAGGGGCGTATCCCGGAGTCGCTGATCGACAGCCTTTGCCGCGAGGTGCTGGCCGTGAAGTTCCGCCTGGGGCTGTTCGACGATCCTTTCCGCTACCAGGCGAAGGAGCGCGAGAAGTGCTATTACGCCCCGGAACATCTCGATGCCGCGCGCCGCGTGGCCCGCAGTTCGATGGTGCTGCTGGAGAACCGCGGCGGCGTGCTGCCCCTGAAAAAGGGGAGCCGGATCGCGCTGGTGGGACCTTTCGCCGATTCCCGGTGGGACCTGATCGGCTCGTGGGTTCATTTCGCCGAGGCCGGTCGGACCTCGACCTTTCTCGACGGACTGCGGGCGCGTTTCGGAGCCGACCGTGTGACCTATGCCCGCGGATGCGACCCGCACAAGGCCTTCGAAGGCGGTATTTCGGAGGCGGTGGCCGCAGCCGCGAAGTCGGACGTGGTGCTGGTCGCGCTCGGATTGAAGGCGGGGGAGAGCGGCGAGGCGGCAAGCCTTGCGTCGCTTGCGCTGCCCGACGCGCAGCGTGACCTGCTGGAGAGCTTGAAGCAAACCGGGAAACCGATTGTCGTCCTGCTGGTTACGGGGCGTCCTATGGAGCTGACCCGCGAAGCGGAACTTGCCGACGCCCTGCTGCTGACCTGGTATCCGGGCACGATGGCGGGCGAGGCGCTGGCCGATGTCGTGTCGGGCGACTACAACCCTTCGGGGCGTTTGCCGATGACCTTTCCCCGCACGGTGGGGCAGGTTCCGATCCATTACGACATGAAGAGCACGGGACGTCCGGCCGACGAGTCGGGCAAGCCCAACAAATACACTTCGCGCTATCTCGACGTACCCAATTCGCCGCAGTATTGTTTCGGCTACGGGTTGAGCTACACGACGTTCGGTTATTCGGACCTGCGGGTGCTGACGCCCGAAACCGCCGTCGGCGGCGAGGTTCGCGTGTCGGTCCGCGTGACCAACACGGGCGGCCGCGACGGCGAGGAGGTCGTGCAGCTCTACGTGCGCGATCTGCTGTCCGGTGTGACGCGTCCGGTTCGTGAACTGAAAGGTTTCCGGAAGGTCATGCTTCGCGCCGGGGAGAGCCGCGAGGTGACCTTCACGCTGACGCCCGACGACCTTTCGTTCTGGCGTCTCGACAAAAAATGGGGCCAGGAGCCGGGCGACTACCATGTCTGGGCAGGGCACGACTCCGACTGCACGCTCGGCGGCAGTTTCCGGATCACCGAATGATTCGTCTCTCCGGCACGGCGGCCGACGCCGCGGGTGCGGGACAGCTGCAAGGGAGCAGCGGCTTCGGCCGCCGCTCCCTTTTCCGTGCCCGGCGGGACGGTCCGGATGTCCCGGAAAAACCCGTTCGGAGATGTTTCGGACAAAAGGTTCCGGGGAATGGCTGGGCTTTCACAAATTTTTTCTACCTTTGGAGGTCAAAACAGTACGCAATGATGGATTTGAAGACGATACGTGCCGAACTGCGCAAGCTGACCGCGATTGTCGACGGCTGGGAGCCTTCCGGGGAGATTCCGGCCCTCGAACGCGACCTGGCGCTGGAAAAACTGCGGACGCTCTACGATGCGGTGCGCTTTACGGAGGTGGAATCCCTTCCGGAATCCCCGGTTGCGGAGACGGAGCCTGCGGCGGCTCCGGTGCCCATCGACCTCGGGGCGGTGCTTTCGCTCGACCCGGCGGACGAAACCGGATTCGAACCCGATTCCGATGCTGTTTCCGCCCCCGCGTTCGAAGCGGAGGCGGAGCCCGCGGAGCCGTTTTCCGAACCCGATACGACGGTCGCGGCCGATTCTGCCGGGGCGTTTGCCGGGGGGAATCCCGATACGGAGACGCCCGGAATGGCGGAGCCTGCGGCGTCGGATTCCGAGCCGGAACTTGAGGGGGAATCCGGATTTGAGCCTGATCCCGAAGCGGCGTCCGAAGCCGCATTCGTCGCCGGAGAATCCGAACCGGCCGCCGAATCCGGACCGGTCGCTGCGCCTGAATCCGAGGCTGTGCCCGAACCGTCTGCGAAGCCGGTCGCTGCGCCCGGACCTGCCGCTGCGGCTGAACCGGTCGTCGTTCCGGAACCTGCTCCTGCGCCAGCTCCGGAACCCGCTCCTGCGGAGAAACCCCAATATATCGCGCCCACGCTGTTCGGGCTGGAGGAGGAGACCGTCCGCCACCGTCACAAACAGCGCGTCATCATGTCGCTCTACGATACGCCTGCGCCCGCCGAAAAGCCCGCAAGGCCCGAAACGGCGGAAAGACCGGCGGAGCGTCCCGAACCCGCTGCCCGTCCCGAACCTGCTGTGACGCTCGAACCCGCTGCCCGTCCCGAACCCGCTGTGACGCCCGGACCGACTGTCCGTCCCGGGTTTGCCGCGACTCCCGAACCAGCGGCTGCGCCTGCGTCCGCAGGTCCCGGGCCGCAGTCCGGAATGTCCGTGCCGCAGTCCGCGGCGGAACCCGTCACCGTTTCGGAAGCGCCTGCCGCCGCCGAGCCGGAGGAGGCCGAATCCGGAGCGAGGAAGGTTGCGGTCCCTGTCGGGGCCGTGCTGGGCGAGGTGATCAACCACGACGTGCAGACGCTGGCCGACACGATCGCTCCGCGGCGCGACATGGCTTCGGAACTGCGCCGCGGCGAACCGGTCGCCGACCTTCGCAACGCCATCGGCATCAACGACAAGTTCCTGCTGATCCGCGATCTGTTCGGCGGCGACGGCGAAGCCTATGAAGAGGCGATCGCGACGCTCAACGCCTTCGACGATTTCGACGAGTGCATGATCCACATCGCCGAGAACTACGCCTGGAATCCCAATTCGGACGGTGCGAAGTTTATGATGGAACTGCTCGAACGCAAATTCGCCTGACACGATGGCCAAACTCTATATCGTACCTACGCCGATCGGGAATCTGGACGACATCACGCTGCGCGCAGTGAACGTCCTGCGCGAGGTGGATTTCATCCTCGCCGAGGACACGCGCACGACGTCGTTCCTGCTGAAGCACCTCGGCATCGAGCAGAAACTCCGTTCGCACCACAAGTTCAACGAGCACGCCACGGTCGAAATGGTCGCCGGGGCGATCGCCGCGGGACGCAATGCCGCCCTGGTGTCGGACGCCGGGACGCCCGGCATTTCGGACCCCGGGTTCCTGTTGGTGCGCACGTGCGTCGAGGCGGGGATCGAGGTCGAGACGCTGCCCGGCGCCACGGCGCTGATTCCGGCGCTGGTGCAGAGCGGGTTTCCGTGCGACCGTTTCTGCTTCGAGGGCTTCCTGCCCCAGAAGAAGGGGCGGATGAAGCAGTTGCAGGCGCTTGCCGGCGAGGAGCGCACGATGATTTTTTACGAATCGCCCTACCGCGTGGTCCGGTGTCTCGAGCAGTTCGCCGAGGTTTTCGGCGAAGACCGCCGGGTTTCGGTGTCGCGCGAGATCACCAAGAAGTTCGAGCAGACCGTGCGCGGAACCGTCGCCGAGGTGCTCGGGCATTTCCGCACGACCGAACCCAAGGGCGAGTTCGTGATCGTCGTGGCCGGAAAGCCCAAAGTCCGCCGCGTCCGGGAGGACGGGGAGGAGTAACTCAAATCGAAACGCATTGATGGAAGAGAACCGTACAGACGATACACAAAAGGTAAAACGTTCGTTTTCGGCGTGGCTCGGGGAGCTGCGCGAATTTATGAAGGGCCGTTTCAGCCTCGACGAGGACAAGGCGCAGCGCGACGAGGTCGTGGCCTCCGTCTCGAAGGGCGTGGAGTTCCGCGGCGTCAACCTCTGGGTGCTGATCTTCGCCACGATGATCGCCTCGCTGGGCCTGAACGTCAATTCGGCCGCGGTGATCATCGGCGCGATGCTCATTTCGCCGATCATGGGCCCGATCATGGGTGTCGGCCTTGCGCTGGGCATCAACGATTTCGAACTGCTCAAGAAGTCGCTGCGCAACCTGGCGCTGATGTTCATCGTCGCCATCATCACCTCGACGGTCTATTTCTTCATCTCGCCGCTCTCGTCGAACAGCAGCGAGCTGCTGGCGCGCACCGTGCCTACGACCTACGACGTGCTGATCGCCCTGTTCGGCGGCCTGGCGGGCATCGTGGCGCAGACGCGGCAGGACCGCACGTCGACCGTCATTCCCGGCGTGGCCATCGCCACGGCCCTCATCCCGCCCCTCTGTACGGCGGGCTTCGGACTGGCCACGGGGCAGTTCCGCTTTTTCATCGGCGCCTTCTACCTCTTCTTCATCAACTCGGTGTTCATCGCGCTGGCGACCTACGCCATGGTGCGTTTCCTGCAATATGAAAAGAAGGTCTTCATCGACAAGACCCGCGAACGCACGGTCAAGCGGCTGATGATGGTCATTACGCTGGTGACCTTCATCCCGAGCGTCGTCATCGGTTTCCACATGGTCCGCGTCTCGGTGTTCGAGGCCGTGGCCGACAAATACGTGTCGCAGGTCTTCAACTTTCCGCATACCCGCGTGATCGAGTGCAACAAACACTACGCGCAGGGCAAGAACCCCTCGCAGATCGAGCTGCTGCTCGTGGGCGAGCCGCTGGGCGAGGAGGTGATCGAGAATGCCCGTACGCAGATGCGCAATTTCGGGCTGGAGGAGGCCGAACTGGTCGTCCGGCAGGCCAATACGGAGGACAAGGTCGACGTGGTTTCGCTCCAGAAGAGCTATCAGGAGCTGCTGGAGGAGAAGAACCGCCGGATCGGCGAGATGTCCTCGCAGCTGAAACGCTACCGGGTGACCAACGTCGAGGTGAATGACATCTCGCGCGAAGTGGGGGCCATGATGGACAACATCGGGGCCATTTCGCTGACCAAGGGCATCACCTTCGACGTCGATGGCACGCCCGGCGATACGACGCTCGTGTGCGTGGTGACGCCCCGGGATTCCGCGCTTCCGGTCGACCGTGAAACGCTGATCCGCTGGTTGAGAATCCGCACCAAGGTCGAGAACGTCAAACTTTTCGTGGAACCCTAATCCGGGCGGCAGGCATGAAACGAACCGATCTGACCATTTTGCAGCGCTTCTGGCTGGAGACCCTTTGGCTGGGCGCACGCGTGTTCGCCGTGATGCCTTACTGGTTCAAGTACTACGTCGTCGAAAACCTGCTTTTCGTCCTGCTCTACTACTGCCTGCGCTACCGCATGAAGGTCGTCAAGACCAACCTGCGGAACTCGTTCCCCGAGAAGAGCGAACGCGAACTGGCCGTCATCCGGCGGCGGTTCTACCGCACGCTGTCCGAAATCTTCGTCGACACGATCAACATGGCCTACATGAACGAGGAGAAGGGCCGGACGGTGCTTACGGTCAAAGACGTGGAGAAACACGTGGAAGCGGTGCACGGCCGCGATTGGATCGCCATGACGGCCCATTTCGGCTGCTGGGAGTACTGCTCCTACTGGGGGCTTTACGAGCGGTCGCAGATGCTGGTCGCCGTCTACCATCCGCTGCGCAGCAAGGTGATGGAGGAACTCTACCGGCGGCTGCGCAATTACGAAAATTCGATGACCGTCTCGATGAAGGAGAGCCTGCGTTTCTACCTGCGCAACCGGACCGGAGGCATCGCCGGCAAGAACCTCGTGATGGGGCTTATCGCCGACCAGAATCCCCCGCGGCGGCCCG
>ERZ832317.2910-NODE-2910-length-18777-cov-8.219154_pt1 | contig 18777 bp, 20 predicted proteins | sample MGYA00519695_ERZ832317 | MGnify/ENA primary metagenome ERZ832317 (study PRJEB31850, sample SAMEA3708726) | human gut metagenome | biome: human gut; feature: human-associated habitat; material: faeces | place: China | collected 2014 ...
CATCGATTCCAAAAGAGGATAAAGTCCCGGTTTTTTACAATTCACGTCAGACGGCTGATGGCGGAAGATGAAATTTTCCGTTTGTGCGATTTTCGGAGACAAGGCGACACCGTTTATTTCCTCCGGGAATCTTTCGTCCGCGATTAATTGCCGGTAGTAGAACATCGGCAATATGCTGTCGAATTCCGATTCGGTATAGTATTTCCCTTTCAGATCTTTTCTTTCCGTTCCTTTTCCGTTATTTTCCAAAATGGCGAAATCGTTTATTACCGTACTGTATAAAATAAACGGATTTTTTTGAGGTTTTGAAAAAATGAAGCCGTATCCCCACGGAATCAACCAGAATAATAACAGAATTATGGTTATATATAGGAGTATTTTACTGAAACGTATCATGATTTTTAGTTTTATATTAGTATCTTAATATTAATCCTGTTTTCCTGCTCTGAATCGTGATACCGATAATAAGCTGAAGAATAGAGTCAGTATTGTAAATAGAATGAGTATAGGTAAAAAACAGTTATAAGATTCGGGAACAGAAGATAAAAAGAAGATGCGGAGTATTGCTGCGGAAATAAGAATATTGAGTATTCTGCGTTTCCATGTGGGCTCGAGGCATATCCATGCGGTTAATAGATATCCGGTAATTCCGGCTGTAAACCAAGGAATCGCGGTCAGCAATATTCTGGATGTCAGTTCTGTTGCAAAGAACTTCTGCAAATAAAGCCATAACAGCAAAAAGGCTAATACCTTTATTAGCCTTAAGTAAATTTAATATTTTATAAAATACAAATAAAATTCCTGCACATAATAAGCAACCTAGTATTCTCATTACTATAAGTTCATTTCCAAATACAGCAAGAAAAATAGCATTAATCATTGGAAGTAAAGGTGTTTGTACCATATTAAAATCTCTATATGGTACAAGACCTTTTTCGACATTATTTGCAAAATTAAAATTCCATAATTCATCTAAATTTCCTATAGGTTTTGGTATTACTACAACAGCTATTGCAAATGCTATTATTAAAAAAATGCTTATATTACATACTAATCTTTTGCTTTTTTCTCTCATGCTTTCTCCAATTTATTTTTCAATATTTATTTTTTTGTCTATAATGTATTGCGGTCTTTTCTTTGTATCATCATAAATTCTGCCAATATATTCTGAAATTATCCATAATGATAATAATTGAACTCCACTAAGTAATGTAACTGTTACTATAAGAGATGTCCAACCTGCTTGTGCACTATGACCTGTAAAGTATGATATTAGAGAATATATTAATATTATTAATGATATTAATATTGTTATAATTCCAAGACCACCAACTATTTTTAATGGTTTTGTAGAAAAACTTATAATTCCGTCTGAAGCAAGTTTTATCATTTTCTTTAATGGATATTTTGTTTTTCCTGCAAATCTTTCTTGTCTTTCATATTCAAAAGCTTCTTGTTTAAATCCAACCCAGCTAAATAATCCCCTTAAAAATTTATTGTGCTCTGGCATTGAATTTATAACATCTACAACTTTTCTATCTACTAGTCTAAAATCGCCTGTGTCTCTTGGTATTTCTACATCTGATAATGCATTTAATGTTTTATAAAACATTTTAGCAGTAAGAAGCTTAAATGCAGATTCTCCTTTTCTTGTTTTTCTTTTTCCATATATTACTTCATAGCCATTTTCCCAATGTTTAAGCATTTCTGGAATAAGTTCTGGTGGATCTTGCAAGTCTGCATCTATTATAACTATTGCATCTCCTGTAACTTCTTTTAAACCAGCTGTTACTGCAGCTTGGTGTCCAAAGTTTCTTGAAAAAGAAATAACTTTTACTGTATTATCTTGTGATGCTATTTCTTCAAGAATTGGTAATGTTTTATCCTTACTTCCGTCATTTATAAATATCATTTCATGTTCGTAGTTTTCTATATTTTCTAAAACACTTTTTACTCTTTTGTAACATTCATTTGCGACTTGTTCTTCATAATACATTGGTATAACTACTGATATTTTTTTCATTTTTTATCTCTCCTAATCGGTTTTTAATTTAGACAAAATAAAATATTGCATTTATAAATTGTTTATATTCTTACGCTTTGCCCATAATTGTAAATTTATACCTAGTATAACACAAAAAACGGATTTATTCAATTTGTTGCAAGATTTTTTTAAAACTAAAAATAACATCAATTAAAAAAGTAAATGCAATTTTGAGAAATATTATACTTTGAATTTTAGGTAAAGTCCCATCTTATTATGTTGTATGTGCATTAAATATTTAATTGAAAATAACACAACAAATTCACCAAATTTTCCTTCAAATTGATGTAAAATATTTCTTGCTTTCTTTTTTTTATCGTGTTATAATATGGTTGGCTTTTATAAAAAGCTTAAATGATTTTAATTATTTTTATACTATTTCCTTCTTTTTTTGATTAGGAAAAAAGTGTCAATAGGGTCAAAAATATTAAATATCAAAATTTCAAGAAGGAGGTATGTATAATGGCAGATAAAACATTAACATGTAAAGATTGTGGTGCAGAATTCGTTTTTACAGAGGGTGAGCAAGCTTTCTATGCAGAAAAAGGATTCACAAACGAACCACAAAGATGTCCAGCTTGTAGAAAAGCTAGAAAAGAACAAAGAAGAAATTTCAATAACAACTAATTTCTTTTTAGATTTTTACCATTAGGCTATGCTTAATGGTATTTTTTAAAGAAAGGATTACAATTATTTATGAATATTTTATTTACTAGTTTGATTTCAATTTTATTTTGTGCCATGCCTATATTTTCTGTAGTAAGTCAATTTATAAAAAATAAAAACAGTGAATTAAACAAAAATAAATCACAAAAAATTTCATATACTATTTCTTTTTTTAAAGCAAATATTTTTAACATTTTAGCAATTGTTATTTTATTTTTTGGTTGCTTTATTAGAATAATTTTCATAGATAAATACCCTATTGGACTTAACCAAGATGAAGCTTCTTCTGCATATGAAGCTTGGTCTATATTAAACTTTGGGATAGATAGAAATGGGCAAAGCTTTCCTGTTCAATTTATTTCTTGGGGCAGTGGACAAAATGTATTATATTCATATTTAATGATACCTTTCATTAGTATATTTGGATTAAACACTCTTAGTATAAGACTGCCTATGGCTTTAATTGGATGTATTTCTCTTGTTGTATTTTACTATTTTATGAAATCTACTTTTGGAAATAAAAAATCAGTACTATTCTTATTTATATTTGCAATATTTCCATGGCACCTTATGAAATCACGTTGGGGATTAGAGTCTAATATCTTTCCAGATTTAATTTTGTGGGCACTTTTTACAATGTATGTTGGAATACAAAATAAAAATAATTGGTTTATGGTTTTATCTGGTATAATATTTGGCATTTCGACTTATTCTTATGGAACTTCATACTTTTTCGTTCCAGTTTTATTAGCTTTGCTTTATATTTCGCTATTTATTGTCAAAAAGTTAAATATAAAGCAGTGTATTATCCACTTATTCACAACAACTATTATATCTCTTCCTATGATATTATTTGTAATTGTAAACTTTTTTGACTTAGATGCATTAACACTTGGACCTATAACAATCCCAAAACTTCCAACAGTCCGCTTCAAAGAAATTACAGCTGTTGGTTCTGGTGTAAATAGCAACATTTTTGGTAATTTCATAAATAATATAAAAATGCTATTTACTAATGATGGCAATATACTTAATTACACAAAACCATATGGTCTATTTTTATGTAATTGGATAACAATACCTATTACTATTATTGGAATTGTTGTGTCTATATATAAACAAATTAGCTTTTTTAAATCAAAAATAGATTGTAATTTGCAGGTTACTCAGCACTTGCAAGATACACAAAAAACTCAAAATTTTTATAATGTACCACCAAAATCACAAAACTCTAATTGTGGTTTAGTTTATACAATTATAAATTGTTTTTTTATAGCCAGTCTCCTTCTTATGTTTATGGTAGACGGAGCCATAAATAGAATAAATGTTATATTTATACCTTTGGTATTCTACACTGTTATTGGAATAATTAATTTAGGTAAAGTATGGTTTGTACCTGTTATTACATATTTTATATTATTTACTTTTATGGAACATTATTATTTTACAGATTATCAAACGTATATAAGTTCTTATATGAATTTTGGATTAAAAGAAGCTGTTGTTGAAGCTTATAATATTGTTGATACTTCTAATACTCATGAATATGGTAATGCAGAGCAAACTAACTCCTCGAATAATGAAAATTTGGAGACTATAAAAAAGTTACATATAGACAATTCAATTAATCAACCTTATATATTCTATCTGTTATATAATGAAATTCCTACACCATATTATATAAACAATGTGCATAAAAGTAACGAAAATGAAATGTTTCAAACAATAAACAGTATAGGAAATGTATATTTTACTATTCCAACAGAATTAGATGTAAATAATGTATATATTTTTAGAAATTCTACTTTAGAAAAATATAAAACTTTGTATAATAATTTAAGTGAGTTTAATATTCAAGAATATCAAGAGTTTGTAATGTTAAATGCAACTTAACCTTAAATATGTTCTAATCTTGCTTACTTTATTAGAACATAAAAAGGCTCTTCCTAATTATTAAGGAGAGCCTTTTATGTTTGTTACTCTTATTATTCATTAATAATTTTATCCATTTTCTCATTTAATACACTATCTCATCAATTTTACTTTGTAAAGAATTTGGCACATCTTCAAAGCTTACTTCTTCTAAAAAATCCTTTATAAAATTCTTTTCTTGTTCGTGTAATTTATTATTATTATATATCTCTATAAACAATTCACACATTTGTATTCTTTCATTTGTAAATTCACTAATATTTTCTTGTTTTTCTAACTTTGTCATTATATTATTGAATTGGTCTAATTTATTATATTTTTTAGCTATAGTTTCTAAGTCTTTTTTCTTTTTTTCCTCTTCTTCTATTATACTTTTTGGCATTTGAGGAATTCCTTCTTCTATACTATTTGTCTCTTGTTTTTCTGTTTTACTACTTAATAATTTATGTATCATTTCTAATTCTTCTATAGCTCTTTTAAAAGATTCACTTTGATTTGCTTCCATTAATGCAATCTCACTTGTATTTCCTTTCATTGCCTTTTCCTTTAATATTTTCTGAGCCATATCATAGTCCTCTTTAGTTAATTCTTCTTCTATAGTTGTTGTTTGTCCATCCATTACTATTGTATAAGTTGATTCTTTATTCAGTTTTTCTTTAGCGTTAATAATAATTACACTTATTATTAAAATACTAATGATTACTAAAACTATTGATAGTATTATTATTTTAATTTTTCTAGACATTTCTTCTACCTCCTTTATATTTTTAATACTCTTCTTGATTTCTCTTTATTTTAACAATATTTGATAATTTTTCTATTTGTTATTAATATATCTATTATAACACAATCCTATAATATTAGATTTCATAAATAAGAAAAACAATTATTTTTTAAATCTATTGAATTACTTTCAGTATTCATGTAATCCTATATTAATTTTTTGAAAAGGATTTACAACGCCTTTATACTCCTTAAAAAAGTCAACATACCATATAGCTAAATTAGAGCTACTATTTGCTCTGTATTATATATTTTTCTGTCATTATATTTATTTTTGATGTTATTTACAATTTTATTTAGATATATATTTTTGTTTACTACTTGTTGGTTTTTGAGGTATAGTTCTTCTTAGTTTCTTACTTTTTAGCATTTGATTTATATATTTTTCTCTAAAGCCTCTTACATTTTTGTATCCAAAATAGTTTGTTATTTCTTTTAAACTTTTTGGTTCTCTACAAAATTCAATTATTGCTTCTTCCGTAATTTGACTTTTGTTAACTTGTGCATTAACTTGTGCATTAACTTGTGCATTTTTAATTTGGTTATGTTTTAATTCTTCCGGATATAGTTCTGGATATTCTCCGTTATAAAATGTAACTACAAAATCTTCTCTTTCATTTGAGAATATTGGTTCTGGTAAATTTGCTTCTTTCATTTTTTTATTCATAGTAGATATTCCAGTATGTATAAAATTGTACCTCTTCTGAGGTACCCCTTATTATATTATTATTCTAATATAAGTTTTCTAGTAATATTGTAATTATCGTCCCCACCTATTATTTCTCCTGTAGTAGCATCTATGAAATAAGAAAAACAATTATTTTTTAAATCTATTGAATCACTTTCAGTATTCATATAATTTATTTTTACAACCCATGCTCTTCTTATATGTCTATCAACACGGTATTCTATAATTTTTTCAGTTGGATAATTTGCATTTCCTTGCTTATAGTATTGCTCATAATCACTTGCTCTCAAATATGCATTATCATTTGTAGAAACAATACAAAGTTCTGAACTTATATTTTCTATTTCATAATTTATATTTATCTTTTTCTCCTTGTCTAAAGCTATTTCTTTTGCCTGTTGGGAATTTATATCTACTGAATTATTATCAAATTTAGCATCATGAATTCCGAATACATATATTTTATTTATTTCAGGTATAAATCCTATATTAATTTTTTGAAAAGGATTTACAATGCCTTCATACTCTTTAAAAAAGTCAACATACCATATAGCTAAATTAGAGCTACTATTTGTATAAGCTCTTATATATGTATAATCATTTGTATCATATCCATAACTACTACATAATTCTTTCGCTATATTTATTGCTTCAACTTTTTCTATTGTTTTATTAGATTTTGTTATATTTCCTTCTATAATATTATTAAAGATAATATTATAAGTAGATGCATTGTCTGCACTTATTTCAATTGAATTATTTTTATTTGTTTTAGCACACCATATTAACTGATAATTTTCAGAATTATTTAAAAGTTCTATTGTTTCTATTTTCTCGTTTTCATGGCTAAATTTTTTTAACAAATTGTTAGCTATATCTATTGCATTTTCTTTTGATACAGCAGTATCATTTTCTTCATTTAAATACTTTTTATAGTTATTATCAAAATAAAATCCAATTACCTTCTCTGGATTTTTAAATATTTTTTCATATACTTTTGTTCCTGCATATACAATTCCAGTTGTTATTAATAAAACTATAAACGTTGTTAATACAACTTTAGCTAATGAGTGGTAATATACACCTTTTATTTTTCTTTCATCATACAAGCTTTCTCTAATAATAGTTTTACACTTATCTGGTATTGGAAAATCTAAACGCATATCATGATATAGCTTTTTATCAAGCTCATCCATTGTTTTTTCCTCCTATATCTAAAATTTCTCTAATCTTTTGTTTTGCTCTCGTTCTTTTAGTTTTCACTGTATTTTCTTTTAATTTTAATATATTACCAATTTCCTTATCACTAAATCCTTCCATATAGTATAAGGTTATAATAACACTATCTTCGTATTTTAATTGTTTTCTCATAAAATTAAAATCTAATAAATTATCAATATCCTTTTCTTCATATGAGTTTAATATTTCTGTATTTTTTATATTTTCAAGCAATATCTCTTTTTTATGTTTTTTTCGTCTAAATATATCATTAGTTTTATTTATTAAAATTCTAATAATCCATGTTTTAAATGCCTCTGTATTTTTTAATTTTTTTATTGACTTAAAAGCTTCAATAATTGTTTCTTGTATTGCATCATATATATCGTCATCATTTTTTAGTCTTGTTTTTGCTATTTTATATAAGTCTTTTTCTAATGATAGCATAATAGTTGTAAAAGCTTCTTTATCTCCATTCTTCGCTTTTTGTATTAGTTCTTCCATTTTTGCTCCTTATTTATTTCATTTTATTTACATCATTTAAATAATTATGTCCTACTATACAATAGTTTCCTACTTCATTTGGGTTTGGTCCATGGAATTTATTTACTGATATTTTTAAAAGTTCTTCAGATGTTTTTGAAATAACAGGATAATTAATACCTATTTTGGGAATTTTTATAATTGACTCTATTGGATATATAACATTATCTATGTATATCTCCTTCTCTAACTTTTCTTCCTTTTGTTTATTGTTTGATAAATTATCATCCAATATTATAATAATTGGATCATTATCACAATATTCTTTTATATTATCATCTTTAATCTCTGTCAAAATCATTTGTGATACTTCCTCGCTCTTATCTCTATCGTATGCTGCATGTATATAGTAAGAAGAAAACAAACAAATTAGGATTATAGATAAAAAAAATTCTATCTTATATATTTTCTTTTTCTCTTTCAGCTCAGGTGTCACATAGATTTTTTCAGTAACTAGAATCTGGTTCAATTCAGTTTCCTCCATATATTTTTACAAAATACTTTTGGATTTTTTCAAACTCATCCTAACTACTAGACGTTTTTCTTTATCTAAAAGTTTCATTTTATATTCATTTTTATAACATTTTACCATAATTTATCTTATTTCTTTTCACATAATTGATATATAATTCCAATTTCTTTTCTTCGGAATTCTGCCAATTTATCTTTTATTATATTTTCACTCATATTTTCTCCCCTATATATTTCATTTCTGTTTTATCATAACTTATTAAAAAAACACTGTTGATAAAATTCTATTTCATCAACAGTGTTTTTTTATCCACATTTATCTTCATTATGGCTATACTTTAATTTTGTAGCCATACCTCCCCTTATATGTCTTTCTGCTTTATTTTCATCTAATATGTTTCTTACTTCATGTGCTAATATAGGGTTTATCTTAAGTAGTCTTTCACTAACATCTTTATGTACTGTACTTTTGCTAACTCCAAACTTTTTAGCAGCTCCTCTTACTGTATCTTTACTATCTATTATATATTGTGCTAGCTTTACTGCTCTTTCTTCTATATACATTTTTTCCAAATGAAAAACCCCCTTAAATACGATGTTTGGTACATTGTATTCAAGCAGGGTTTGTATTATTACTTATTTTCTATTGCCTCTTCCTTTAATCCCTTTTCTTGTAATTTTTTATTTGTATTTTCTGTAACAATTGCATATATTATAGAAAGAATTGGAAGTCCTATTACCATTCCCATTATTCCAAATAAGCTTCCTCCTATTGTAATTGCAACTAATACCCAAATACTTGGAAGTCCTATATTTTTACCTACTACATGTGGATATATTAAATTTCCTTCTATTTGTTGTAATACTATGATAAATATAATAAATATTAATGCCTTAATAGGGTCAATTGCAACTATTAGTACTGCTCCTACAAAACCTCCTATAAAAGCTCCTACTATTGGTATAAAGGCTGTTAATGCTGTTAAAGCTCCAACTGGTCCTGCATATGGAATTCCTAATATTAACATTCCTAATGTACAAAGAACTCCTAATATAACAGCTTCTTTAGCTTGACCTGTTAAAAAGCTTCTAAAAGAGTCTCTCGCTAATCTACTTACTTTTAAAATATAATCTGCTCTTTCTTCTGGTATACGTGCATATATAAATTCTTTGGCTTGAACTTTTAGACCTTCTTTATTTGCTAAAATATATACTGCAAATACTATTGCTATAAAGAAGTTTACAATTCCACTTACTAATCCAGAAACTTGGTTTATAGTTACATCTAATACACCTTTAGATATGTTCATTAATCCATTTTTTAATGCCTCTGTATCTATTTGTATATTTTGTATGAAATTATTAATTTCTGGCACACGTTGTGTTAAGTCTATTGCCCAATCTTTTAGGCTCTCTAAATATGTTGGCATATTAATAATTAAGTTTTTAATAATCTCTACAAATTGTGGAATTATTAATAACATTATTATTGTTACAACTGCTACAATTGTTATTATCGATAACGCTATTGAAACAACTCTCTTTCCGTTTTTGTTGTCTTTGTTTTGTTTATTTTCTTTTTCCAGATTTGTTTTATTTATAACATTATTACTTGCTTTAGTCATTATGTTATTACTTTGATTGTTTTTTTCACTTTGTGTAATTTCTTTACTGTTATTTTTACGTTTTTTCTTTGTTTTAAACAATTTTTCTTCATAAAACCTCATAAAAATGTTTAATATAAAAGCTATTGCTAATCCACAAATAAATGGAGATAATATACTTAAAAAAGTTTTACAAACATTCCATACAGGCTCTATATTTAAAAGTGCTACTAACAAAACTATTGCAATTACAACAATTTTTATAATTTGTTTTGTATTTTCTTTATCTAGTTTCATATTTTTTATATGATACATTTATATTTTAAATATATCATTTCCTCCTTTCACTTTTATTTTTACTTTCCATAACTGTAAATTAAATCTTTTCTTATAATTAAACTTATATTAATAATAACAAAAATTTGCAGATTTTACAAGTACTAGCTATATTATCACTATTTATATATCTATATCGATTATATATTTTTTAGTTTTTACGTTTTAGTTAAATTTTATTTCATTCTAAATTTTTCCAATTATTTTTCTATAATTACCGTATAATTTAAGTATTTCGTGAAATCATAATAGTATAAGAAATTAGTTTACATGTAATATATAGGTTAAATATTAACCTTTTAGTTTCTGTAAAATTACACCTATACATGCTATATTGCAAGAAAAAATTGGGAGGTATATTATGGCATTAGATTATACTATTATTGGAGAAAGATTGAAAAAGGCTAGATTAGAAAAAAATTTAACACAAGAACAATTAGCAGAACAAATTGATGTTTCAATTGCATTTTTAAGTAGAGTTGAACGTGGAAGTTCTCATATAAATCTAAAAAGATTAACACAAATTTGTAACATCCTTGGCATTTCTGAAGGACTAATTTTAAATGGTGCTTCTGAAGATTCAAGCGATTACTTAAATGCAGATTTCAAAGAAATATTAGAAAAAGCTTCACCAGACAAACAAAAACTTATTTATAAAATTGCTGAAATAATTGTAAATGAAGATTAATCAAAAAAGACAGGTCATTTTTTGTTCCAAATATTGGAGTACATTATTTTTATGACCTGTTTTTCTTTTTGAAATTTTTAAATCTTTACTTGTATTTTTCTAAAAATTTCATTGCATTTATGCTTAAAATTAATTGCTTATTTTGTCTATTTATGTTATGATTAATTATGGTCAAAAAATATATTTTTAGGAGGTATTTTTATGGATTTTAAACAATGGGAAGGCTTTGACAAATCTGGAAAGTGGATAGATGAAATTAATGTTAGAAATTTTATTCAAAAAAACTATACACCTTATGAAAAAGATAGTAGTTTCCTAGTTGGTCCTACAGAAAAAACAACAAAATTATGGAATAAAGTTTTAGAACTTTATGAAAAAGAAAGAGAAAATGGTGGCGTATTAGATGTAGATGTAAAAACTCCATCTGCAGTAAATGCATATGCCCCAGGATATATAGAAAAAGAATTAGAGACTATAGTTGGTCTTCAAACAGATGCTCCTTTAAAAAGAGCTATTATGCCAAATGGTGGTATTAGAATTGTAGAAAAATCTTGTGAGAGTTATGGATATAAAGTAGATCCTGAAACAGAATATATTTATCATACATTAAGAAAAACTCATAATGATGGTGTTTTTGAGGTTTACACACCAGACATTAGAGCTGCTAGAAGTTCTCACTTAATTACTGGACTTCCAGATGGATATGGTCGTGGAAGAATTATAGGAGATTACAGAAGAGTTGCACTTTATGGTGTTGATGCTCTTATAGCTGATAAGAAAAATGACTTAGAAACACTTGATGTAAATGAATTTACTGAAAATGTTATTCGTCAAAGAGAAGAAATTGGAGACCAAATTAAGGCATTAAATGACTTAAAGGCAATGGCTGCACAATATGGTTTTGATATTTCTGTTCCTGCAAAAGATGCTCACGAAGCTATTCAATGGACATATTTTGCTTATTTAGGAGCTGTAAAAGACCAAAACGGTGCTGCAATGAGCTTAGGTAGAACTTCTACTTTCTTAGATATATACATTGAAAGAGATTTAAAAAATGGAACAATTACAGAAGAATTTGCTCAAGAGTTAATAGACCAATTTGTTATTAAATTAAGAATGGTTAGATTTTTAAGAGCACCTGAATATAACGCTTTATTCAGTGGTGACCCAGTATGGGTAACAGAAAGCATTGGTGGTATGGGAATTGATGGTAGAACTTTAGTTACTAAAAATTCATTTAGAATGCTTCATACATTAGAAAACATTGGACCTGCTCCAGAACCAAACTTAACAGTTTTATGGTCAACAAGATTACCTCAAGGGTTTAAAGACTATTGTTCTAAAATCTCTATTAAAACATCTGCTATTCAATATGAAAACGATGATTTAATGAGAGTAACTTTAGGAGATGACTATGGTATTGCATGCTGTGTTTCTGCTATGAGAATTGGTAAACAAATGCAATTCTTTGGTGCTAGAGCAAACTTAGCTAAAGCTTTACTTTATACAATTAATGGTGGTAGAGATGAAGTTAGTGGAAAACAAATTACTCCTAAATTTGCACCAATAACATCTGAATACTTAGACTATGATGAAGTTATGGATAAATATGATAACATGATGGAATATGTAGCAAGAATTTATATTAAAGCATTAAATGCTATTCACTACATGCATGATAAATATTCTTATGAAGCATTAGAAATGGCTTTACATGATAGAGAAGAAAATATTTTAAGAACAATGGCTTGTGGTATTGCTGGTTTCTCTGTTGTTGTAGATTCACTTTCTGCAATAAAATATGCTAAAGTAAAAGTAATTCGTGATGAAACTGGTTTAGCTGTTGACTATAAAGTTGAAGGAGATTATCCAAAATACGGAAATGATGATGATAGAGTTGACCAAATTGGTGTTAACCTTGTTAAGAAATTTATGCAAAAATTACAAAAACACTATTGCTATAGAAACTCAAAACAAACATTATCAATTCTTACTATCACATCTAATGTTGTTTACGGTAAAAATACAGGTGCTACTCCAGATGGAAGACCTGCTGGTGTACCATTTGCCCCTGGTGCAAACCCACTACATGGAAGAGATGAAAATGGTGCATTAGCTTCATTAAACTCTGTAGCAAAATTACCATATGACTTCTGTGAAGATGGAATTTCAAATACATTTTCTATTACTCCATCAACATTAGGTTCTGACTTAGAAACACGCGAAAAAACATTAGTAAGTATGTTAGATGGCTATTTTGCAAAAGATGCACACCATATTAACGTAAATGTATTTGACAGAGACTTATTAATAGATGCTATGAATCATCCAGAAAACTACCCACAATTAACAATTCGTGTATCTGGATATGCAGTAAACTTTATTAAACTTACAAGAGAACAACAAGAAGAAGTTATATCAAGAACAATACAAGAAAAAATATAGTTTAAAAAAATTATATTTTGGAAATTAGGTATATTTCCTTATTTCCAAACATACAAAAATAATCTTACTTAAATTAAAATTAAGTAAGATTATTTTTTATAAATTAATTAATGTTATTTTTATATTCCTAATATTTTTTTTGCTTTTGCTACATCTTCTGAGTTAGCTGGTCTTGTTCCATCTAATTCATATTGTATTCCAAGTTTCTCCCACTTGCTTTTTCCCAAAGTATGATATGGCAAAATATCAATTTTTTCTATATTTAATCTATCTAAAAACTCCTTTAATTTTATCAAATCTTCTTCTTTGTCTGTAATTCCAGGCACTAAAACTTGCCTAATCCAAATTCGTTTTCCTCTTTCGTTTATATATTTCGCAAATTCTAATTCAAGTTTATTAGACATTCCTGTAAGCCACTTGCAAGTTTCATCATTAATAGATTTGATGTCTAATAAAAATATGTCTGTTAAATTTATTACTTTCTTTATTTTGTCTGTTAATGCTTCCATACCAGATGTGTCTAAACAAGTTGAAATACCTATTTTATTAAGTTCTGTAAAAAGCGCAATTAAGAAATCTGGTTGAAGTAATGGTTCTCCCCCACTTACTGTAACTCCTCCACCAGATACTTGCATATATTCTTTAAATTTTACAATTTGATCTATTAATTCTTTTACTGTATATTCTTTTCCGGATTTAATATTCCATGTATCACGATTTTGGCAATACTTACACTTTAAATTACACCCCTGTGTAAATATAATAAATCTAATTCCTGGGCCATCTACTGCCCCAAAGCTTTCAAATGAATGTATTCTTCCTGTTACTTCTAAATTGTTCATAATCTTCCTGCTTTCTATTTTTTAGTTTAAATTATTACTATTTATTTTTTCTATTTTAATTTATTTTATATATTATTTCTTGATTTTAATTTACTACCATGTATTTTTTTATTTCAATTTATTATTATATACTTTTTCTTTATTTTACTACTATTTATTATTTCTTTATTTTAATTTATTATTATGTGTTCTTTACAATTCCAGCTTATTTTTGCAATAGTTTTTTTGCAAATGTTACAAAATATATAATTCCAGATATTATTACAATCATTGGCCCTGTTGGAATATTCCAATAATATGATAATATTAGTCCTACAATACCTGAAAACATTGAAAATATTACTGATAATAAATGATAACTTCTCATATTTTTTGCTATATTTCTGCTTGCAGCAGCAGGTAAAATTAATAATGAATTTATTAGCAATATTCCTATCCATCTAATTGATATCATAACTATTACTGCTATTAATATTACAAATATATTGTCTATTAATTTTGTATTTATTCCTCTACTCTTTGCTAAAGTTTTATTTATACTTATTACATTTAATTTATTAAACATAAAATACCAAAATAACATTATAGCAATAAATGTAATAAACAAATATAATATTTCTGCTGGAGTTATACTTAGTATATCTCCTACTAAATAACTTGAGTATTTATTAAAGTTACCTGTTTGAGCCAGTATTGCTAGTCCTAAAGCTATTGCAATTGAGGAAAATACACTTATTATTGTATCTGCACCATATGTTGTTTTATTTTTTATAAAATTTAATAATAAAGCAAATATTACTGCAAATAATATCATCGATATGTTAATATTTGATATACCAAGCAACATTCCTATAGCAATACCTGTTAAAGCAGAATGTCCCAATGCATCTGAGAAAAATGCCATTTTGTTATTTACTATCATCGTACCTAATATTGCAAAAATAGGTGTTATTAATAGTATTGCCAATAATGCGTTTTTCATAAATGTATAATCTATAAATTCAAATGGTAATAAAAACTCTAATACTGTATATATTACGTCCATTTTTCCTCCTATATTTGTCCAAATTTACATTTAAATTCTAAACTTTCAAAAACTTGTTCTGGTGTTCCCTCTTTTATTACTTCTTTATCCAATAAAATTACTTTATCTGCATATTGCTTTGTTAATTCAAAATCATGCGACACAAGTATAATTGACATATCATATTTATTTTTTAATTCTTGAAGAATTTTGTAAAAACTCCTTGTTCCATTCTCGTCTATACCAGAAACAGGTTCATCTAATATTAATAAATTTGGTATAGGTTTTGTAGCAATTGCAATTAAAACTCTTTGTAACTCTCCTCCAGATAACTCTCCTATACTTTTATCTATTAATTCGTCTGCTCCAAATATATTTAACTGCTCTTTTATTTCTTTATATAATTTTTTATCTTTTTTTAGAAATACTGGTATATCTGAAATACAAGAAGCAAATAAATCATATACAGTAGTAGGCATGTGTCTTTCTACATTAATTTTTTGTGGAACATAACCTATTTTTATTTTTTTAGTTCTGTTGTCCTTCATGTCTGTAAATACTATGTTTCCGCTATGTTCTACTTCTCCTAAAATTGCCTTTAAAAGTGTACTTTTACCTGCTCCATTTCTACCAATAATTACAGTTAATTGTCCACAATGAACGTGAATACTAACATTTTTTAATATTTCTTGTCCACTTATATTTACACTAATATTGTTTATTTTTGTACAATGTAAACCACATGCATTAGCTTCTTTCATTTATTACACCTTCTCATACTTATTACTTACCAATCTTTTTTAAAACATTTAAGTTATATTCCATGTCTTTTAAATAAGAATCTTGGCTATAATCTCCACCCATTCCTGTTTTTAGTTTATATATTTTTGCATTTGTCTCTTTTGCTATTGTTTCCGCATTTTGTGTATTATCATTTTCTCCAATTATAATTACTTGTATATTACTTTCTTTAACTTGCTTTATTAATTCTTTCAATTTATCTGCTGATAATGTACTTTCTTCATGGTCAGTTTCTACCATAATTATATCTAAATTTAAGTCTCTTGCTAAATACGAAAATGCTTCATTTAAGCAAATTGCCTTTTTTCCGCTTAAACTACTTAATTCTTCTTTATAATTTCTATTTAACTCTTCTATTTTTTCTATATATTCATCTGCATTTCTATTATAAATTTCTGCATTTTCTGTATTATATTTTGCAAGATTATTTGCTATGTTTTTTACCTGTTTTTTATAATTTTCCATACTTGTCCAGATATGACCATTTTCTCCTTCTTCATCATTTATAATATCTGTTATACCTGTACTTGAGTCAATTACTTTCAAATTTGAATATACCTGCAACAATTTTTCTGTAAAATTCTCTATACCCACTCCATTTTCTATAAACACATCTGCATTTTCAAACTTTTTCACATCATTTGTTGACAATGTATAATCATGTAAACATCCCCCATTTACCTCTGCCATATTACTTAGCTCTATATTTTGTGCATTTTGGGTCAAATTTTCTGCTATTATATACATTGGATAAAATGATGTTACAATTTTAAAGTTATTGCTATTTGATGATTGCTCATTACTTTTATTAATATTCTTTACACATAAAAATACAATTAAAGAAACTAAACAAAAAAGAATAATTCCTGTAACAATAATTTTCTTTTTCATAAATAATACCATTCCTTCCTTTAGTTAAATTTATATCTACGAAAGTATCTATACTTATTAAAAAAAGTGCTTACGTTTGTAGTATTTAACTTACTATGCTGAAAATTAAAAATTAGTTTGAATCTTGTCTTCAAACTCTAAAACCTCTGTTTATAATAATATCATTTTTTCACCTTTGTTGCAAGTATAAAATAAGGTTCTAAAATAAAATGCTAACAATACAGTTACTTAATAATAGCTTGGTTTGATATAACAATAACTATTTTTATATAATAGGAATATTGTGAAAACTTTTCTATTATATAAAAAAATAGAGTATTTTCTACAAATGTGAAAACACCCTATTTTTTTATTATTCTGCTGTATATGGTAATACAGCAATTTGTCTAGCCCTCTTTACAGCTATTGTTATATCTCTTTGATGAATTGAACAAGCTCCTGTTGCTCTTCTTGGTAATATTTTTCCTTTATCATTAACAAATTTTCTTAGTTGATCTGCATTTTTATAATCTAATACTAAGTTTTTATCTGCACATAAAGGACATACCTTTTTTCTCATTTTTCTAAATCTTGGATTGTAATCTTCATCATTTTTTCTGTCATTCTTTTTGTTATTTCTTTTATTATCTGCCATTTTGTAACCTCCTTTTTATTAAAATGGTAGGTCATCGCCTGACGAAACTTCGAAGTCAGAATCTGGGGTTGGCATTGGTATAGAACCAAAAGTATTGTCTACAGCTCCATCTCTTTTGCTATCTGCAAAATAAGCTTCTTCTGCAACAACTTCTGTTATGTAATGCTTTTGACCTTGGTCATCATCCCATGTTCTTGTTTGTAATCTTCCAGTTACGGCTACTTGTTGACCTTTTTTAAAATATTTGCTGCAAAATTCTCCTAATTTACTCCATGCAACAATATTTATAAAATCTGCTTGTCTTTCTTCTCCTTGTCTTACAAATCTTCTGTTTACAGCTAGAGAGAAAGATGCAACTAAAGTGTTGTTTGTTTGTGTGTACCTTACTTCTGGGTCTCTTGTTAATCTTCCCATTAAAATTACTTTATTCATGTAGATACCCTTTCTCGCACTATATAAGTGCTGTTTACTAAATTTTTAATTAATTTTCGTCTTGTCTAATTACCATAAATTTGATTACGTCATCTGTAATTCTGTAATTTCTTTCTAATTCTGTAATTAGAGTTGGTTCAGCTTCAAATGTTGTTACAACATAGTAACCTTCAGAATTTTTCTTAACTTCATAAGCTAACTTTTTCTTTCCAAGGTCTTCAATTTTTTCTACTTTACCATGTTTATTAATCAAATCTGCAAATGTATTTGATAAAGATTTAACTTTTTCTTCATCTACAGATGGATTAATAATGATAACACTCTCGTATTTATTCATTATTTTCACCTCCTTATGGCTTAATAACCTACACATTTTGTGTAAGTAAGGAAAAAATATTTCTATTTTTCAACAGAAATATTTTATCACATAACTCTTTAAATTGCAAGTAATTCTATAATAAAATTCCTTTTTACTGCCCGTAATCTGCATTGGGTGGCATTTTATGTTTTCTGCCGATTTACAAAGGGCAAGGCTCAAGGTCGCATTAAAGTGCGACCAAGACCGGACGGAACGAAACACTGCCATTGCTATCCCCACTGCTGTAATTGAAAGAGAACACGCCTGCATTCGTACCATCGCTGCAATCGCCTCCGCGGTTGAAGAAAGGCCAGTCCGTGTAAGGAAAGTAAGAGTAATCGCCGTACCACGAACTACTGCTTGAGTTACCGTTCGCG
>ERZ832317.2911-NODE-2911-length-18772-cov-14.976278_pt1 | contig 18772 bp, 18 predicted proteins | sample MGYA00519695_ERZ832317 | MGnify/ENA primary metagenome ERZ832317 (study PRJEB31850, sample SAMEA3708726) | human gut metagenome | biome: human gut; feature: human-associated habitat; material: faeces | place: China | collected 2014 ...
CTACGGCGCAGTTGCAAATTTGTTCTTCCGAAAGAAATGTCCCCCTTCTTCCTGTTGATTGGAAAAAAGATAAGTGAAAGAACGATTTTCACAAATTCTGTAAATGGGATCTATTGATAAAAAAATAATGATTAGGGTGACACATTTTCTTATTTTCAATGCCTGAAATAAAGGAATGTCACCTGCAAGAGAAAAATTGCTTCTTCAGATACCGATTTTTTGAAAAAATGGTACCTGAAGAAGCAATTTTTGTTCCATAGAGACTTTGTGGTATCTAAATGTTACATTTTAAGTGTATAGATACCATAACGGTATCTTTTATGCAAATTTTCTTTGTATAGATACCAGCACATTTTCCAAATTATCTTTTCTCCAACCAACAGGAAGAAGGCGTATATTTCTTTCGGAAGAACAAATTTGCAACTTGCTCTGGCACTCACTGAATAAAGATAATTGCATAAAATGAAAACCCTTACACAAAGAACCTGAAATCAATGCCAGAGCTGCTTTGCAAATTTTTCTGTAGAAAGAGAATATACGCTTTCTTCCGTCACATTGAGAAAACTTATATCTGCCAGAGAACGCAATTAAACAGCTGCAATAAAACGTTCGAATGCCTTACGTCCTTCCGGTGTACACTTGTACACACCTGCATCCTGCAATACTTCATTAAAGACCAGACCGATTTCCTCATGCAGAATATCCATCACATTGTCTTTTGTGATCTTATCATACTTCGGAAGGAAACCTTCTGCCCATTCTGCATGGGAAGCAAGTGTTTCTGTCGCACGTAAGTCTGTACCATTTACCAGTGCATCGGCAAGCTCTGCCATCTCATCTTTCAGGCGGGCAGGCAGTACCGCAAGTCCCATAACCTCGATGAGACCAATGTTCTCTTTTTTGATATGATGCAGTTTTGCATGTGGATGATATACTCCCAGAGGATGTTCCTCGGTCGTAATATTGTTACGCAGCACCAGATCCAGTTCAAAATCATCCCCACGTCTGCGGGCAATCGGAGTGATTGTATTGTGTGGCTCTCCGTCTGTCTCAGCATAGATAAATGCCTCCTCATCCGTATAGCCTCTCCACTTCAAAAGAATCTTGTCTGCCAGTTCGATCAGGCGCTCCTTATCCGGTCCGCTGATACGGATAACAGACATTGGCCATTTCACGATTCCAGCTTTCACATCAGAAAATCCTTCAAACTGAAGTTCTTTCTCAATCGGTGCTTTTGCCATTGCAAATGTATAATGTCCGCCCTGGAAATGATCATGACTTAAGATGGAACCTCCAACGATCGGCAGGTCTGCATTGGAACCTACAAAATAATGTGGAAACTGTGTCACAAAATCCAGAAGTTTTCCAAACGTTGCACGCTCGATTTTCATTGGCGTATGCTTGGAATTGAACACGATGCAGTGCTCATTGTAATATACATATGGAGAATACTGGAAAAACCAGTCACTGTTGTTAATCGTCAGTGGAATGATGCGGTGGTTCTGGCGTGCCGGATGGTTGACACGTCCTGCATATCCCTCATTTTCCTTACAGAGCTGGCACTTCGGATACGCGCTCTGCTTTGCATTTTTTGCTGCCGCAATGGCTTTTGGATCTTTCTCCGGTTTGGACAGATTGATGGTGATATCCAGTGTTCCAAACTCGGTGTCGGTTGTCCACTTGCGGTCTTTTTTGATACGCTGTCTTCTGATATAATTGCTGTCACAGCTTAATTTGTAAAAATAATCCGTTGCGGCAAGCGGTGAGGTATGCTCATACAGATCACGGAACGTCTTGCGGACACTGCTTGGTTCCGGTACCAGACATCCCATAATTTTTGTATCAAACAAATCTTTGTATACAATACTGTTTTCTGCCATGAGACCATTCTCATATGCATAATCCATCATTTCTGCAAGGATTCCCTCAAGTTTTCCTTCTGCCTCTTCCTGTGTCCATGCCGGAAGATTTTCCACCTTTTCAAATACCGCATCCTCGATTTCGTCTACCTGAAAAAGCTCCAGCAGGCGGTTAATGGTATATACTTTGTCCTCCGGATCTACCAGTCCGGTGCTCAGACCATATTTTACTAACTCTAAAATGTTCTCCTGAATCATCTCGTACTCCTTTTTATAAAGCCTGTCGGCAAATGCGGTTCCAATCAGCTCCGCACACATTTACCCTATGTAATACGTTCTTAAATCAGACGGCTTGGGCCATCTCCGATGGAAACCACATAAAATTCCGGTGTCTTTCCGACTTTTTCCTCATATGCCTTTGTCAGCTTCTCCTTGAATTCGTCCACGGATGCATCCTTTACGATACTGACCGTGCATCCACCGAATCCGCCTCCGGTGATACGGGAACCGATCACACCAGGAATCTTCCATGCTTCATCCACAAGTACATCCACTTCCGGACAGGAGGTCTCATAATCGTCACGCAGGGAAACATGGGAAGCATTCATAAGTTTTCCGAATGTTTCAATATCGTTTTCCTTCAGAGCCCTGACTGCTGCGATTGTACGCTGATTCTCGTAAACCGCATGTTTGCCTCTCTTTCTGGCAACTTCATCCTTAATGGCTCCCTTGTACTGCTCAAACTGCTCATCCGTCAGATCTCCAAGCGTTTTGATATCCACAACGGTCTGCAGATCCTTCAGTGCCTGTGCACTCTCATTTCTGCGGTCATTGTATGCGGAAGTAACCAGGCTGTGTTTTACCATACTGTTGGTGACGACAATTTTTGCCCCGTCAAGTACGATTGGTGCATATTCAAAAGAAAGATCCGAAGTATCAAGGAAAATTGCATTGTCCTTTTTCCCCATGGCAGATGCAAACTGATCCATAATTCCACAGTTGCAGCCATTGTAGTTGTTCTCGGAATACTGTCCGATCAGAGCCAGATCCTGATTGGTCACATCAAAACCATACAGATCCTTTAACATATATCCGGTAACCACTTCTAAGGATGCGGAAGAAGAAAGTCCGGAACCGTTTGGAATATTTCCAAATAACGCAATATCCAGACCGGTTTCTAACTTCATGCCACGTCCTTCAAATGCCCACATAACCCCCATCGGATAGTTGGTCCACAATCCATCCGGGTCCGGAGTAAATGCATCCAGCGAACTTTCGATTACTCCCAGTTCATCGAAGTTCATGGAATAAAAACGCAGTTTCCGATCAGTTCTCTTTCTCGCTGCCATGTAGGTTCCAATGGTAAGTGCACATGGAAATACATGTCCGCCGTTGTAATCGGTATGCTCACCGATCAGATTTACACGTCCCGGTGCAAAATATACTCTGATGTCCCCCTCATCGCCAAAGATTTCTTTAAACTTTGCTAATACATCATTCTGAATCATTGTTCTCTCCCTTTCTACATGTTTATCCGCTGCTTGGTGCAACGGTTCGTTTTCTTGATAATTCCATTATACATGAAGGGGAATTCTTTGCAATATGCTTTGCGCAACTTGCAACATTCCCATTCCTTCATGCAACAATTTTACATATCTTATTTTCTAAAATCACGAATCACTTCCAGTGCCGGAAGGACATTTCCATCGTAGTCAAACAATGCCTGATTTGCCCACTCATTGCCACATGGTCCCGGATCATTCATATACTTTAAGGATGCCGGCGTTGCCCAGCCGCTTCCGTGTACCGGAATCCATGCAGGCTCCCACCAGAAAAATCCCAGACCTTTGTTGTCACGCACATGTGCCACGCGGTTTAAGAAGTCCTTCGTAAAATCTACCTGTCCCTGTACCGTCATCGGATACTCGATCTTTGCCACAAGTTCCGGCTTTGTCGCATATCCCTTTCGCTCACTGTCCTTTAGTTTCTCATACTGCTTGTAATCTTCCATGGTATATCCCATAGAAACCTCTGCCACGATCAGTTCCTTCCCGTAACGGGCTGCCATATCGTTCATGTTGTCTTCAAGCATCTGCAGGGTGCCATGCCAGAACGGGTAATAGGAAAGTCCGATATAATCAAAATCTTCCCCACGCTCCATATAATGATCGAACCAGTCGCGGTACATCTCATTGTTTCCACCGTTGTCGAGATGAATCATCAGCGGGATCTCCGGCTTAACAGCACGGCATGCCCGGATACCGGAACTGATAAATCTTGCAATATTGTCATAATTCGGCTTTAATCCCTCCGGCCAGAGCAGTCCGTTGGTCACTTCGTTGCCCACCTGGATCATTGTCACATTGACACCAGCTTCCAGTACTTTGCGCAGAGAATCCCCGGTAAACTCATAAACTGCCTGTTCCAGCTGGTCCGCGTCAAAATCTTTCCATGCCTTTGGCTTAATCTGTTTTCCCGGATCTGCCCAGAAATCACTGTAATGAAAATTTAATAATATGCCGAATCCCGCATCGGATACTTTCTTTCCGATGGCAATTGTCTCTGCCAGATCATTGCATCCGGCACCGTACGGTTCACCGGTTTCGGAATACGGGTCATTCCACAGACGCAGACGGATTGTGTCCACATCATAATCTCTCATGATGTCTAAAATATCCCGCTCTTTTCCATGGTCATAATATTTTGCCCCACAGCGCTCTAACTCAAGCAATGTGGAAAGGTCCATTCCTTTAATAAATCTGCTCATCTTTTCTCCTTTTCTTCGAAAACGTTTACCATCCCTTTAATGCGTTAATATGAAAGTTCTGTAATTTCCGCTCATACCGCTGTGGATTGATCTTCCACTGGTATGGCGACGTATTAAAAAATTTTTTAAAATTCCGGTTAAAGGTGGAAGTTGTGGAAAATCCTGCCTTTCTGGCAACCTCATCCATCGAATCATTGCCATGCTTCATCTGTTCACACGCGTATTGTACACGCACCAGATTCACATAATCCATCGGCAGCATATGCACATATTCTTCAAACACTTTCCGGAAAGATGTCTCACTCATCCCACAGACCTGCGCAAGGGTGCACACTTTTACCTCTTCCTGATAATGGTCATTGACAAACGTGAGTGCATCTGCGATCTGCCGCATTGTTCCGCTTCCTGCCGCCTCAAGTCTCGTCTGTGTCTGTACTTCATTCAGACGAAACATCTCATACACCAGCACATGCAGATAACTTGTGATCACCTGACGATAATACGGACTCTGCTTTTTTTCTTCCCGGATGATGGCATTGACGATCTCTGCAATCTCCGGACACTCGCTCCCATGCAGCAAATGTGCCGATCTGCGTACCAGTTCAATAGCCTCATTTTTTTGTGCAATCCGGTCGCCATACAGTTCCTCCATGACATGGTTGACATCCACATATAAAAATTCCCAGGAATTTCTGGTCATTCCATTACTGATCGTTGTATGCGGAATATTCGGTGGAATCAGGGTAACAGAATTCGTCCGGTAGGTATACGTGTGTTCATTTATAATAAGCTCCCCTTCCCCTTTTCTGCAAATTCCAATCTCCATAAGGTTATGGAAATGCAGATAAAAATTGTCATGTCCGTATACCCGATTCCACTCCTCTCCCAACAAAGCAAGTACCGGTTCTCCCTGTGGAATTTCATAAAGACGCAGTTCCACGGTTTCTTTTTGTTTTCGTCCCATAGGCATATTATACTCCCTGAAAGTTATACCCTGATATTAAAAACGTGCGGCAGCTGCCGCACGTTCTTTTTAGTCGAAATCAAACTTGTCGAATCTCTTATGCATTGCCCCATAACGGAATCGAACCATCTCATTTTTCGCTAAAACGTCTTCCTCCGTACCTCTGTACTGGCAGCGGATACAACTGTAAATCTTTGTATCTTTATTGTAAAACATATCGATGTCGAGGTCTCTCATAAAGCAGGACGGACATCTGTAATTTAATTTGCCTTTTCCAAGTTGAGCCATGTTGCAAATACCTCCTTGTCTGTAATAGTCTTCTTATATCCAAGTTTAAACATTGGTGAGAATGCATATCCTTCCTCAATGTATCCTTCTGCGTCTGTAGAAGAAGCAGTCAGGGAAACTTTGGTGTCGATTGGAGGCACTACAGCGCTGACTGCGGTTGCTCCTGCCAGGACTTCACTGCGGCACTTGTATGCATAGTGAATGGTCTTTTCATCTGCACCTTCGCATTTTAATACGACAGATGTCATATCTTCCGGATACTCTGTGGTTCCGTAGCATGCTACCATGTACTCATCAATGGTAACCTCTGCATCAGGATCACTCATCTCGAGAATATTTCTTTCGATCTTGATCTTAGAAGAACCTTCCTCAAAATATTCCTTTGTCTGTAATTTTACTGTCAGTCCGTTAAACTCGATGGTTACCGGGTCCAGTGTCAGGATTCTGGTATTGCCTTCCTGTGAGAAATGTGCATGTGTCGGGCAGAGGCACAGATCTACTTCCTCACCCTTGTAGCAGAGCTTTGCACTTCTGACGGTTCCTTCTCCTGCGTAATGTGTAAAGTATCCGGCACGGTACTTCTCCTGAATCAGGAATGGATAAGAAGCATCCTGTACATGAGGTGTTCCGATACCAACCGGCCAGTTTAATTTTGCAACATATGGACGAAGGTCAACAATCGCACCACCCTGATCCATATTAACACAGGCTCTCATAAACGGATCGCAGTACCAGAACAGCTGCTTGTCAGATCCGTATAAAATATCTCTCCAAAGGGCACATTCCGGCTCTGTATAACGTTTCTCGTCGGTAATACCTTTCTTCTTTCTGTAGTGATCTGCGAACTCGGACATGGTCATATCTACCAGCTTGCCCTCTTTCTTCAAATCTCCGTAATACTTACATCCGTCACTGTATGACTTTAACAGCAGATCATATGGAGCCTCCCAGCGGCCCATCTTGTTCATCCAGCCTGGTCCGACGAACATCATGTTGTAAGCATATCCATTGTTGTATTTTTCCAGATCACGATACTGATCGATCAGGTTATACAGATACGGATACTCCCAGGTCTTTGTATCATAAATCATACCGCGAAGCACGTTCTGTGGATGTGTACCGAAGTTTGATCCGTTTCCGTCATAACATGCAATCAGGTCACGGGAAAGGTGTGGGATAGCTACGATTCCACTGTCCTCTGCCTGATTTGCTGCCGGCGCATGTGTATTCTGCTTGGATGGAATCCATGGTGCCCATGGGCCGCCATCGAAAAGTGTATACCAGGAGTTGTTACAGGTATGATATGCTTTCGGGCCTTCCTCCCAGCAGGTAGCTACCGCACACTTCACAGACGGGTAAGCTTCCTTCACATAATTGATCAGCTCTGCGTCCATATAGTAGGAACCGGTTGACTCCGGGTAAAAGCCGAAACGATCATGGAATTTCTCGAACACATCATTAACGATTGCCTTCTTGTCTTCCATGGAAAACATCCAGATACAGAAATCTTTTGTCTTATATTTCTCACGGAACTCTTCGCAAGGCAGTCCCAAAAGGGAAAGTGCGATTTCGTCTCCATAGACTTCATGATCATGTTTTGCGATCTCAACCGCTTCATCGTTAAACAAAGAAGCATATGTCATCTGAATGGTAACTTTCAGGCCATTCTCATGTGCCAGTCTCTGCTGTGTCTTGAAAATATCGAGAGACTCTGTAAGTAAAGCCTTATCTCCGATATCCTCTTCCTTTCCCTGTCCGGTCACGGTTGCAGAATACTCTGGAACCATCTCCGGGCGATGGATGATGTTTACAATAAATTTGTCCATCTCGTTCTCCCTCCGCTAGATGTATTTTATTTCTGGACTGCGCTTTTGCGCAATCGGTTGTTCTATGGTTCTAGTATAACAAGAGAGTCCCACAGTGTCAATGTATAATTTTGATATATTTCGCTTTCTTTTTTGCACACTTTTCACAATTCCAAGCATATTCTTTTTTATTTGCGCAATCGGTTGTTTTGTGTAATTTTTAATATTTTTCGTATTTTTTAGTATATTTTTCATGCATATAGAACCCACATTTTGCGCAAATTCATTTATTTTTCATCATCCAAACACAAAAACAGCCATTTGGATATTTCCAAATGGCTGTTTTTGTGTTTGGATTTTAGAGTTTATGATCCTACGAACAGATTCCGCATGTCCGTATCCTGTCCCTTTGAAATTAGTGATGGAATAAACGGATTCCAGTAAAGCTCATAACCATACCGTATTTATTACATGTCTCGATCACATTGTCATCACGTACCGATCCGCCCGGCTCTGCCACATACTTTACGCCGCTTTTGTGTGCGCGCTCAATATTGTCGCCAAATGGGAAGAATGCATCCGATCCCAGTGCCACATCGGTATTTTTATCCAGCCATGCACGCTTCTCTTCTGCGGTAAATACCGCCGGTTTTACCTTAAAAATCTTCTCCCATGCACCATCTGCAAGGACATCCATATAATCCTCACCCATGTACAGATCAATGGCATTGTCACGATCCGCACGCTTGATACCGTCAACAAACTGCAGTCCTAAAACCTGTGGAGACTGGCGCAGCCACCAGTTATCTGCCTTCGAACCAGCCAGACGGGTACAATGGATACGGGACTGCTGTCCTGCTCCGATACCGATTGCCTGTCCGCCCTTGACATAACATACAGAGTTAGACTGTGTATACTTTAAAGTGATCATGGAAATTGCCAGATCAATCTTTGCCTGCTCCGGCAGTTCTTTGTTTTCTGTCACGATGTTGTCAAAGAAATCATCTCCGATATGAAGTTCATTTCTTCCCTGCTCGAATGTGATACCAAATACATCCTTATGCTCGATCGGAGCCGGCTCGTATGCCGGATCAATCTCGATTACACAGTAATTGCCCTTCTTTTTCTGCTTTAAAATTTCCAAGGCTTCCTCCGTATATCCCGGAGCAATCACACCATCGGAAACCTCGCGCTTGATGACCTTTGCTGTTGCTGCATCACAGATGTCTGACAGGGAAATAAAATCTCCGAATGAAGACATACGGTCTGCACCTCTGGCACGGATATAAGCATTTGCAAGCGGTGTAAACTCAATATCCATATCATCGACCCAGTAAATTTTCTTTTCCACGTCAGACAGCGGAAGTCCTACCGCTGCACCAGCCGGGGAAACATGTTTGAAAGAAGTTGCTGCCGGAAGTCCGGTTGCCTTCTTTAATTCCTTTACCAGCTGCCATCCATTAAAAGCATCCAGAAAATTGATATATCCGGCTCTTCCACAGAGCACCTTAATCGGCAGATCTTTGCCATCTGCCATATAGATTCTGGCCGGTTTCTGATTTGGGTTACATCCGTATTTTAATTCATATTCCTGCATGATTTTCTCCTTTTTCAACAATCCGCTCTTATTTATTTTTATTTATTCTTATTTACAATTCTTGACTCATAGTTTCCGGTCTCAATGTCAATAAAACGTACAAACAGGGAAACTTTATTATCCTCATTTAAATTCTCCCATACCATTTTCGTAAACGTATCGATATCTCCATCAATATCAACCCAGGTTGGTTCACCCTCGAAACTCGGCAGTGGATTTCCGTCTCCCATATAAGTATGGATAAAATGTCCCTCTCCGGCAACCGGGTTGCTGTATGCAAACGTGTAACGGTTGCATGCATCCGGATTTCCGTTGTTGCTCTTTAAGATAGACATCGCATAATTGAACTCACCCTTATCAATGTGCATGATACCGGAAATACGTGGAGTATAATTTGGTGCGTCCGGCTCAAATTCTCTGGTGCGCAGCGCCTGCTCAAATGTCTGCTGCTTATCCATCAGCTCATAAATCGTATCGGTCTGATCTCCGTTTGTCACAATCGTTTTGTTGCCAAGTACTCGAACCGGTGCGTAAATGATCAGGCTCGGATCTTCCAGCTTTGACGGATCAAATGCCTGTGTACGGATACCTTCGCCATCCTCTACAAATACACGATTACGGCTGTTTGCGCTTCTTCCCATAATAAAATAAGCAGTTACCGCCTTCTTTCCATCCTTAGAACGTCCGATCACAATACCACGTCCCGGATATGTTGTTGCGCCTAATTCTTTACTGAGTGCTACCTTCTGCATTTGTTTCTCCTTTCGCAAATACGCCTAAAATAAATAAAAACCGACACATCCGGGAACCCACATTTCAATCAAATACATATTTCATGTATTTCCCTGCAATGTGCGGTGCCCAGACGGTCGGCCCCTGCGGTGCTTCTCTGAAGCATCGCCTTATCTGCGGTACATCTGTGATGTATCGCCCTATCTGCGGTGCAATCTTTGGATCTGTCACCTTTATATCTCTTGTTATACTCCACGTGGTTCTTCCACTTATCCGTCAGTCATATAACTAAATTTATTTAAGCATGGAAAGTTCCTCTTGTCAAGGGATCTTCTGTTATTTCATCGTTACTATTCACTCACATGTTACTGTTCACAGGTTACCCTGCGAACAGTAACCTCACATTCAGCTGCATGCCCGTGCATATTCCTGTAATTTTTCTTTTGCAGTCTGCGACAAATGTGTCGGAACCTCTATCTGCACCTGGGCATATTCATCTCCGTGAACTGCCGGATTATTCATGGCTGCTACGCCCTTTCCTTTCAATCGGATTTTTGCCCCAGACTGTGTACCCGGTTTAATCTTACAGACAACATCTCCATACAACGTATGGATCTTTATCTCTCCTCCGAGCACAGCTGTTGTATACGGAATTTTCACCGTCGTATAAACATCCTGGCCTTTTCGCTCGTAACCAGATTTTTCTCCGACTTTGACTTTGATCAGCAGATCTCCATCTTTTCCATTGTACCCTTTCTGTCCTTTCCCTTTCAGACGCACAGACTGCCCGTTTGCAATGCCTGCCGGAATATGCACTTCAAAGTTCTGGCTCTTTCCGTCACCAGAAGTAAGCGTAAACCTTTTATCACAGCCAAATACCGCTTCTTCAAAGCTGATCGGCACCTCCGTCTCGATATTTTGCCCTCTTTCCTCATGTACTCCGCCAAAACCACTGCCAAATTCTCCAGTACTTCCAAATCCGCTTCTTCCGCCAAAACCTCCGGTTCCGTGGAATCCACCTTTTTTTCCAAACAATTTGTCAAGAATATCATCCATATCGGAAGAACCATCAAAATGGAACTCCTGATATCCGCTGCCCGGTTCTCCGGAAGAATACGACTGATAAAATCCTCCATTTCCAAATGGATTCCCGTACTGTGCCTGTTTCATCTTCTCCGGATCAAAACCTGCCTCCAGCGAAATCGGACCGTACTCATCATACAATTTCCGCTTCTTCGGATCTCCCAACACTTCGTAAGCTTCCGTTACTTCCTGAAAAATCTTTTCCGCATTTGGATTTCCTTTATTCATATCCGGATGATATTTTTTGGCAAGTTTTCGATATGCCTTTTTAATCGTTGCTTCGTCTGCATTTTTATCTATTCCCAAAACTTCGTAAAAATCTCTTTTTGCTGCCATAATTATCACCTCACCAATCACAAAAACAGGAACTGCTTTCTAAAATGCACTTCCTGTCATTCCATCTCAGTCAGAGCATTTTCCACTAAGACGTACTTATATCTTTGCTTCAGTTTTGTTATAGCATTGTTTTTAGCACTCGTCAAGCACGTCTGCTAACAATTTTCTTAATTTTTTCTAAATTGGTGATTCACGGCATGGTCTGAGGCTTTTGATTTTTGCAAGAGGAACGGAACACGCAGCAAAACAACGACTTATATACCATAGATTTTTAAATCAACACGTCCATCGACAACTGCAATTCCATCCGCCTGCAATAGCCTTGCCTGCGCACCTTCTCCACCAAACGCAAATTCTCCAGCTAATTCTCCCTTTGCGTTCACCACACGATAACAGGGAATCTTCTCCGGATCCGGATTTTTATGCAATGCATTTCCCACGGCGCGTGCCATCTTTTTATTTCCGGCCATCTCCGCAACCTGTCCATATGTTGCCACTTTTCCGCGCGGAATTTTTTTAACCGCTTCATAAATCCGTCTGGTCGGACTGTCCGTAACCAGATCATAGCTTTCCGCAATCATACGCTGGATTTCCTGCTCCGGAACGGTACCATCCAGAATAATGGTATTCCAATGATCTTTATTCTGATGCCATCCCGGAATGACAGATGCATAGGTACTTCTCCAGAAATCACGCCACTGCGGATCCGCTTTCACATTTAAATTAATGTATCCTTCCCTCTCATAGGTCCATAAAAACGCCTTTTTGCTTCCCTCTACCCGCACAAGCTGCCAGTTATTATCATGAAACGGTGCCTCCTGATAGGTTTTCGGAAAAGACAATGCATATGCCAGCGCCTCTTCCCTTGTTTTCATACACTCCTCCTTACGGTTTTTCCGTCATATATCATATATTTTCTGTATATCTGCATGTCGGAAATCCCGTACATCCCCAAAACTCTCCGAACCTTCCGTTCCTTTTTTTCAGTGGCTGCCCACACACCGGACAATTTTTTATTTCAATATTCCGCCCGATAGTACCATCCAGCTCCTTTGCCAGCTTTTCAAAAATCTGCTGGTTCATTCGGCAGTCGTTTAATGCACGGTGAGCCCCGGCTGTGGAAATCCCGTAATATTGTGCCAGATCCCCCAGACGATGATGCGAAAGTTCCGGCAGACAGAGCCGTGCCAGTTTCAGTGTGTCAATGTAATCGTTGGTTAGTGTCTGACCGAAATACCGTTCACAATCACGATACAAAAATTTCATATCAAAACGATTGATATTATGTCCTGCCAGCACATCATCTCCGATAAAAGCAAGAAATTGCTGCAATACGGAATCAAACATTGGTGCAAATGCCACCATATCATCCGTGATATGATTTACTGCACTTGCCGCGCTGGGAATCGGTCTGCCCGGATTCACAAGCTGACTGAACTCTTCTGTAACCACGCCGTTTTTTACTTTGACAGCCGAAATTTCAATAACCTCGTCATATTTACTCGAAGTACCGGTTGTCTCAAGATCATAGAGTACATAATCCGGCACATACTGATTAATCATTTTACCTTTTGTATTTCCTAACATCTTTTGTTCCTTTGCCTTTTTAGGATTGTTTCAGGAAAAAACGCAGACTTCCAATTCGAAGTACCGCTCCCTGGGAAGCCGCACTGTTTTCAAAGTTTCTTGCAATTGTTTCCTTTTCCACGCTTAATGTCTTTACAATGTAAAATTCCTTCTTTGCCGCCGTCGGTGCATTGTGCATAAACTGCATCACTTCCTGCAGGTTTCCAGATCCGGCATAATCCCCACCGAGCACCGTATGGGCATCCTTTTCCTGAAACACATGCGGAATGACCGAATCAATCGCTTTATCGTAATCCGCATTTCCCACATCAATCCGGATGCGCGCCAGACAGCTTCCGTCCCCCGGCTGTTCCACCTGATAATCCAAAAGTTGCAACTGCCCCCACTTCTGATTCACTGCCTCCTGCCATTTTGGAAGGAACTGACCTTTCTGCGCATTTAAAACACTGACAATCATGGAAATTTTTTGTTTATTTGGAAGCTTCATAAGCATACCCAGTCCCGGAATCTTCGGAAGCTTTACCTGATCAATATTTAATTCTGTAATATCTGCCACCAGTCGAAACATTTCTTCTCCTTCATCTTTGGTTATTTTCTATGCTATCATGCTATCACTTTTTTCGTAATTTTTCCACTAAAATAACACTCACGATATTATGCTATAATTTCATTTGGCACCGCCAAACCGGATTCACCAGAAAAGTCAGATCAATACCGTTTTGATGATGATATACAGGTATGTATTTATGATAATCTTGTAATCAATATCACGGAATTGTTAAAATAAAAAGGTGCTTATTTAAGCACCTTTTTTAGTGGACTAGACGGGAGTCGAACCCTCATACAAAAGTTATAGAACGGCTTATTTATTGGATTATTAATTTTCGTGTCATCTTTCGTGTCATCTAACTATAGCTTGTCCAAAAATTCTTTCTTCCACTTCTTATCATCTACCCAGTATGCCGGACAAGCTTTTCCAGTTACATCAAAGTGCCGGACAACGTGTGCCTTATCGATGTTATATTTCTTCATAAGTTTTTTCGTGAGTGTAACAGCATTCTGAATCGTTACTGCTGACGCTCCAGCTTTTCCGTCCTTTACAGTATCGCACAACTCGATGTTGATTGAGTTGGCATTTGTGCAAAGTCCATACTTTTTTCCACCGCCTGTCTTCCCACAGTTCGGATATTTTTTCCCACCAACGGACCAAGCAATGTTTTTAAGCGGCACCGACTTCGTGTAAGAATCATCATCGACGAAATAATGTGCGCTGGCTTTGACCACATTATTATGGAAGTATTTCGCATTTGCTTCATCTGTATCGCCGTCATTGGCAGTGTAATGGATAACGATGTACTTGATGGATTTTAAACTTCTCTTATTTCCATAGTTTTTCGGATTCGCAAACAACTGCTTTGCAATTGCTTTGATTGCTTTTGTAATTGCCATGCTATTCCTCCTTAACTTCCGGGATGCCGGCTACACTGGTGAGCAATGATACCACGCCTGATACAATTGCAGATGATACAACCAGTTTCCAATCCACGGACGATACTACAGCGGCGGTACCAATCACTGCAACAGCAGTTTGTGCCATTGTCTTAACGGCACGGATGCCGGCAGCCTTAAACCATTTAACAGTGTCTACGTTTGCTTTAAATACACAATTCTTCATATTAAATACCTCTTCTTTCTTATTTGATATATTGAGCAATCATCGAAACCAAACCAATAGCAAGAGCCGTGGAAATTGTGCTGATGATTGCAGTTATAGCGACTGACTTATATTTTTTAACATCTTCTGCCGGTGCGCGTTCCATAACATCGACGCGAGCATCCATGCTATCAATCTTCTCATCCAAGGCGCACACATTCTCGTTAGTATGCTTTACTTCCTCGACCAACTGCACCATCGTTTCACTCATTGTATGTATCTCCTCAACAATTGGTTCTAGTTTATCGATTCTGTGTGTATTCGATTTAGCACGCGCTTCAACTCTGGTAAGCCGACGCTCGTTATAAGTTTTAGACCACATGATTTCACTCCTTCCGAAGTTTCCTAACTATATTGTAATGGATGCCAAGATTGATTTTGTACCAATTTAAAAGGGGCATCCAAAGATGCCCCTTACGCTGTCTGCTCTGCCTTTTCAATTTCTGCTCGCACCTTTTCGCGCCATCTCTCCGGTACATCATCAATTGTCATTTTCTTGTCTACCAAGATTCTGCGCACATAAAACTTAACCATGTCTTACACCTCACTTTCTGCGGCAATGCTTGCCAGTTCTTCGATTGCTTCTGCGTTTGCTTCATGCCCTGCTTTAAGCTCATCAATTGCCTTTTCCATTTCCGTCTTTGTCCGCAGCCTGATAGTAACCGTGTATGTTCCATCTTCCTTGCCGGCCTCATCCGTATTCGGTGCGTATGTAAACCCATCACACTTCAGATCGGTGTACTTTCCGGATACCTCATTATTGTGTTTAAATGTTACTTCCGCAATGCTGTTCTCTGCAAAAGCGTCCGTGATCGTTTTAATCCCGTCAAAATTTTGGGACTGGATCTGGATGTTGCCAAGGCTTGCACCATCGGCAATCTCGAACTCTGTTTTGTTTTTAAGGATAATTTTGTCCATAATTTTTTATTCCTTTCTATGATAAAAAATGGTTTATAAGTTACTTTCGAATGTTTGTTCGATATATTTTCTTAAACGGCAGTTTGGTTTAGTGACGGTAGAGCGATATGAACTATAAAGATTGATTGGCTTAGTAGAGCTGCACCCAATCTTGCAATTTACCACTTCCTGTCTCCCTCATTCGCCATTTGCAATGCCCGGTCGCGAATTCTGTTGCCTTTTGAGCAACGTAATTAGACGTTCCTGCAGAGTAATATACTTCCATAGTAAACGCAGTCTTAAATGGCGAATTTAAAACTGTTCCGGCAGTCACATTTGAATAGCAGCGATATTTTCCGACATTAAAAAATTTAATGTCATTTAAATTGGCGTTACTTGGAATATCTATAAATTTAGTTATATCGTTTACATTTACCCACTCGCTCCATTTGGTAGAATTAGTTTTGACCCTGCTATACAGTACATTATCCCAATATGTCATTCGAAGTTGCCGTTGATAATCACTATTATTTTTAAGACCAAACAACATACCATAACCGCCAGGTATAACAGCAATATAAGGAGTATTGGTAAGCATATTACTTAATTCAGTATCGAGAGCTTCGAAACTATCACAAGTCAATACTTTAAGGTTACCTAAACTGCCGTTTAAATCACTTATCTGCTTTGCAAGCGTACCATCCAGATTCGGATTAGCTTGTCTAGCGTCTAGCGCATACCCGGTTTCTGTTGTTACCTGGTTATTTACGATACTTTCTGGTTGCAGCGCACTTCCGATTTTATCCTTTAATGCATCCTGCACACAGTGTATCAGTTCTTTTTCAGCCTGCGCCAGTGTTTTCCGTCTTTGCGGCACGGAACAAATCATTTCGGAGCTGTAAACGTGGCTTTCCTCCGGTATCATTTCCTGACCGCTTTTTTTTACAATCGTCATATAATGCGTATGCAGTCCGTCTTCCCTGTAATCGAGTAAAACCGCGCCGTTGACATACAGCTCTTTTTTTTGTGAAAAGGCGTAATACGCATAAGCTTCCTCATGGCTGATAAAACTCCAGTTTTCCTTTGCATACCCTGTAAGCTGTACTGCCGCCGAGAGTTTTTCTAACACCGGCTTTGAAAAATCACTGACGGTGACACAGATAGAATCCCGTTCTCCTGCCTTTCGCCCGTTTTTTGGAAGCAGCGCAAGCAGCGTACAAAGAAGTTCTTTTAAATTATCCTGATTGGCACCAGATAGCATAAATCCAAACTGATACTTCTGCCGGTTGTCCACGGAATTTACAACGCTTACCGATACCGGCTGTCTTTGCTGTTCATCATAATAGCAGATTTGGGAACTTTCCTGCCCGATATCTATTCCAACTATCAATTCAATCTCCTTCTGCCGCCTGCGCAGCTCCTTCATTCTTAAAAAGGCTGAAACATCTGTTCCACAACGTAATCCTGCACGCAGTACCCCTGCATGAGTTTTTTCATGGTTGCCATATCATGCATTTCCATGCTGACAAGCATATCATTTAAATAATCAAAACGTCCCTGCGGCTCTTTTGGTGTCACATTGTTACAAAGCAGGCTGGCATCCTGTGTTTTTTTCTTTTTCTTACCGTCATCTTCCAGAAAATAGTACTGTATGCTTTCCCCATAAAACAGTGAAAAGCTCTTTGCATAAACACCGCCTGCCACACAGGATAACACTTCACTTTGATATTCTTCCTTATCATCATGACGGTAGAATATCTGTACTTTGCTGTTTTCCGGTGCATAATACTCTACAGTTGTTTTGTCTGCCGCATTATACGGAAGGGAAAGTATCCCCTTATACTGCTCATAAAATGAAAAGAAAATATTTTCCGCACACAGCATATCCATCAGCTTTTGCAGTAACAGCATATGTGTACCGCCAAGCTGTTCCTGTCCAAACTGCGTATGGTATTTTAAATATGCCATACCACACACCGGCGGCATTTTTTTATTTTCCAGCAGATATCCGCCGATACAGGTAAAGACCTGTTCGTCTGCCGTTTCGTGTTTCACAAAATAACGGTACGCATTTTCTGCCAGATAAGCCATTTCAACCGCCGCATCCGGCAGCTGCTGCCGGTAATACGTAAAAACTTCCCGAATTCTGCCAGATAAATTTCCTGTAAATAGCCGTTCCACCAGTATCCGCTCTGCCAGTGTCTGGCACGGCACCCTAAATCCTGCACAGGCACGCCATACTTTCATCATTTTATCGGACTTTGCCTGATAAAACTGTTCTAAATATGCCAGTACATTTTCGTCATACTTGCCCTCATCAAACACATGAATACAGCACGCCAGCAATTTTTCATTGTATTCCTGCGGTCTTAACAGAATCATATTTCTTGCCATACGTAAAAGCTTTGCCGGTGCGGCTTCTTCAAAACCGTATTCACATACCAAATCAAAAGCATCCTCATACATGCCTTCTGCAATACACGTTTCAATCAGCAGCGCTGCATCGTGTATCTGCAATTCTTCTTTTAAAATCTTTTCATAGCGTTCTCCAAAATCTTCGCCATGATAATATTCATGATAATACTGTATCTGCCAGCTGTTTAACCGGTTTCTTGTAATCTGGTTGACATTGCCGTCTGCCATCAATGCAAGACAGACTGCGCAGGCTTCTTCATCGTTTTTACGCTGTTCTAAGCTTTGTTCGAACCAGTTCAGCAGCAGGTAAATGTCTTTGCTGCAATAATCATCCAGCGCTTTTAAATATGCCGGATTATCATAAACCCTCTCGATTTCATACTGGATACTGCCTTTATGTACCTGTTTGCCTGCATCTTCAAACATCAGAATGCAGTCCCTTGTATACATCTGCACATAGGCAGTCCGTCCCACCAGCGTACAGCGCTGTCCCTTGCGCAGTTCCTTGTGCTTTACCAGCACCGACTCAATCTTGTCATTGAATACGGTAATACGGTATGTAAATAAGTATCTTGACAAGAATGGTGCCGTTTCTTCATTGACACCGACATTCTGAAACAGCCATCCATAAATCACTTCCAGATAAGGATCAATATATCCCTTTTTCATCTGCCCATAGGCAAAGAAATAATAAAAGGCCTGCGGCAGGAAACGGGCCACATTGATAG